>Ga0194131_10000682_pt1 | contig 57571 bp, 42 predicted proteins | sample TA2KigO120mmetaG_FD_148631 | JGI IMG/M metagenome (GOLD analysis project Ga0194131, IMG submission 148631) | Freshwater microbial communities from Lake Tanganyika, Tanzania - TA2015053 Kigoma Offshore 120m | ecosystem: Environmental > Aquatic > Freshwater > Lake | place: Tanzania: Lake... | reverse complement strand
AGCTGCGAGAAGCCCCGTGAACGGGGCTCGGGACTGGGAGAGAGCGCAGTGCCAACCCGCCGTCAACGGCGGGCCGAATACCGCTGACGCGGCAAGCCCCGTGAACGGGGCTGAAGATCGGAGCATGCTGTGTTTGGACCGGTGCCGACAAAAACATCGCGGCAACGAGAGACGTGTCACTGGTTTGCCAGCCCCGTTCACGGGGCTTGCCGCGGCAGCGGTGCTAGGCCCGCCGTTGACGGCGGGTACCGCGGGGCCACGACCACCGCCGGTGAGCCCCGTTCACGGGGCTTCTCGCGGTTCGGCTTCAGCCATTGTGGGGTGCCGGGCCGGGGCGGTTGGAGCGAGTCGGCGGCTGGAAGAAAGCTAAAGCCAAACAGCGGGAAGCCCCGTAAACGGGGCTGAAGAGCGGGGAGATCGCAGTGACAACCCGCCGTCAACGGCGGGCCGAATACCGCTGGCGCGGGAAGCCCAGTAAACGGGGCTGAAGATGGAGAAATGCTGTGATAGCCCGACGAGATCGGGGGAAAAAACCGAATCGCCGGCAGCGAGGTCGGCAAAGGTCATGGCCCCCGCCCTTCGAAGACTCAGGGCGTGCCACCGAGGATTGGTGTTGACAAAGTTCTTTGGAAAAAAATCGCCCGACCCCTGTCACATTTTCGTGCGGATGGCAGGTGTTATAGATAGGAGGCATTAAGTGTTCGCTTGAGGCGCCGTGAACATCCAGGGGTAACGCCCTGGCCCACCGTCGCCCGTCGTGACTCGCACCGGAACCTGAGACGGTAAAGGGTTCTTTCGCCCCCGGCGTACGGGCTGCGCGCCGGGCCCAAGGATTCGCTCGCAGTCCGCACTCTCACACAGGAGTTTCTCTCATGATGACGTCGCTGTCGCGCTGGTTTCGTGGATCGCGCACCCATTCGCCCCGGGCGGCGGGGCGGAAGCGGTGCCGGCTACAACTGGAGGCGTTGGAGGATCGCTGCGTGCCGGCCACGGCGGCCGACTGGCTCGATCCCACCTTCGGGACGGCGGGCGTCGTCACCACGCCCGCGCTTTCCTGGTCCTATGGGAATGCGCCTAGCATCCACGTGGCGGTGCGGGCGGATGGCAAAGTGCTCGCCACCGGCAACGTGTCCGGCGACTTCGCGGTGGTCCGCTACAACGGCGACGGCACGCTGGACACCTCGTTCGGCGGCGACGGCATCGTCAACACCGATTTCAATGGGCTTTTCGACCGCGCGGACGGGGTCGCCGTCGTCGACAACAAAACGGTGGTGGTCGGCCTGGCCACGCGGGTCGCGCAGGGGAGTTCTTACACGGACATCGCCCTGGCCCGCTACAACGACGACGGCAGCCTGGACACGACCTTCGGCAACGGCGGCAAGGTGACCACCAGCTTCGGCAACAAGGTCAATTCCTCGGCCAGCAGCATCGCCGTGCAGACGGATGGCAAGATCGTGGTCGGCGGCCGCGGGGGCAGCAGCGACGTGGTCGTGCGCTACGACAGCAACGGCAGCCTCGATACGACCTTCGGCAGCGGCGGCAAGGCCACGTTCGCCGTCGGCGTGCCCACCGCGAATCTGGCCATCCAGTCCGACGGCAAGATCGTTGCGGGCGGCACCGCCAGCGGGATGATTTTCGGGGCCATGCGCCTGAACGACAACGGCACGCTGGACACGACCTTCAGCGGCGATGGCGTGGTCACGACGCCCATCACGTCGGGCTCGTACACCTCGACTCTCAGCTTTGTGTATGATCTGGCCATCGATGGGAACGACAATATCCTGCTGGCCGGCGAGGCGTACATGGGCGCCCCTCCCGGCGGCACCGCCACGGACGTCGTGCTGGTCCGCTATGACAGCAACGGCAACCTGGACAGCTCCTTCGGCGGCGACGGCATCGTCACCGCCGATTTCGTCAGCCTGACCGGCTTTATCAATCAGGTTGCCCACGGCGTTGCCCTGCAAGCGGATGGCAAGATTGTCGCCGCCGGCTTTGCCGGTCAGAGCGGCGGCGAGCTTGTCCGCCTGGTGCACAACACCGTGTTGATGCGCTTCAATACGGACGGCAGCGCTGACATGGACTTCGGCAACAACGGCCGGCTGGAATTGCAAATTGGTCCCGGCGGGAGCGGGGCCCTGGCACTGGCAGAGAGCGACGGCAAGCTGGTCGTGGCCGGCCTGTCCGGCATCGTCAACGATGACACCGGGCCGCGCCATCTGACGGTGAGCCGGTTCATCGAGAACGGCCCGTCACTGGATGTGCCGACCCTGGTCGTCTCCGCGCCGGCAAGCGCCACCGCGGGCACACCATTTTCCTTCACCGTCACCGTGCAGGACGACGATGGCAACACCATCACCGACTATACCGGCACCGTGCATTTCTTCAGCAACAACGACCCGCAAGCGGTGCTGCCGGCCGACTACACCTTCACGCTTGCGGACCAGGGCGTGCATACCTTCAGCGCCACGTTCAAGACCGCCGGCACCGGTCAGAGGCTGATTGTCACCGTGCCCGACGGCGCCGCGCGCGCCCTGATCCAGGTGAATCCCGGCGTGGCCACCCACCTGACGATCAGCGGACCGGCCAGCCTCAAGGCCAAGACCGCTTTCAGCATCACCGTCAGGGCGTACGATGCCTACGGCAACGTGGCCACCGGCTACACGGGCACGGTACATTTCAGCAGCTCCGATAGCGGCGCAACGTTGCCAGCCAACTACACCTTCACGGCCAGCGACGCAGGTGTCCACACCTTCAGCGGCCTGAAGCTGACCAAGAAGGGAACGCAATCGATCACGGTCGTCCAGATTAGCGGCCCGCTGCTCGACGACCTCGACGATGTGCTGACGATCAACGTGACTTGACGCGCATGGAACCGGCACGCCTGGAATCTTCTGGGCGTGCCGGTCATGAGATCACGACAAGGTTGTCGCGGTGGACGACTTCCTCGTAGGGCAGGGCGCCGAGGACCTCGGCGATCTTCTCGGAGCGGAGGCCGGCGATTTTCTGGGCGTCCTCGGCGGCGTAGTTGGACAGGCCGCGGGCGAACTCGACGCCGTCGGCGTCGCACAGGGCGACCACGTCTCCCTTGTGGAAAGCGCCCTGGACGCGGAGGATGCCGATGGGCAACAGGCTGCGGCCCTTGTCCCGGACGGCGGCGCGGGCGCCGGCGTCCATGAGCAGCTTGCCCTTGGGGCGGGCGGTGTAGCCGAGCCAGCGCTTCCAGGCCGGCACGGTGGTGCCGTGCGGCAAGAACAGCGTGCCGACCGGTTCGGCGGCGAAGAGGACGTCGAGGATGCCTGGGACGGCGCCGTTGGCCATGATGACCGATTCGCCGGCTGCCGTCGCCAGCCGGGCCGCGCGGAGTTTGCTGCGCATGCCGCCGGTGCCCAGGGCGCTCTGGCTGCTGCCCGCCATCGACATCACGTCGCCATCGATGGCGCCGACGGTGTCGATCTTCCTGGCCGCCGGATCGGTGGTCGGGTCGGTGGCATACAGGCCATCGACGACGGTGAGCAGGATGAGCAGCGGCGCTTGCAGGAGGTTGGTCACCATGGCGGCGAGATGGTCGTTGTCGCCGAAGCGGATCTCGTCCACGCTGATGGTGTCGTTCTCGTTGATGATCGGCAGCACACCCCACTCGAAGAGCGTGTGGATGGTGTTGCGGGCGTTGAGATAGCGGCCCCGGCTGTCGAAGTCGCCGGCCGTCAGCAAGATCTGCGCGGCATTGAGTCCATGGGTCGCCAGGCACTCCTGATAGGCACGCATCAGGAAGCCCTGCCCGACGGCGGCGCACGCCTGCAGATGCCGCAGATCGATGGGACGCCGCTTGAGGCCGAGTCGGCCGACGCCGGCGCCGATGGCGCCCGAACTGACCAGGACGACCTTGCGTCCGGCACGCATCAGCCGGGCCACCTGATCGGAAAGCCCTTGCAGCCTTACGGGGTCGAGCGTGCCGTCGGCCGCCGTCAGCACGTTGGTCCCCACCTTCACCACGACGGTGTGGGCCATTGCGATCACTTCTTGACGAACGGGGTCAAGCATCAGGATCAAGCGGCGAAGGAAGAAGTCCGGCTTCCATGCCTGCCCGGACGGCACGGGAAGACAATCCATGTCAATTATAAAAACTTTGTAACGTGGTAAAACGTCTGTTTGACGGGGAAAGAGGGGTTGTTTATACTGAGGAAGCGTATTCCGGCATTGCCGGGATAGCTCCGCTGGCTAGCTGAGAGCTTCCTGCCTCACGGGAGGTCGTCCTTGTCACGCCTGCGACTTGTGTGCTTGGGCCTGCTCATTGGCGGCGCCGGTCTGGTCGCCGTGCATGCGGCGTCGGCGTCGCCGCTGCGGAACAGGCTGAAGGAACTGCGGGAGCGGGCGGAGTATTTCGAGCGGCAGGCGGACTGGGACAAGGCGTGCGAGATCTACGAGGCGATTCTCAGGTCCGATCGCAACCTGCCCGACATCCGCCGCCGCTACCATCACAGCTTGCGCCGATCGTGGCAGAACTATCGCCATCGCGATCCATCCTTCCGCAAGGAAGTGCTCGGCCTGGAATATGGCCAGGCGATGCGGCTCTATAACCTCATCCAGCAGACATTGCTGCACGAGTCGCTCGACAAGAAGAGAGTCTCGGCGCGTAGCCTGTTCCGCAAGGGGCTGGAAGAGCTGCGCTGGGCGCTCGGGGATCCCGCGTTCCTGCAAGCGCATCTATCCGCGGCCAAGCCGCTGGAAATTCAGTCGTTTCAGGAACTGCTGGCCAAGACCTGGAACGCCATGCCGATCGGTTCGGCGCGCGAGGCGCAACGGCAGGTCCGCGAGGTGGCCCTCGCGGCCCACACCATCCTCGGCCTCAATGCGACCACGGTGATCCTGGAACTGGCCTGTGGCGCCTGTCACGCCCTCGACGAGCACACCGTCTATCTGACACCGACGCAGTTTCGTGAGCTTTGCAGCGCGCTCAAAGGCGAGACGGTCGGCGTGGGACTGACATTGATGCTGCACGACGATCAGCTGGTCATCGGCGAGGTCATAAGCGGCAGCGCGGCCGCCGAACTCATGCCGCCGTTGCTGCCGGGCGACAGCGTGGTGAGCATCGACAAGAAGCCGGCAGCGCAGCTACCGGCCGAGGTCGCGCAGGAGATGCTCGAGGGCCCCGCCGGCTCGGCCGTCGAGATCGTCGTGCAATCGTCCGTCATGGGCATGCGCACGGTCACGCTTCGCCGCCGGGCCATCTTCACACGCAGCGTCCGCTATCAGGTCGGCACGGTCGGCTACCTGCAGATCACCTGCTTCCACGAAGCGACCTTGCAAGAACTCGATGACGCCCTGTTGACGTTGACCAAGGCCGGCGCCAAGGCGCTGATACTCGACCTGCGCGGCAACGGCGGCGGCATCTTCGATGTGGCCATCGACGCCGCCCGACGCTTCCTCCCCGCCGGCGTCATCGCCTCGCTGCAAACCATCGACGCCCGCCAGAACACCATCTACGAGTCCAAGAATCCGGACGCCTGCCTGCTGCCGCTTGTCGTGCTTGTGGATGGGGACACCGCCAGCGCCGCCGAGGTGCTCGCCGGCGGACTCAAGGACAACAAGCGTGCTCGCATTGTCGGCCAGTCCACATTCGGCAAGGGCTGCACGCAGTCCATCCTCAAGCTGCCCAACACGCCCGGCGGTCTGCCCACCGGCGGCATCCGCGTGACGGTGGCTCGCTTCTTCTCCCCCAGCGGGCAGCCCTACTCCGGCAACGGCGTCCTCCCCCACATCCTCATCGACCGCCTGGCAATGCTCCCGGGAATGGTGGCCGATGATGCCCAGCTACGCGAGGCCCACTTGCAAGCTCAACGCCTGCTCTCGCGCTAGCCAGGAATGTCCGACAGACCACTCATCTGACGCTACCGCATGACGATTTCCTTGCACCGCGCCCCTTTCAGGTCGCTGGCTGCGCAATCGCTCTGACGACAAGAAGCTCGAAATGATGACAGAAGGCGAGAGGACGTCGAGGCTTCACGACGCGACATGGTCGCCGCAAGTCCCGCCGCCGTCACGACATTCAGATCGTTCGCGACGTGATGGCGCTCCGTGGCATCACAGGTGCATCCTTAAGTCAGTGAGGTTAGGTGGGAACATGGAGACACACACATGATGGATGCGAGTAGATTTGCGACGTTCATCAGCAGGATTCGTGCCGGCGATGAGCAGGCGGCGGCCGCTCTGGTCCAGCATTACGAGCCGCTCATTCGTCGAATGGTGCGGCTGAAGCTGCGCCGGCAGGGTTTATCCCGGCTGTTCGACTCCATGGATGTGTGCCAGTCGGTGCTGGCCAGCTTCTTCCAGCGTGCGTCGGCCGGTCAGTACGATCTGCAACGGCCGGAGCAGCTGATCAGGCTGCTGGTGACGATGACGCGCAATCAACTGATCTCGAAGGGGCGACGACAATGCTCGCAACGGCGCGACCATCGGCGCCTGGCCTCGGCGGCGCGGCTCAACGAAGTCGCTGCGAGTCAGTCGAGCCCCAGTCAGAAGATCGCCGGCCGGGAGATTCTGGAACGCTTCCAGCAACGGCTGAGCAGCGAGGAGAAGCAACTGGCCGCGCTGCGTGCCCTGGGCCTGGACTGGCAAGCGATCGCCAGCCGGCTCGGCGGGGCCGCGCAGGCCCGGCGCGTCCAGCTAACGCGCGCCATGGAACGGGCCGCACAGGGTCTGGGACTGGAGAAATCCCATGCATGACGCCACCGTGCTATCGCGCTGGACGGAAACAGAGGGCATGGAGCTGGTGACCGAGCTGCGGCAGCTCTGGTTGCGAGGCCAGCGCCCCAGCGTGGATGCCTTCCTGGAGCGACACAGCCCCTTGCCGGCAGAACAGGTCGTGGCCCTGCTCACGGTCGATCAACTGCTGCGCTGGCAGTCCGGCGAGCGAATCCCCGTCGAAGAGTACCTGGAACGGCATCCCGACCTGCACCGCGATCCGGAGCATCTTACCGACCTCGTCTACGGGGAGTTCTTGCTGCGCGAGGAATGCGGTGAGCGCGTGGACGTCGAGGAATACGCGCGACGCTTTCCAGAGTGCGCGGCCATGCTGCAGGTTCAAGTCGAACTGTATCGGGCGCTGCAGGCAACGCCGACGACCACCGTGCCGCCGGATCTCAGCAAGCCGACGACGTCGCCGAACCCGCGGCGATCCGCGCAGCCGCCCGTCCAGCTGGCGCTGGCCCGGTCTGCCGGACCACTGCAGCTCGATTGCGAAATCAGGACCTTGCTGCGTGCGCGGCTGATGGTGATCTACCTCATCTGCATCGCGGGCCACGTCACGCTGCTCGGCGGCAAGCTGATCGCGCCGGACTCCGGCCTTTATTTCGCCTGGGTCGAAATCGCGATGGTGCTGGGCTTGACGTCCCACGTCATCATCCTCTGGCGCGGCCACGACCTGTCGCTGCGCCGGCTCCGCCGCCTGGAGCTCACCGGATTCGGCATCGTGACCGCCTGCTTCGGCTGGTTTATTTTCGACGTCTTCTCACGGGGGTTGCTGGGGCGTTACGCGGTTCTCGGAGCGGAGGGGATGAGCGTCCTTGCCGACCACATCAGCGGGCCTTGGTTCGCGCTGTTGATCATGTATGGCGTGTTTGTGCCCAACACATGGCGGCGCTGTGCGGCACTGGTCGGAACGATGGCCGCCGCGCCTCTGGCCGTGAGCGCTGTCATGGCATCCCTGGATGGCATGCTGGAAGTGAATCAGCGGCTTGCCTTCCTGTTTCAGATGACCTGGTTGATGGGCTTCGCCGCCGCGATCGCGATTTACGGCTCGCACAAGATCAACGTGCTGCGTCAGCAAGCGTTCGAGACGCGACAGCTCGGGCAGTATCAAGTGAAAAAGCGATTGGGCGCCGGCGGCATGGGGGAGGTGTATCTGGCCGAGCATGTGCGCCTCGGCCGCGCCTGCGCCCTGAAACTCATCCGGCCCGACAAGGCCGGCGAACCGCGGGAGCTGCGGCGATTCGAACGCGAGGTGCGCGCGACCGCCGCTTTGTCTCACCCCAACGTGGTGCAGGTGTTCGACTACGGCCACGCCGCCGACGGCACCTTCTATTACGCCATGGAGTATCTCCCCGGGCGAAACCTCGAGGAACTGGTCAAGCAGGATGGACCCCTTTCACCGGCCCGAGCGCTGCCGTTGCTGCGACAGGTGTGTGCGGCGTTGCGCGAGGCGCACGGCGTGGGTCTCATCCACCGCGACATCAAGCCGAGCAACATCATTGTTGGTGACAATGGCGTCGCCAAGCTCCTGGATTTCGGCCTGGTGCGCCATCTTGAGCCCAGGCAAGATGAAACGCGTCTGACGCTAGACGGCGACATCGCCGGCACTCCCGCGTTCATGTCTCCTGAGCAGGCGTCGGGCAAGCGGCACCTGGACGCGCGAAGTGATATTTACAGCGTGGGCGCCCTGGCTTACTTTCTGCTGGCGGGACAGGCGCCCTTTGCGGCCCGGTCCGCAGTCCAGGTGCTGGCCGCTCATCTCTATGAGGAGCCGGCGCCGCTGTCCGAACACTGTGCCGCGGTGCCGCCCGGGCTGGAGGAGATCATTCTTCGCTGCCTGGCCAAGAATCCGGCGGACCGTTTCGCCGACGTCGCGAGCTTGCTAGCGGCACTGGAGGAAACGAATGATAGGTGAACGCAATGGAACTCGGTGCGGTACGCGGGCTTTCGCGGGCGTTGTTCAGTTGTCAGCCCCCTGGATTGCGCAGCTTGGCCATTTTCGCCGACCGGTAGCCGCCGCGCCCCTGCCTTGATTTGTGTGGACATCGACAATACAATGCCCTCAGACTGGCTCCCTTTGCCGCTCTTCAAGATCGTAATGGTTCCCGCTTGACGGCCTTTCCCAATGCGAGCACGGAGCGGGGCAAGTTCGAGACAGATGGAACGGGACAGCCGGGAACTCAGCGACAAAACGGGAACGACGTCACCACGGCATTCAACTATTGGGGAGAAACTGCTCCGATGTACGAACGCTTTACCGACCGAGCGCGCAAGGTGATGCAGCTCGCCAATCAGGAGGCGCAGCGGTTCAATCACGAGTACATCGGCACTGAGCACATCCTTCTCGGCCTGGTCAAGGAAGGCTCGGGCGTGGCGGCCAATGTCCTCAAGAACCTGGACATTGACCTGCGCAAGATCCGCCTCGAGGTCGAGAAGATCGTTCAGGCCGGGCCCGACATGGTCACCATGGGGAAGCTGCCCCAGACCCCCCGGGCCAAGAAAGTCATCGAGTATTCCATCGAAGAGGCCCGCAACCTGGGCCATAACTACGTGGGCACGGAACACCTTCTCTTGGGCCTGCTCCGCGAGCAGGAAGGCGTTGCCGCCCAGGTGCTGATGAACCTGGGACTCAAGCTGGAGGACGTGCGCGAGGAGGTGCTGAACTTGCTTGGGCATAACATGGATTCCGGCGAAAGCGGCAGCGGGGGCAGCGGAGGCGGCGGCGGCGAACGCACCGCCAGCAAGGGCAAGTCGAAAACTCCCGCCCTCGATAGCTTCGGCCGCGACCTCACCGACCTGGCCCGGCAAGGCAAGCTGGACCCGGTCATCGGCCGGCAAAACGAGATCGAGCGCGTCATCCAGGTCTTGAGCCGACGCACCAAGAACAACCCCGTACTCCTCGGCGAGGCGGGCGTCGGCAAGACCGCCATCGTCGAGGGCCTGGCCCAGATGGTCGTCGATAGCAACGTCCCGGACCTGCTCCGCGACCGCCGCATCGTCGTCCTCGACCTGGCCATGATGGTCGCCGGCACCAAGTATCGCGGCCAGTTCGAGGAGCGCATCAAGGCGGTCATGAACGAGGTCCGCCGCGCCAAGAACACCATCCTGTTCATCGACGAACTGCACACCCTCGTCGGCGCCGGCGGCGCTGAAGGCGCCATCGACGCCAGCAATGTCTTGAAGCCCGCCCTGGCCCGCGGCGAGATCCAGTGCATCGGCGCCACCACGCTCGACGAGTACCGCAAGTACATCGAGAAGGACGGCGCTCTCGAACGTCGCTTCCAGCAGATCATCGTCAATCCGCCCAATCAGGATGAGGCGATCGAGATTCTCCGCGGCTTGCGCGACCGCTACGAGGCGCATCACCGCGTGCAGATCAAGGACGAGGCCCTTGAGGGCGCCGTCGAGCTTTCGGAACGCTACATCAGCGGCCGTTGCCTGCCGGACAAGGCCATCGATGTCATCGACGAGGCCGGCGCCCGCGTCCGCCTCAAGGCCATGACCCGCCCGCCGGATCTGAAGGAACTCGACGCGCAGATCGAACAACTCAACCAGGAGAAGGAAGCTGCCGTCGCCGAGCAGGACTTCGAGAAGGCAGCCCACCTGCGCGACCAGGCCGACAAGCTCAAGAAGAAGAAGGACGGCATCACCCGCGAATGGCGCGAGAAGTCCAAGGAGATCGACGGCGTCGTTGATGAGGAAGTGATTCGCGAGGTCGTCAGCAAGATGACCGGCGTGCCTCTCAAGCGCATCGACACCGACGAGACACAGCGGCTGCTCAAGATGGAAGACGAGCTGCACAAGCACGTCATCAGCCAGCACGAGGCCATCTGTGCCATCGCCAAGGCGGTGCGCAAGAGCCGGGCCGGCTTGAAGGACCCGAAACGGCCGATCGGCAGCTTCATCTTCGCCGGCCCCACGGGCGTCGGCAAGACCTTGCTCGCCAAGCGGCTCGCCGCCTTCATGTTCGGCGATGAGAACGCCCTCGTGCAGATCGACATGTCGGAGTACCAGGAGAAGCACAATGTCAGCCGGCTCTGGGGCGCGCCCCCGGGCTACATCGGCTATGAAGAGGGCGGCCAGCTCACCGAGAAGATCCGACGTCGGCCGTACAGCGTCGTCCTCCTCGACGAGATCGAGAAGGCCCACCCCGATGTCTGGAACGCGCTCTTGCAAATCATGGAAGAAGGCCGGCTCACCGACAATGTCGGCCGTACAGTCGATTTCAAGAACGCCATCCTCATCATGACCACCAACATCGGCGCCGAGCAGATCACCGGCCGGCCGACCAGCATCAACATCTTCGGCAAGAAGGACGAGGAAACGACTTACGAGAAGATGAAGGAGACGCTCAAGACGGTCATGGAAGGCAACTTCCGGCCGGAGTTCCTCAACCGCGTGGACGATATCATCGTCTTCCGCAGCCTGACCAAGCCGGACATGACCAACATCATCGACATCGAGCTGGCCAAGGTGCAGAAGCGGCTCCGCGAGAAGAACCTGGAGCTGGTGCTCACCAAGGAAGCCAAGGAGCTGCTCATCGACAAGGGCTACAACCAGGAATTCGGCGCCCGGCCATTGCGTCGCGCCATCGAGCACCTGGTCGAGGACCCGCTGGCCGAGAAACTGCTCCAGGGCCACTTCCAAGGCAAGGACACCATCACCGCCAAGGTCATCACCAACGAGGGCGGCGACAAGATCCTCGAGTTCGAGGCAACCGGCGTCGCCACGCCGGAGCTGGTGGGGGCGGGCAGCGAGGCGAAGGGCTGAAGCGCCAGGACTCAATCATCCTGAAACAGAAGGCGGGCTGCCGAGCGCGCCTTTTTTTGCGCTGGGCCGTCAGGACTGGACGCTTGCTGTCGCAGGTCGCCATTTGACAGCTGCGAATCTTGGGTTACATTTGAGTGTCATACGGCTGTCATTCAACGGGAGCTCCATGCGCCTCCGTCCCTGCCTCATCCCGTATCGGGATTCCGCGGTCCATTGCGTACAAGGCGTGCTCCGGTTGTCTGGCGCGAATCGTGCCGCGCAGCCAAACGCACGCAGGTTCGTGCCGATCCTCGAACCCCTCGAAGACCGGATTGTACCGGTGGCGTACTCGGTGGCGCAGTACATGGGCTGGGGGGCCAAGGCCCCGAGTTTCGCTACCAATGTCGCTTACACGTCGGGCACGACCTGGCAAGGCATCAAGGTCGTCAATTACGCTCCAAGCCATTACGTCGATTTCAACGCCACGGGGCAGCTGGTGTTTGCCGACGGCAGCACACTGGATGACACGACTTTTCAGAATAACCTGGCCACGGACTCGCCGTGGCTCAGCGCCAACTCGGACTATGGCGTGTTCGTCAATTACATCCAGGGGAATCCGCAGGTCCTGATCCAGAACGACCTGGCGCAGCTGCAGGCGGCCGGCTTTCAGGGGGTCAGGCTGTACGGCGATCCGCCGCAGATCGTGATTGCCACAATCCTGGCGGCACAGCAGCTTTCCAAGACGAGCGGCAGTCCGTTTTATGTCGAACTCGAAGTCGCGGTGCCGGACCTGTCGACCGCGACGTACATTCCCGATCCGAGCGGCAACAGCGCGAAGCAAGGCATCCAGAACCTCTACGAGAATCAGGTTGTCGCCGGCTCGGGGGCCAGCACGTCCAATTCCGGTCCGGAAGGCGGCCTGCAGCAACTGCACTACATCATCAACATTGTCGGGGCGGAGACGTTCAGCCAGGTCGTGCCGCTGGTGTTCTTCGCTCATGAGAATCTGGTGCAGCCGCAGGGGAACAACAGTCCGCTCACGCCGGGCAATTGCTCGGCGCCGCTGCTGCAGTGGGGCATCAACGCCACGCGTGCCTTGCTCAAGAAAGAGCTGGCCGGACAGACGCTGCCGACCGTGACAACGGCCCTCGTCGCCGGGCAGGTGGTTGACGTCTCGACGGCGAACCATGCCGTGCTGGCGGCGCTGATGCAGACCATCCAGACAGATCCAAACGCGCCGATCGCCTACGATGTTTACCCTTTCCAGTGGGCCAACATCTATTTTGATGTCACGGGAGGGCCGAACGGCAACGGCACGTATCCATACACGAACGGCGCGGACGTGATCGCCAACGCCTATCCGGCGAATGCGAACTATCATGACCGGACCGTGGGCTGGACAACCGGAGCGCCTCCGGGCAGTCCCAACTTCACGGTTCAACAAGCCGTCACGGAGACGAACCTGATGTGGTCGCTGCAGTGGATGCAGGATCGCGTAAACTGGATCTGGAATGCCAGCGGACCAGGTCTCGGCACGACCAACCAGCTGATTGCCGAGACCGGCTGGGCCTCGGCGCAGAACTATACACAGGCCGCCGGCACGGGCAAGCAGGTGACCGGCACACATACCGATGCCCAGAACTACTTCAATGCCGTGCAGGCGGCTGGCTTCCAGATCGGCAATGCGCCGATCATGTACTTCGCGGCCTACGACGAGCCCGCCAAGGAAAGCAACGCTGCCGGTAACGCCAATAACCCAGGCTTCTCCGAAAACCACTACGGCATCTACGGCTGGACGGCACTGCCCAAGTTCTTCACCGATCCGGCGGGCATTGCTCATCCGCTGACCGAGGCGTTCGTGGTCGTCAGCCTGGTGGCGGAGAACGCGCCCAATGGCTACACGGAAGCCAACCAGGGCCAGAATGCCAGGTCCGCCGCGTTTTCCTATCAGGTGAGCAGCGGCCCCGTCGTCAATGTCCCCTGGTTCTGGGGCAGCGCCAGCTATTCGAATGGCGCCGTCACGCCCGGCAAGGGCAGCGTCACCTGGATGCCCAGTCCCAGCGTGCTGCTTGGCAGCGGCGATTCGGTGACGGTCACCTCCATGAATCCAGGCAATCTGACGCCGGCAGCCTTCACAGTCACGTTCGATTCCAGTTCGGCCTTTGCCAGCGCCGTGACCTACAGTCCGCAGGCAAGCAGTTGGCCGCCAACGCTGCAGATTGTGAACGGAACAATCGCGCAGGGTTCGAACTGGAAGTTCCAGATGTCGTTCAGCTGGCTGCACGGAAATCCATGGCCGCTGCCACAGAAACCATCCGCGAAGTACCCCGCCGTCTATCAGGATTTCTGGGCGCTACCGACGCAACGGCCACCGCAGCGGCGGGGGCCACAGTTGCCGATGCCGGACGCGGTCTTCCGGTTACTATGGCAAGCGCTGGCCGATTTGCGGCAGGGCAAGCCGGTCCATGTCAACCGGTTACTGAGCGATGTGCGTCGGCTGCTGGAACGGCCAGGCTGGGTGTCGCAACTCGTCAAGCGTCGCGCGCTCGAGGTGCTACTCGCGAGACTCGGCCGACAACCGTTATTGCCGAAACTGCCGGTTAAGCCATCGCTGCTGTCGATCAAGCTGCCATGATCCGGCCAATCAATGGTTGCGGCCACAAGGAGAGGCAATGGAAGTCGGCAAGAATGCCACGGGCTCAGGCTCGCTCCCCGGCGCGTGCCCACCCGGCAGCTACGCCCGACTGGTAACACAATCGCTGTTCGCTCTCCTGGTGTGCGCGGCGGCGGTCGAGGTCTGCTATCTGTTCATCGACCGTCCGGTCGCATTCTTTGTGCACGATCACGACCTGAAGCGTTTCGCGATTCTGAAGCAGTTCACCTACGTGCCGGAGATCGTGCCGCAGTGGTCGCCGGTAGCGCTGGCGTTGCTGATGGTTCGCCGCGCCTGGGGACCGTTGCAGCGCTGCGAGTGGACGTTGCTGGCTGCTATCGTGAGCATGCTGATAGCGGAGCAGTGTCGCGAATCGCTGAAGTTTGTGTTCGGCCGTTACTGGCCGGATACCTGGATCAATAACAATCCATCGCTCATTCGCGATGATGCTTACGGCTTCCATCCGTTCCATGGCGGCGACTGGCGCAACTGGTATGGCAGTTTCCCGTCGGGACATACGGCGCGAAGCGTCGGCTTTGCGTGGGTCTTCTGGATTGTGTACCCGCGCTGGCGCTGGCTGTGTGTGCTGGTGGTGGCGTCGGTCGTCGCCGGACTTGTTGGCAACAACGACCACTTCGTGGGCGACACGATCGCGGGCGGCGTTGTCGGCGGCATCGTGGGGACTTATACAGCCCGGCTCATGATTCTGACGGACATCACGTGCTCAGCAGCCTGACGGTGCGACCGGCACGCTTGCGGGCGTGCGAAACTCCGGAGCGCGGAAGAGCCGGATGATTTCGGCACGCGTTCGTCTTGCCTGGGCCGGGTCGGGGGAAGCCTTCGCGGCTGGTAGCCACGTCACCGGGACCTCGCTCATCCAGCAACTGAGGAAGTTTGCCTTGGCCAGCACCTCGGCATGCACGAAGGGACCGTCGCACTGAAGCGGCATGCACTCGAAGATCGCGCGGCGGAACAGGCGAAAGGGGCACTCCGGATCCTGCACATGCACGCCGAAGACCCAGCGTGCCAGCAGTCGCCGCCCCAGGCCACGCCAGCCCAGCCACGATGTCCGCGGCTCCCGGGACATGCCCAGCAACACTCGCAACAGCAGTCGGTGCACGCGGTCCAGCCAGATGAGCCACGACGGACGCGTTCGCCACACACGGTAGCCGGTGACAAGCTCCACCTTGTCGATCCGATCCAGCAATAGCTGCAAGTCGTTTGGCTGGAAGTCCTTGTTGGCCGTGGTGTAGAACAGCAACGGATGCCGGGCCGCGGCGATGCCGGCACGCAAGGCCGCCCCGGGACTCGCATTCGCTTCCAACGCCACGAAACGCAGCGCGGGGCAAGATTCGGAAGACGGCGGCGGGCCAGCGCTGGCCGCATCGACAAGCAGAATCTCATGATCGCGTTTGATGCTATCGAGGAATCGCCCCCAGGCGGCGACCACTTCGTCCCTATCGGAAGGTTGGCCGTCGCCCAGCAGGATCACGCTGAGCGGCGCCCCGGAGATCGGCGGTCGTTCCACAGGTTCGGGCATGTTAATCCTTGGTCGGTTTGCGCTCTGTGATCGCGCACAACACGATCACGAACGCATGCAAGCGGTTCTACTTTTTCTAAGGATTTCGCGGAGCGAGGGGAACGGAACGCATGAGCAGCAAGGGCCGCTCGCGATTGCGCTCGACCAGATCGGCCGATGCCAGCACAGGCTCAAGACGTCCCTTGTCGAGGTGAGCGGGCCACGCGCCGGCGCAGTCGGCGGGCATGACGAAGTAGATTGTTTGCGGTTGAGTTGCCCAGATATCGAGGTTTTCCCACTCGAGGATGGTGTCGAGCGGGGGGCCGACGTGAAAGGCCAGTTCATGAGCTTCGGCGCGGAAGAATATGACCGGATGCGAAGTGCGGCGGCGGATTTCCTCGGCAAAGCGGCGATAAGGCCGCCCGCTCTCGCGTGCCGGCTCAATCCATTCCACGTAGCTCAGCCACGCGGCCACGCACATGGCCGTCGTAAGCCCAAGTGCGCGCGGCGATAACAGCATTGACCGGGCCCGTGACGTCTGCGCGAGATTGCGTTCTCTGAACCAGCGATCCGCCACGAAGCCGAGCCAGATGGCCAGTCCCGGATAGGCCGGGGCCAGATAGTCGGCACGCTTGAAGCGCATCAGCGACAGCAAGACGAGCATGGCCAGGAACCACATCAATCCGCAGCACGCTTCCGGCTCGGAGCGCCAGCGCTGTCTGCGTGCGAAATAGCAGACGGCAACCGGCACAATCGCGATCCATGGCAACAGGTCCACAGCCAGCCTGGGCAGATAGAACCACGGCGGATGGGAAGCCAGAGTCGTTGAGCCAAAGCCTCGTTCGAAGTTGTGATACCAAAAGAACACGTGCCATTGCTGGAAACCGGTCTTGAGATTCACCCACACATACCAGGGTGCTGCAATCGCGACAACCAGCGGCACTCCCCAGATCAGCGAGACAGCAAGCTTGCGCAGGTCAAAAGGCGGCGATCGTCCATCACTTCGCAGTCCCAGTGCCGGCCAGACGGATCGCACGAACGTCGATTCGCGAAGTCGGCGGACGCGCTGCAGTACAAGAAAGCCGGTGATGGCGGCCGCGGACAGGGCCAGGGCAATCGGTCCCTTCAGCAGCAAGCCCACACCGAGCGCCGCATAGGCAAGCGCGAGCCAGGTCCAGGCACGTGGCCTGCGCGCACCGAGGTAGAATCCGCCCAGCGCCAGGGCGGTGACAAACGTCAACGGCATGTCAATACGGCCAACGCGGCCGAGCCATGTGAAGTGCAGACAACTGGCAAGCAGGACGGCGGCCAGAAAGCCGCCGCGCCGCCGGCCGCTTGCAGCCCCCACGACATACACAAACAGCAAACACCCCAGTGCCGCCAGCGCTGCCGGCAAGCGTACCGACCAGGCATCCACCTCGCCGTCGCGCAACCAGGCAATCGCTGCCACCAGCCAGTAGTACAGCGGGGGCTTTTGCAGCTCAACATGCTGATCCAGCAAGCGTGGCAGGCCCCATGTCCCCTGTGTCACGATCGAGCGCGCATTCTGAGCGGCGCGGGCCTCGTGACTGCTGGTCAGCTCGCGGTCTCCCAGCCGATGCAGGAACAGCAGCGCGCCGAGGGTTAGCAACGCGACGATACTGGCCAGGTCCCGAAGCATGTCAAGCCACTCGCCGTTGGAAATGGGCCTCGTGCAAGCGCTGGTACACATTGCAATGATCGAGCAGATCGGCATGCGTGCCGACGGCGACGATGCGCCCGGCGTCGAGCACGACGATGCGATCGGCAATTTCGAGCGTGTTCAGGCGATGCGTGATGACAAAGGTGGTGCGCTGGCGCATGAATTCGCGGAGGAACTTGTGGACGATGGCCTCGCTCTCGGCATCCGACTGGCTCGTGAACTCATCGAGGATCAGGATGCTGGGATTGCGCAGGATGGCCCGGGCCAGGGTGAGTCGCTGCTTCTGTCCTCCGGAGAGCTTGCTGCCCGCCTCGCCGACGCGCGTCTCGTAACCGTTCGGCAGCTTGGCGATGAAATCGTGTGCGAACGCCTGTCGCGCGGCGCTCTCGATCTCCTCGGCCGTGGCATGCGGATGTCCATAGGAAATGTTGCGGGCAATCGTGTCGTCGAACAGGATCGTGTCCTGCGTGACCACGCCGACCTGCTGACGGAGCGTGCGCAGATTGGCCATGCGGATGTCGATGCCATCGACGGTAATCGATCCGTGATCCGGGTCGTAGAAGCGCGGCAGCAGATTCATGAGGGTTGATTTGCCAGAGCCGTTCTTGCCGACCAGCGCAATGGTCTCGCCGAAGCGCACCCGGAGATCGATGCCGTTGAGAATGGGGTGGCCGGGATCATACGAGAAGCAGACGTTCTTGAATTCGATCGTCTCGGCATGGCGATTCAGTCGCGGGCCTTGCGGCTGGCTTTGCACCTTGGGGTCGCGGTCGATGAGGTTGAAGATGCGATCGGCGGCGGCGGCGCCCGATTGCACCTTCGTCAGGAAGCTCGAAAGCTTGCGCACCGGGTCGGAGATTGCAGCCAGCAATGCGTAAAGCTGCAGCAACGATTCGGCCTCGAGCGGATAGTAGGCCATCTGAATGCCGAGAAAATGGGTCTTCTTGTTGATGACCAGATAGGCTCCGGCGAGCAGGGCGCCGGCGACGGCAGCGATGCCCAGTACCTCGATGATCGGCCCGGCGATCGCATCCAGCTTCACCACCCACATGGCCTTGGTGTAATACTCGCGGGTCGCCCGGCGAAAGCGGGCACGCTCGCCGGCCTCACGCGTGAATGCCTTGACGACGCGAATGCCCGTGAATGACTCCTGCAGAATCTTGTAGATCAGCGACATGCGCTCGAGCATCCGCCGCGTGGCACGCTTCATCATCCGGCCCACGCGTGTCAGAATCACCAGCGCCACCGGCACCAGCACCAGGAACATGAAGGTGAGCTGCCAGCTGATGAAGCAAGCAAAGACGACGCAGCCCAGCGCCCGCAGCGGCTCGGCGATCATCTTGCCGAAGAGCATCTTTTGCCCGTTGCCGAGCATTTCGATGTCATTGGTGAAGCGCGACATCATCTCGTGCGTGCCCTGTTCATTGAAGTGGCTGACATCGAGATGAACCACCTTGCGAAAGCACATGTTGCGGAGGCCAAACAGCGACAGGTTAACGACGCTGCCAACCAGTGTTTCCTGGAAGAACTCGAAGATGCCCTTCAGGGCCATGCCGATCACCACCAGGCCGACCAGAAAGGCAATGGTGCGAAAGCGATCGGTCGGCAAGTATGCGTCGATGTAGCGCTTGGCATGGCGATAACGGGCATCCTCATGGGCAGCGCTCTTCAACTTGCTTTCGGCAACGGCGATGTCGCGGGCAATGTGCCGTTCCTGGTTGAAGCGATCGGCGTCGGGCGGCTCGGTGAGCAGCCGTTTCTGCTCCTTGAGCTTGTCCTCCAGCCCGGCACGCACCTCGTCGCTTCGTTTCTGCACGTCGGCGATGGAATCATCAATAAGTTCTTGCAAGTTCTTGCCGGAGCCGACGATCTTCATCGTCGGATAGATGGCCGTGAAGTTGAGGCTCCAGAACAGGGCAGCCAGGACCGCGCAGATCACCGAAACGATGATCCGGGCCCGGTAGGGAAAGGCGAAACGCAGGGCGCGGACAAAGTTCTTCATGTCGCGGACTCGTCGGATTCAACTTCCGTGTCGTGGCGATTCGGTGGCATATCGCCGGGTTTGCAGGAGGGCGAACAGGTTCTAGCACATCCCCGCGCCGGGAAACAAGGTAAGCTGATATTGGCAAGCTGGCGAAGATTTGCTCTTTGCTTTTTGCCCCCAAATTTGGCATGTTATCAAGTAGGTCGGCCGTTCGACGCCGACTCGGCGATGGCAGTCCACGAGCATGGTGCGTCGGGCGAGAAAGCCCGGCCTACAGGTTGCAGCGTGGTCCGCGAAGATGCTACCGGGCTATGGAACACCAACCAATCTGCAAGTGGCTTGGATTGCCGACCGACTCCTGGCCGCCCGATCACTATTCCCTGCTTGGCTTGAAGTCCGGCGAGGGCGACGTTGCGCTCATCGAGCAGCACGCCCACGACCGGCTGGCCAAGCTGCGCTGCTATCAGCTCTCGCATCCCGAGCAGGCGACGGAGGCCATGAATCGCCTGGCGCAAGCATTCATGTGCCTCAGCGACCCGGCCAGCAAGCGGGAATATGACTTGCAACGGGCCGGATTGAGAGCCGGGTCGGCCGCCGCAACGACGGGCGAAAGCACCTCGGCGACAGTGGCCGTTGCCAATGTCAGCGATGACACTGCGGTTGGCCCCAAGACGCAGGTGGACTGGCGGCAGACCCCGCCTCCCGTGCGCGGTCCGGCCCTCATGGCGGCTACGGTGGCTAGCGCAAATGAGCACGTTGATCAGCCTGAAACGGCCTGCGCCGCAGCAACTGAGACCGTCGCAGCACCGACACGCATTCCGGCGAGCACTCCGGCAAGCGTGCCGGACGTGCCGATTGGGCAGGCTGTCAGCCCGCCGCCGGAGTGCCCTGCGACTTCCTTCGATGCGCGGCGCGGCCTGGGCACTTTTCCGGCGCTGATCGAGCGCATCGACCTGACGCGGCAACTGCTGATCGCGTGGGACAAGGCCGGCAGGTATCTCAATCGGCCCAAGCGCCGTCTCTCGCGCGACAGCGAGCAGATCGACTTGACGCGCAGGCTGGAGCAGATTCACGATAGCGTGGCAAGATTTCCGCCGATCGTTGGCAAGCCGGGCCAGCCGGGTTATCGCGTTGTCGCCATGGCACGCCTGGAAATGACCGCGCTGATGTTTGGAATGCTGGACGCCCAGCAGCGCGAGGCGCTCGCCCGTGACTGGCTCGCCGGTCGAGTCGTGCTGCTGGAACATCGCACGTTCTTGCTGCGCGAGTTCAAGGCGCGGCGGCGTCTCAGCCTATTTCGCCGTGGCTTCCGTGCATGCCGCGCCTTTATCAACGATCACCCCGGCTGGAGCGCGACCATCGCACTGGTCGTGCTCTCTGCCGTTGGCGTCCTGGGAAGTCTGCTCTGGTGACGTGTTGGTACGCTTTCGGGAATCCTGTCCTGTTGCAACGACAGCCTCGTAGGTTCTCAGTTTCCCTGGGTGCGGCATTCTGGAGTGCGCTGCGCTTACGAGTTTTACACACCCACGCGCGTCCCTTGGCCGCTTCAACCCAGACTTACTGAGAAGTAACACAGTCACATCAGAATACCGACGACGGCATGCTGGATTGGCACCGCGTGCCGGTTATGCCGGCCCCCGGCTCTACAGCTTGGCCAGAAATCGGCTACCGCGCTCGGTAAAAATGAGAAGTGTGGGTAAAATAGATAAAGGACTTTAAAGATGGCCACCGCCGAGCATGCACGCACCAGATCCCTGCGCGATCCGCGCCTGAACCACGTCTTGCAGGATCTGCGGCAGACGGACAACGTCTCCAATCTAGTCTACATCGTTCGCACCTACCTGTACCTCGCCATCGTCATCGCCGCCCCGATCTGGTTCTTCCATGAACGCGAGGCCCTGGGTCTGTCCTGGTGGTGGAACGTGCCGGTCAGCCTTCTTGCAATTGTCTTGATCGGCGCCGGGCAGCATCAACTCACCGGGCTGGCGCACGAAGGCTCGCATCATATCCTGTTCCGGAATCGGTTGCTCAACGACCTCGTCTCCGACTGGCTGTGCATGTTTCCGCTGTATAGCTCCATACATCATTACCGTTTGCAGCATCTCGCGCATCATCAGTTCGTCAACGATCCCGAGCGCGACCCGGATGTGTCACAGCTTCAAACGAGCGGCCACTGGCTGGACTTTCCGCTGGCCAAGGGCGTGTTCCTCTGGACGCTGGTGAAGCAGCTCTGGGTGCCGAATCTCATCCGCTACATGCGCATCCGCGCCGCCTACAATGCGATCCCGACGGACAAGAATCCGTATCTCAAGAAGGGCTGGAGGCCGTGCAAGACGACGGTGCGCGTCGGCATCGTTTACATGCTCGCCCTCATCGGCACGCTGACGGCTTTCGTGCGACTGGAAGAGCCCTTGTTGCTCGCCGTCGTGCCGCTGGGACTGTATACCGCAATCATGACCTTTTATGCTCTCATCCCCGAGCGCATGTATCACCAGAGCCGCGTGCATCCCGTGGTGTCGATGCGGGCAATGACTCTCATGCGCATCACCTACATCACGGCGCTGTTCTCCGGCCTGGCCTGGCTGAGCTTGCTCGTTGATCCGTGGGCGGCGTTCTATTATTTCTTGCTGTGGCTGGTGCCGATCTTCACATCGTTTTCGTTCTTCATGATCCTGCGGCAACTGGTGCAGCATGGCAACGGCGGCCGTGGCTGGCTGACCAACACCCGCGTGTTCTTCGTCAACCCGCTCATCAACTTCGCCGTCTTCCCGATGGGCCAGGACTACCACCTGCCTCACCACCTGTTCGCGAGCATCCCTCACTACCGACTGCGCCGCTTGCACGAGGCGCTGCTCGAGTTTCCCGAGTATCGCGAGCAGGCCGTCGTCGTGGAAGGCTACTTCCTGCCGCGCGAGCGGCCGCCAAGTCATCCCACCGTCCTCGACGTCCTCGGCGCCCCGCGCGACGGCGACACGCCTGCCTACATCGACAACGCCGTGCTGGATGACGACGAGGTCGAGGACCGCGAGGAGATTGAGCGGCAAGGGCACACGACCCAGTAAGTCCGCTGTCCCTTCTCACCGCCGGTTATTCATTTTCGTTCTCAATTCTTCATTTATTCACTGTTCGACTGCGCGCAGCGCTCAACAATGAAGAATTGAGAACGACCAATTGAAAATGAAAAACCCGAGCAGCGCTTGCGCGCGCTTCGTCCGCCGCCGTCGTCTGCATCTTGTGGGAGCCCTGATGAAGGAAAGTGAGGCAGCCCTGGTTCGGCAGGCGCAGCGGGGCGACCGGGCGGCTTTCGAGGAGCTGGTCCGGCGCACGTCGCGGCTGATCTTCGCGCGCCTTTATCTGGAGACGGGCGATACGCATCGGGCCGAGGATCTGCTGCAAGAGACGCTGCTCCTGGCCTATCGCTCGCTGGAACGCCTGCGTGAGCCGGGCAGCCTGCGAACCTGGCTGTTGACCATCGCCCAGAACGTGGTCTACGACGCCGCCCGCCGGGATGCCCGGCTGAAACGGGCCGAGCTGCCGGGCACTCGCCAGGAACTCTCCGAAGTCACCGGGCAAGCGCCGGCGCCCGATCAAGCCATCGAGCAAGACGAGGAACGGCGACAGGTGCTGGCCGCACTGCGCTCGCTGCCTGAGGAGTATCGCCTGCCATTGACGCTGCGCTACCTCGCCGGCGCCGACTACGAGACTATCGAGATGCAGCTGGGACTGAGCAACGGCGCGCTGCGCGGATTGCTGCACCGGGGACTGAAGATGCTCCGCGCAAGAATGGAGCCACCCGCCAGACAAGCGTAGTCCAAGCTCGCTCGGCGGTTTCGCGCTCCGTATCGCGCGCGACAACGTGCGCGAAACCGCAAGCGAGTGGGGCCACGACTTCGCAAGAGAAGCAGATGGAGATTGACATGAGCGAGCATGCCTGGGTTGAAGATTCGCTGGAAAGCTACCTGGCCGGCGGGCTGGACCGGGCCGAGCGTGACCGGCTGGAGCGGCACGTGGCCGAGTGCGGTGACTGCGCCCGCGCGCTGGAGCAAGCCCGCGGCATCGACGGCCGGCTCGAAGGCCTGTTCGCCCCCGTGCGCCCGGCGGCGGCGCTAGAGGACCGCATGATCCAGGCGATCCGCGAGCAGCCGTTGCGGTGGCGGTTCCGGCCCTTCACTCGCGGTGGTAAGCGACTGATCGCGGCAGCAGCAATCTTGCTTTTCGCAGCCACCGGAGCCGCGGTCAGTAGCGTCCTCAATCTCGACGAATTCAGAATGTCGCAGCCGCACGCTGACAACCGCCTGAAGCAAACGAGTCTGGCGCTGCATGGTTTGCCCGAGCCTATGGACTTTGAGGTTGGCAGTCTCATGCCTCAGGGCGCCTCGACGCCTGAGGAGCGTAGATGGTCCGCGCTGATCAACGGCACGACTCTACATGGCCTGAACTTCAGCCGTGATATCGACGGTTCAGACGTGCCGACTGGAAGCATGGCGTCCACGCTTTGGGGTATTCCAAAGGTCAGTTCTGCTAGACCTCTTGAGTCGGTGGACGGGTTGACACTCGGTTCCGACTGGGCACGCGATCTGACGAACAAGGTCGAAAGAGCTTCTCCGAATGAGATCGCGTTCTCTTCGGACGGCAGGCGTCTGGCCTCGGGCGAGGAAAAGGAGAAGGTGGCAGACGCGAATGATAAGCAGCAGCTGGCAGAAAAGGATATCAACTATTCAGTCGAGCGAAGGTCTGGGATTTCCGTACCGGGTCAGGCCAAGCTGCTTGAGAACCTGACGGAAAAGCAGCGAACGCAGAAAACCGCCGAGGCTCAGAACCTAGGGGGCATGAACAACCCGACAACGGCCATGCCGGATTCTCTGATCGCGAAAGAATGGCAAGCTCCCGGTTTTGGTTTCAAATCGCACACGGACTATTTCCGCCCCGGTGAGATCTTCGCCAGGTCCGTGAAGAAGCCCGAACAGGGCACGCCGGATAAGGCCGCGAAGTTCAGTGAGTCGCGTCAAGATCATTTGCTCGGGCTACAACCCAGCACTGGAGGCTTCGGCGCGCAGCCTCCCAAGCAAAAGGAGCCCGAGAAGAAGCCTCCCGTCCAGCCTGCCCCGCGCGTCGACAATCGCAAGATCATCCGCTCCGGCGAGATCGAGTTCGAGGTCGAGTCGTTCGACGATGCCGTGGCGGCCATCATGAAGCTGGTCAACGCGACCAATGGCGGCTTCGTCGCCACGATTAACAGCGACAAGCTGGCCAACGGCAAGGTCAAGGGCTCGGTCGTCGTCCGCGTGCCGCTCGTCGAGCTGGACGATTTGATTCTGAACCTGCGCAAGGTCATCAGCAAGGCGGGCGACCTGAAGGGGCAGCGGATCGGCAGCCAAGATGTGACCAAGCAGTACACCGACATGGAAAGCCGGCTCAAGGCGGCCCGGACCATGGAAGAACGCCTGCTCAACATCATCAAGTCCGGCAAGGGCGAGATCAAGGACCTCGTCGCCGCCGAGAAGGAGCTGGGCGTTTGGCGGACCAAGATCGAGGAGCTGGAAGGCGAGATCCGCTACTACGCCAACCAGATTTCACTCTCCACGCTGACGGTGAACCTGACGGAGAAGGAAATCCGGCTGGCAGCCGCCGTCGCCGAGCGCGAGCGCATCGAGGCCGGCATCGAGGTGGACGATGTCGAGAAAGCCTACCAGGATGCCCAGAAGGCGATCAGCGAGCTGAAGGGCCGCATCACCAAGTCGGAATTGAAGCAGGGGACGGCGGGTCAGTTCAACGCCTTGCTGTATTTCGAGGTCGCTCCCGATTCGGCCGGGCTGATGCGCGACCGGCTGCGGCAGCTGGGCAACATGGTCCGCCTGCACATCGAGCGCGTGCTCAACGCCGAGGGAGGCAAGATGCCGCTCATCGGCAAGCTGACCCGCGGCGATGCGCAGTTCCAGGTGTCGCTCTATAACCTCGCCAACGTCCAGCCGCGCGAGACGGTGACGCTCAAGATTGCGGCCACGGATGTCGCCAAGGTGTTCCGCGAGCTGCGCGAGGCCGTCGTTAAGGTCAAGGGCCGCATCGTCAACTCGCAGCTCAACGAGCAGGATCGCCAGAATGTGACCGGCGCGCTGGAGTTCCACATCCGCCGCGACAGCGAGGCGGCGTTGCAAGCCGTCCTGACCGAGACCGGCGAGCAGCTTTCCCGCCAGGTCAGCCGCGTGCCGGAGAGCGACAACGTCACGGACGCCAAGGTGCTCTACAAGCTCGACCTGGCCCCGGCGTCAGCCATTCCGCCGCGCGAGAACATCTCGCTGCTCCTGGAAGTCAGCGACGTGGCGACGACGCTGCGTGCCTTCAACGACGAGGTTCGCGACGCCGGCGGCCGGGTCGTGCAGCCGCCGAAGGTGCGCCAGGAGCGGACCGGCAAGGTGCTGGGCCGGGCGGTCTACGACGTGCCGCTGACCGCCGCGGCCACTCTTCTGGAGAAACTCAAGAACGCCGGCCGCACCAGCGCCTCGGAGGTCACGCCCAATCCGAACGCTCCCGACGGCAAGCTGGCCATCGCCCGCATCGAGGTGGTCGCCGGCAACGCCGAGTTGCTGGTGCCGCGCGATCAGGGGCTCTGGGCGGAAGTCCGCAGCGGCATTGCCACGAGCCTGCGGGGGTTGTCCGTCAGCGCCGGCTGGCTGATCATCGGCGTGCTGTTCGTGCTGCCGTGGCTTGTGCTGCTCTATATCGTGGTGTGGGCGACGCGGAAGTTGATCCGGCGGAGTTCCGCCTCGTAGTCCAAAGAGCAGATCCGCGCGCGAAGTAAGCGGCCGCCAGCATGCCTCGCTGTCCACCGCTTACAGGATTACATGAGTCGAAAAACTGCCGGCGGTATGTCTACCCTTCCGCGCTCGAAGACTCGCTTCGTGCGCGGCTCCGTGGTCACGGAAGCGGTTCATTTCTTGCCGCTCGCGGCCGAGGCACGTTCGCTGCAAGCGTTTTTTGGCAGCCCTGCACATTCGGCCTCGCAAGCTCACGTTGCCAAGACAGCATTCATCAGCTTCTCATCACTCAAGTAGTTATAATTCTTCTCAAGCTACCGTCCCATCACATACTGGAAGGTACGATCAGCAATGAGCCGCTCCCCGCTCTGGTTGGCCATGCTTCTGCTGTTGTCGGCGTGTCCCACTTTTCCAGCATCTGCCGCCGACAAGAAAGGGCCCGCTGGCGAACGTGTGTTCGGCCTGGCAAAGGTCGTGCAGGTTCATCTGACGATGACCGAGAAGCAGTTCGTAGCTCTGGCTCCAGCCGGCATGCCAAAGTTCGGGCCTCCGGGCTTTGGGACGCCCCGCAAACAACCGGAAGGGACGCACCGCAATACGTTCGGCATCGACCTCCCCTGGACTCAGGGAGATGTCACCTTCGACGGCAAAACGTACAAGAACGTCGGCGTCCGTTACAAGGGCAACTACACCTTCCTCGCGACCGCCAAGTCCCTGAAGAAGTCGCTGAAGTTCGACTTCAACAGGCATGTCAAGGGACAGAAACTCGACGGGCTGACCGGGCTCAACTTCAACTGCGGCGTCAGCGACCCGTCGCGGGCGCGCGAAGCGCTGTCCTACGCGTTTTTCCGGGACGCCGGCGTGCCCGCGCCGCGGACCTCCGTCGCCGAATTGACCCTCACGGTACCCGGCAAGTACGACAAGGAACTTGTCGGCGTCTACACCGTGGTTGAAACGGTCAACAAGGGTTTCCTCAAGACACACTTCAAGGATGGCAAGGGGATGCTGCTCAAGCCCGAAGGACTGCAAGGCGGGCCGGCGTATATCGGCTCCAACTGGAATCTCTACAAGGAGCGCTACAGGCCCAAGGACCAGCCCACGGACGCCCAGAAAAAACGGCTCATCGACTTCGCCAAGCTGATCAGCAGCGCTGACGATGAGGCCTTCGCCAGGGAGATCGTCGCCTTCCTGGATGTCGAGGCCTTCCTGAGATTTGTCGCCGCCAACGCTCTCCTCGCCAATCTCGATAGCTATCTGGGCTATGGCCACAATTACTTCCTTTATCTGATTCCCGAGACCAACAAGTTCGCCTTCATTCCATGGGACCTGGACCTGTCGCTGGCAACCTGGCCCGCCGCCGGCATGCCGGAGCAGCAGGTCCAGCTGAGCATCCACCATCCACACGCGGGCAAGAACAAGCTCATTGACCGGCTGTTCGCGATCAAGCAACACAAGGAACGTTATCTGGCGTTCGTCAAGGATATGACGGCGACAACCTTCACCAAGAAGAAGCTGCTCGAGAATCTCGAGCACATCGAGGGCGCCCTGAAAACGCCGATGGCGAACGAGGCGAAGGCGGTCGCGGCGCGAAAGGAAGGGCGCGCGGGGCGTGGCGGTTTCGGAATGGGCTTCGGCGGCGGGACTTTTGGCGGCTCGATGCCGCCTCGCCGGTTCATCGAAAAGCGCACGCTGTCGGTGGCAGCTCAGCTTGAGGGCAAGGCCAAGGGCTTCGAGCCGGTGCCGATCGGCTTCGGCTTCGGGCCGCCGCCGCGTTTTGGTCCGGGAAATCCGGCAAAGAACGATCGGTGACATTTCGCTGGCAGCGTTCCTTGGTCGGTCGGATTGCACGACGAAGCGTATGAACCGGAGGGATTGACATGTTTCGGTTCAGTTCCCACCTGGCTCTGGTCGGCATTCTTGTCTTGTGCGGGTTCGCTGCCGCACAGGAAGCGCCCGACGGGTCGCCGCCGGTCGCCGTCAAGAGCGCCGCCAAGGCGCTGCCTGCCGAGGGTGTGGCGTTTTTTGAGAAAAAGATTCGGCCTGTCCTGGTCGCGAAGTGTTACGAGTGCCACTCAGTCGGCAATGGAAAGAAGGTGCGTGGCGGGCTAGCCCTCGACAGCCGGGATCGCTTGCTCAAGGGCGGCGACACCGGACCGGCAATCGTGCCGGGCGCGCCGTCGCGCAGCCTGCTGATGAAGGCGTTGAGTCACCGCGATCCCAACCTGGCCATGCCGCCCAAGCAGAAGCTCGACGCAGCCATCGTTCACGACTTCGAGGAATGGATCCGCATGGGCGCGCCCGATCCGCGTGCCGAGAGCAAGGCGGCGTACCCCTATGTCAGCATTGAAAAAGGCCGCGAACACTGGGCCTATCAGCCGCCGCAGAAGATAGCGGAACCCGAGGTCAAGAACTCGGCGTGGCCGCGCAGCGATGTCGATCGATTCATCCTCGCGGCCCTGGAAGTGAAAGGGCTGACTCCGGTGACCGACGCCGACCGGCGGACCCTGGTGCGCCGCGTCAGCTTCGACCTGATCGGCCTGCCTCCGACGCCGCTCGAGGCGGAGGCTTTTGCCGCCGATGCCGCCGCCGATGCGTTCGAGAAGGTCGTGGATCGCCTGCTGGCGTCGCCGCGCTTCGGTGAGAAGTGGGCACGTCACTGGCTCGACGTCGCCCGCTATGCCGAGAGCACCGGCAAGACGGTGAACTTCAACTACCCGCACGCCTGGCGCTATCGCGACTACGTCATTGCGGCGTTCAATGCCGACAAGCCGTATGACCAGTTCATCAAGGAGCAACTTGCCGGCGACCTGATGAAGTCGGACGATCCAAAGGTGGTTGCCGAACGGCTGGTCGCGACGGGATTCCTGGCGATCGGCCCTAGAATCCTGAACGAGCGCAACGGCCTCAAGTTCGAGCTGGACCTGGTTGACGAGCAGATCGACGTGACCACACAGGCGTTTCTGGGCATCACGGCCGCTTGCGCCCGCTGCCACGACCACAAGTTCGATCCGATCCCGCAGCAGGACTACTACGCCCTCGCCGGCATCTTCCGCAGCACCGAGGTGTGCTACGGCACCGTTCGCTACATCAACGCACAGCGGGTGGCGCCACTGCTATCGCTGCCGAAGGAAGCAAAAGCCGGCCATCGCCCTGGCCCGGCAGACTCCCGCAGAACGCAAGCGCGTCGAGGATCAGCTCAGGGCCGTGCGCTCCTCGATGAAGAGAATGAGGGATCCGATCCAGCAGTTCTTCGCCACCGGACAGATCTCGCTGTTGCAGGCGAAGCTGGACGCATTCGATGCCGACGGCAACCCGAAGCTGCTGGCGATGGGCGTCCGCGACAAGCCGGCTGGCCCCGGCGGATCGTCCAGGGGCAAGTTCGGGTTCGCCGGGTTCACCTACGACGGCACGCACACCATCAGTGACAGCCCGGTTTACATCCGCGGCGAAGCCGATCAGCCGGGCCGCACCCGCATCCCTCGTGGCACGTTGCAAGTGATCAGCAAGACGCCCATCAGCATCGATGCGACCAGAAGCGGCCGGCACGAACTCGCCGAGTGGATCGCCAGCCGTGAAAATCCGCTGACCGCGCGCGTTATGGTCAATCGTGTCTGGCTGCAGCTCTTCGGTCGCGGCCTGGTGCCGACCGCCAACGACTTTGGGCTGGCCGGACGTCCGCCCACGCACCCGGAACTGCTCGACCGCCTGGCTCATCACTTCATGGATAATGGCTGGAGCGTGAAGAAGCTCATCAAGCACCTGCTGATGAGTCGTGTCTACCAGCTGAGTTCGAGTGCGAGTGACAGTGCCCTGGAGGTGGATCCCGACAACGCGCTGCTCTGGCGGTCAACGCCGCGGCGTCTCGACGCGGAGAGCCTGCGCGATGCCTTGCTGGCCGTGAGCGAGCAACTGGACTTCATGCCGCCGGTGGGCTCGGTGGTGGCAAAGGCCGGCGAGGGACCGGTGACCCGGTTTGGTCGGGGCGGTGACCCGATCAGCGCCGCGATTAACGACCCGCGGAACACCCATCGCTCCATCTATCTGCCGATCGTTCGCGACAGGTTGCCCGAGGTGCTCACGCTGTTCGACGGTGCCGATCCGACCCTGATCACCGCCGAGCGTCCGACGACGACGGTCCCTTCGCAAAGCTTGTTCCTCTTGAATAATGTGTTCGTGATGCGTGCGGCGGATATGGCCGCCGACCGCCTGCTCAAGAGCCACGGCGCCGAGGCGCCAAGGATTCGGCAAGCATTTCTCCGGTTCTACAGCCGGCCGCCGACAGCAAAGGAACAGACCAACGCCGAGGCCTTTCTCGCGAGGTATCGGGCGCAGCTAGCGAAGGATCGCGTCCCCGCCACGCAGCAGGAACGAGAGTCATGGAGTGCCTTTTGCCAGGCGTTGTTCGCCAGCGCCGAATTTCAGTATCGCAAGTGATCGGAGTCGAACGATGCAATCGCGCCGGACGTTCTTGAAGACAACCAGTTCCGGATTCGGCTACCTGGCATTTGCCGCGCTGGCGCACCAGCAGGCCGCCCGGGCCAGCACCACGAATCCGCTCGCGCCGCGGGCAGCGCATTTCACGCCGAAGGCGCGGCGCGTGATCTTCCTCTGCATGGAGGGAGCGCCCAGTCATGTGGACACGTTTGATTACAAACCAAAGCTCACTGCCGACGACGGCAAGGCTGCACCGCGCGGTCCAGGCGGGTTTGCCCGTGGCAGGCTGCTCGGCTCGCCCTTCCGGTTCGCCCAGCGCGGGCAAAGCGGCCTCTGGGTCAGCTCGCTCTTCCCCGAACTGGTTCGACATGCCGACAAGCTTTGCTTGCTGAACGGCATGCACACCGACCTGCCCAACCACGCCCAGGCGTTCTTGCAGATGCATTGCGGCATCTATCAGTTCCCACGGCCAAGCCTCGGGGCCTGGGTCCTTTACGGCCTCGGTACGACCAACGACAATCTGCCGGGCTTTGTTACCATCCGCCCGCCACAGAACAATGGCGGCCCGGCGAACTACGGTGCATCGTGCCTGCCGGCTGTCTACCAGGGAACGCGGATCGGCGGCGGCGAGCAGGTGAGCAACCTGCGTAACTCGCGCCGTCCGCTGGGCACCCAGCGCGTGCAACTCGATTACCTGCAGGAGTTGAACCGCAGCGCCGCGCAGTCGCTGGGCCAGCATCCAGAGATCGAAGGCTTGATCTCGTCCTACGAGTTGGCGTTCCGCATGCAGCTTGAGTTTCCGGACGTGCTCAATCTCAGCCAGGAGAATGCTGCGACGATGAGCCTCTACGGTATCGACGAGCGCGGCGACGGAAACGGGGGTCGGGGCCGCTTCGGCGCCCCGGCGGGCGGGTCCAGCACTTTTGGTCGGCAGTGCCTGCTGGCTCGTCGCCTGATCGAGGCGGGCGTCCGCTTCGTCGAGGTGACGATGGGAGGCTGGGATCACCACCGCAATATCAGAGAGTCGCTCACGAGCAGCTGCCAGGCCATCGACAAGCCGATCGCCGGGCTTCTCACCGATCTGCAGCGCCGTGGCTTGCTCGATGACACGCTGGTCCTCTGGGGCGGCGAGTTCGGCCGGAGTCCCTACGCACAGGGCGATGGCCGCGACCACAACAACAAGGGATTCACCATGTGGATGGCCGGCGGCGGCGTCAGGGGCGGACTTGCCTACGGCCGAACGGACGACCATGGCTTCGAGGCCGTCGAGGGCCGCGTTCACATGCACGACTGGCACGCGACCATCCTGCACCTGCTGGGCCTGGATCACGAGCGACGGACCTACCGCTATGCCGGCCGCGACATGCGCTTGACCGACGTGCGCGGCCGTGTCGTCCATTCGATCGTTTCGTGAGACGCGCCGCCCGGATGACGCTGGCGTCTTCGGCGACTTCCCCGCCACCTGCGTCGGCCATGTCGTTCATGAATCGACTGCTCAATCCATCGAACCGGTCGATGACCGTCGGCCGACACAGATCTCTGATGCGCGCAGGCCTGAATCGCCTGCGAACGCGCGACTTCCCCGCCGCCATGCAGGATCGCTGCACTTGAGGGAACCGAAAGCCTCCGCCATATATAATGTCTACTTGCCGGCCACCAAGAGGGCGTCATGAATCAGAAAAACATGCTCAAGGTGTTCAGCGGGCGGGCCAATGTACCCCTCGCCGAGAAAATTGCACAGTGCCTGGGAGACTCGCTGGGCAAGATCACCTTGCAGAATTTTCCGGACGGCGAGTTCTGGGCGCGCATTGACGAGGATGTCCGCGGCCGTGACGTCTACGTGGTGCAGCCAACCTGCCCGCCGGTCAACGACAACATCATGGAGTTGCTGGTCATCCTCGATAGCCTGAAGCGGGCGAGCGCGGCACGCATCACCGCCGTGCTTCCCTATTACGGCTACGCCCGGCAGGACCGCAAGGACGTTGGCCGCGTGCCAATCACGGCCAAGTTGGTGGCGAACATTCTGACCAGCGCCGGCGCCAATCGCGCCCTCGCGCTGGACCTGCATGCCGCCCAGATTCAAGGGTTCTTCGACATCCCCGTGGATCATTTGCATGCCGCGCCGGTCATCAACGATTACATCCGCTCGCTGAACATTCCGTCCAGCGAATTCGTGGTGCTCAGCCCCGACGAAGGCAGCATCAAGAGGGCGCTGGTGCATCAGAAGAAGCTGGGCGGCTCCATTGCCATTGTCGACAAGCGCCGCGCCAGCGCCACGGAGACCAAGCAGGCGAACCTGATCGGCAGCCCGCTGCAGGGCAAGGTGGCGGTGATCTTCGATGACATGATCTCGACGGCCGGCAGCGTGGTGGGAGCGGCAAGGACGGCGCGCGAGAACGGCGCTCGCGAAGTCTATGCCTGCGCTACTCACGCCGTGCTGTGCGGTGACGCCATCAACAAGCTGCGCGACGCGCCCATCAAGCAGATTGTGGTGACGGACAGCATCCCGCTCACGCCGGAAAAGCACCTGCCGCGCATCAAGGTCCTGAGCGTTGCCCCGCTCCTGGCCGACGCCATCAAGCGCATCCACTTCAATGAATCGGTGAGCCGGCTGTTTGAATAGGTGCACCTGTTTTGCAAGGCGCCGGGCGAGCGCGAAACGTAAACAGGATAGCACAAAAAAATCCTCGGGCCCAAGTAGCGTGGGCCCGAGGTTTTGCAACCAGGGGGAGCCTGGAAAAAGAGATCAGTTCTTGACGGCTACGGGCGTGGCAGCCACGGGAGACTTGACCGGCGCGTCGCCGTTCAAGAGTTCCTTGCGGAAGATGGGCACCTCGCGAGGCGCTTCAATGCCCAGGCGAATCTTGCCGCGATCGATATCAACGACAGTAATGGAGATATTGTTGTTGATGACGATTTTTTCGCCCAACTTGCGGCTCAGAACCAGCATGTCCCTACCCTCCTTTGAGCGGGCCTTTTGTCCTGCTGCCGAATTGTACGCTATGAATGACGAGAATATGGGCGGAGTGTGATGGTTTTCTGAGGGAAACGTGAGGTTCTCGCGGGTAAATTCCGCTACTACCCAAACGACTGAAAAGGCCGGGCGCGTGCAGACTTCGACGCACAGTGTTACTAGTATCGTGCTTCGGTCAGGCATGTTCTTCGGATTTTGACGTGCAGATCGACCATCCGGATCATGGAACCGGCTTTGCGGCTGTTCCGCCGTCGTGCCGGCTTGACCGGGACACTTCATTGATTTTGACATGCCGCCGTCACTCGGCCAGTTCCGATTCGGTTTGTGCAACTTGCCGGTGTCCGCTATATTGTGAGGCACGATGCGCACGACGCCCCTCGTGGACTGGGGACGGAATCCGTTCGAGCCGGCCGGCTGCGCGCCGCCCACCCTGATCGCTGCCGATCGCGCGGCGGGTTTGCGCGGGCCGTTGCGGCAGCTGTGCCCCGGCCGGCCCGGCGTCTACGGCATGCTCGACCAAAACGGCCAGCTCATCTACGTCGGCAAGGCCAAGGACCTCCGCAAGCGGCTGCTCGGCTATTTTCGCAAGGGCCGGGATCGCAGGACGCGACGGATCATCCGGCAGGCACGGGCCATCGCCTTTGAGCCGTGCTCCAGCGAGTTTGCCGCCCTGCACCGCGAGCTGGACCTCATTCGCCGCTGGCGGCCCAGGTGGAACGTGCAAGGGCAACCGTTGCGCCGGTTGTTCGCATTTGTCTGTCTGGGGAGAGCGCCGGCGCCATATCTGTTTCTGTCACGCAAGCCGGCGGCGCGGTCGCTCGGTTGCTTCGGACCCGTCCCGCTCGGCAGGCGCGTGCGCGACGCGGTCCGCCGGGTCAACGACCTGTTTCGCCTGCGTGATTGCCCGCAAACCCTGGAAATGATCTTCGCGGAGCAGAAGCAGCTCTTTCATCTCGAGCTTTCGGCGGGCTGCCCGCGCCACGACCTCGGAACATGCCTGGGCCCGTGCTTCGCCGCCTGCACGCGCGACGACTACTCGACCAAGGTCCGCTCGGCCCAAGGCTTCCTCACCGGCACGGATCGCTCCGCGCTGGCGGCAATCGAGCAAGCCATGCGCCGCGCCGCCGTCGCCCAGGAGTATGAGCTGGCTGCTAGCTATCGCGATCGGCTGGCGTCGCTCGGCTGGCTGGTGGAGAAGCTGGATCACGTCCGCGACCTGCGTGCCCGTGAGAGCTACATCTATCCCGCGCCGGATGGCCGTGGCCGCGCAACGTGGTACCTGATCCACGGCGGACGGACGGCGGCAGCGATCGCCGCGCCGCGCGATGCCGGGTCCGCCCTGGCTGCCGCCGACCTCATCACGGCAACCTATCGCCAGCCGCTTTCCGACCACATCCTCGAACTCTACGAACACTGGGACGGCATGTGCCTGGTGCGCTCCTGGTTTCGGCGGCATCCCGATGAGCGGAAGAAGGTGTTGACGTCCGACGAGGCGCTGCGGCAGTGTGAACAGTGGTAGCCGCGCTCCAAGGCCGTTACGTCTTGTCCGGATACGGCTGGATCTTCTGGTACAAGAGTCCGATCAGCTTTTCGAGGATTTCGAGATACTCGGTGCCGGCAATGGCGTCGACCTGTTCCTTGAGGCGGCGCTTGCGCTCGATCAGCTCGACGAAGCGCTCGACGCCGTAGGCGGTCATGGGCCCGCCGGTGCCTTGCAGCGACAAGAGTTCGTCGATCTCGTCGGCGGCGAGCAGGCGGGCGCGGTCGGGGTTGCGCTGCAGCCAGGCCATCAGTTCAGGCTGGGCGGCTTCCTCGAAGAGCCGGTGCAGGGGATTGCGCGGCGTCGTCGGCTCGGCCGGCTGCATGCGCGGCAACAACACGTCGATGGGCAGAAGCCGCAGGTCGCTCACGCTCAAGCCCAGGGCGCGCGCACAGGCGGCCACGGTGGCGTTGTGCAGCCGCCGCGGGTTACGCAGCAGGATCTGCCGCACCGTCAAGCGGTGCAGGTCGGCGATGCGCGCGAACTCGTCCTGGTTCCAGCCGCGTTCCTCCACCAGCCTGGCGATCTTCTCAGCCAGGGCAGGTGCGTCATTGTCGTCGGAAGCCGCCATGCCACGATTGTAAAGCCCCGGGAGCGAGTCTGACAGGTCAGTCGACCACTGGCGAGCCGGGAGCGCCAGCGCGGAGTACGTCATTGCTTGCTCCGGTCGCTGACGCTCCCGGCTCGCCAGGCTTGAGAACAAGGGGACAATACGCAGCGTCGCTCGTAAAATCCCATCGTCAACCTGGGCCGCAGAATAGGCACGCCGTCGCGAGGAGATTTTGATGGACCTGAAGAAGCTGCGCTTTGCTCCCACCCATGAATGGGCCCTCATGGAGGGGGATACCTGCACCGTGGGCATCACGCAGTTTGCCGTCGAGCAACTCACCGATGTCGTGTACATCGAACTGCCGGACGTGGGGGACAATGTCTTCGCCGGCGATAGCTTCGGCGAGATCGAGTCGGTCAAGGCTGTCAGCGACCTGTACTCGCCGGTCAACGGCGAGGTCATCGCCATCAACACCGCCCTGGTCAACGATCCGACGCCGGTCAGCAAGGACCCCTACGGCAAGGGCTGGATGATCAAGATCAAGGCCGAGCCTGGCAGCAAGCTCGACAAGATGATGACGCAGGAGCAGTACGAGAAGCAAATCTCCTCGGGAGGCTGATTGTGTCCTATGTGCTGAACACGCCCGCCGACCAGAAGGCGATGCTCGAGGCGATCGGCGTCGGTTCCATTGAAGAACTGTTCTCTCTCGTCCCGGACCGGGTGCGTCTGAAGAGGCCGCTGGCGATCGCGCCGGCCCTGAGCGAGATCGAGTTGCAGCTACACATGGCGGAGCTGGTGGGCAGCAATCGCTCGGCCGACGACGACGTCTGCTTTCTGGGCGGCGGCAGCTACGATCATTTCATCCCCGCGGTGGTGGACGCCGTCGCCGGCCGCAGCGAGTTCTACACCGCCTACACTCCCTACCAGGCGGAAGCCAGCCAGGGCAGCTTGCAGGCGTTCTTCGAGTATCAGACTTTGATCTGCCAGCTCACCGGCATGGATGTCGCCAACGCAAGCCTGTACGACGGCGGCAGCGCCCTGGCCGAGAGCGTCCTCATGGCCCACGGCATCCACGACAAGCGCGGCAAGGTCCTGGTCGCCGACAGCGTGCATCCGGAGTACCGGCTGGCGCTGCAAACGTACATCGCCAATCTGCCGCTCAGCCTCCAGGTACTGCCGACTCCCGATGGCTATCTGAACCCGGATGACCTGCGCAAGGCCATCGACGACGAGACGCTTTGCGTGATCGTGCAGCATCCGAATTTCTTCGGCTGCCTGGAGGAGGTCGAGGCCGTCAGCGAGTTGTGTCGAGCCCGAGGATCGCTCTTCGTCGTCAGCTTCGACCCGATCAGCCTGGGCATCCTGAAACGGCCAGGGCAGTATGGCGCCGACATCGCGATCGCCGAGGGGCAGTGTCTGGGCAATCCGATGGTCTATGGCGGGCCGTACCTCGGCATCATGGCCTGCCGCGAGGAGTTTGTCCGCAAGATTCCTGGTCGGCTCGTCGGGCAGACGACGGATCGCAACGGCAAGCGCTGCTGGGTGCTGACGCTGCAGACGCGCGAGCAGCACATCCGCCGCGAGAAGGCGACGAGCAATATCTGCACCAACCAGGGCCTGTTCGCCCTCCGCGCCGCCGTCTACCTGACCGCACTCGGTCCCCAGGGATTGCGCGAGACGGCGAACCTGTGCTTGCAAAAGGCGCATTATCTCGCCGAGCAGATGAGGAAGATCCCCGGCGTCGGCCTGCAGTTCGACCGGCCGTTTTTCAAGGAGTTCACCGTGAAGTTGCCCGGCCGGGCGCGGGAGACCCTTGACCGGCTGCTGCAAGCGGGCTACCACGCCGGACTGCCGCTGGGCCGTTGGTATCCGCACATGGAAAATTGCGTCAGCATCGCCGTCACCGAGAGGCGCACTCGCCAAGAGATTGATGCCTTTTCTGCGGCGTGGATACAGGCACTGGCACGTTAAATCACGGATCACATGCCCCGGACGACAGCACTGCCCATCACGAATGAGGCTAACACGATGCGATTGTTGCTTGCGTGTTTGATGATTGCTTGCTTGGGGCATGCTCGAATAAGCGGTGCTGACGAAGCCGACGCGGTCCGCATGGTCCTCCCCGCCGGCGACCACGCTAAGTACTGGCCGTGCTGGCGCGGGCCGACACGGCAGGGCTTGGCCGTCGGCGCCGCTGAATATCCCGACAAATGGTCCGACACCGAGAACGTCCTCTGGAAGGTCGCCGTGCCCGGCAAGGGCAACTCGTCGCCCATCGTCTGGAAGGATCGACTGTTCCTCACCACGGCTTACGACAACGGGAAGAAGCGTTCGCTGCTCTGCTTCGACCGCGGCAATGGCAAGAAGCTGTGGGAATGCTTCGTGCCACCGGGCAAGCCTGAGGGCGCCTACGGCAAGAATGGCTGGGCGTCCGGGACGCCGGCCACCGACGGCGAACGTGTTTACGGCTACTTCGGCAGCTTCGGCGTCGTCGCCGTGGATTTCGACGGCAAACAGGCCTGGCACGCTTCACTTGGCGAGATCAACACGCTCCACGGCATGGCCGGCTCGCCGCTGCTCTACAAGGACAAGGTCATCCTCTATCAGGATCAGGAAGGCCAGACGGGCGGCTTCGTCGTTGCGCTCGACAAGGCCAGCGGCAAGGAATTGTGGAAGACGCAGCGGCGTGAAAGCGTCGGCTGGGGCTCGCCCATCGCCGTCTCGGTCAATGGCAAGGACCAGATCATCGTCAGCAGCCAGTCACGCGTGTGCGCTTACGATCCGGCCAGCGGCAAGGAGATCTGGACGTGCGGCGGCAACCTCGTCGAGGTCATTCCCACGCCGGTGGTCGGCCATGGCATGATTTTCTGCTGTTCAGGCCGGGCCGGCCCGACGCTTGCCATCCGTCCCGACGGCACCGGAGACGTCACCCGCTCCGACAAACTTGTCTGGAAGACCATCAAGGGCTCGCCCTTCGTGCCCAGCCCGCTGCTGTACGGCGACTATCTCTACATGGTCAACGACATGGTGAGCGTCGTCACTTGTTTCGAGGCAAGGACGGGCAAGCTGATGTGGCAGAAACGCTGCGGCCAGGCCACGCAGCAAGGCTTCTCCGCCTCGCCCGTCGGCGTCAACGGCAAGGTCTTCTTCACCAATGACGAGGGCGAGACCTTTGTCCTCGCCGCCGGCCCGGAGTTCAGGTTGCTCCACGTCAATCGCCTGAACGCCAAGACGCTAGCATCGCCGGCCCTCGTCGACGGCAGCTGGTACTGGCGAACCGAGCGGGAACTGCTGTGCGTGGGCAAGTAGCGCAAGTCTTGCCGACCTCGACAGTTCGGTACACTTCGTCACGGACTGCCCATCTGGCAGCCAAGCGAAACGCGCAGTGGTTCGTTAGAATAACGACTGCGGAACAGTCACTTTCGCGAAAGGCCGCACTTGGACATCCTGCAGCGTTTCAAACAAATGTTCTCCTCCCGCGAGCGCGATAGCGCGTTTCAGGAACGGCTGGAACGGCTGCGGGCCAAGGCGCCCGTGCCGGTCTTCTGGCTGTTTGGCAAGACACAGAGCGGCAAGACCAGCATCATCAAGTTTCTCACCGGGGCGGAGGAGGCGGAAATCGGCCAGGGATTTCGGCCATGCACGCGCTTCACCCGCGAGTATCATTTTCCCGGGCCGGAAGCGCCGCTGCTTACTTTTCTCGACACGCGCGGTCTCGACGAACCGGGTTACGACGCCGCGGAAGACCTCGCCAGTCTCGATGGCCGAGCGCATGTTGTCATCGTCACCGTCAAGGCTCTCGATCATGCCCTGGAGAACCTGCACAACCACTTGCGGATCATTCGCCGTCGCGGCAAGCAACGGCCCATCGTCCTGGCGCTCACCTGCTTGCACGAAGCGTATCCCGGCCGGCAGCATCCGCTGCCGTACCCGTTCGGCAAGGACGGAAACGTGGCGGAGGATCGCAGCGCCGACGTCAGCGCCGATCTGCTGCGGACCCTGGCCGCGCAGCGGGAGCGCTTTGCCGGGCTCTTCGATCATGCGGTACCGCTCGACCTGACGCCGCCGGCGGAGGGCTTTCACGAGCCTGCCTACGGCGGGCCGGAACTCAAGGAAACGCTGCTTGAGTCGCTGCCGTCCGCGTATCGGCAGACGCTCCTGACGCTGGACGAGGCCACCGGCGAGTTGCAGGACCTGTATGCGGCGCGGGCGTTGCCGTACATCATCGGCTACAGCAGCCTGGCAGCCTCCGCCGGCGCGATTCCCATCCCCTGGGTCGATCTGTTATTGTTGCCAGGCATCCAGACGCGGATGATCTACCATCTCGCGCGGCTGTATGGCCAGCCGCTGAGCGGCGAGCGATTCGTGGAACTGGCCGGCACCCTGGGCCTGGGAATGGTCGTCCGGCAAGCGGCCCGCGAGGTCGTGAAGTTCATCCCGGTCGTCGGCTCGGTCGCCGGCGCCGCCCTCGCCGGGGCCGCGACATTCGCGCTGGGCAAGGCATTCTGCTTCTACTACTCGGCGGTGCACAAGGGCCATGCCCCGGCCGCCGAGGAATTACGCCGTTACTACCAGGAACAGCTCGCCCATGCGGAAGCAATGTGGAAGAAACGCGAGGAAGCCAGATAAGCCTGGATCCTGAGACTTGCCAGCAGCTTGTCGTCACGCCTTGGCCGGCTCGGCCAGCAGCTTGTCGACGTCCGCCTGCGTGATGAGACGGCCGGGCTTGTCTATCTTGACGCTGAGCCAGCTCATGATGACCGGAGTGTAGGGGAGCTTGCCCTTCTTGACGGCCAGCCGCATGCGGGCGTCGCGGCGGGCGCGTTCCTTGACCTTGATCTCACCGTTGACAAGACGAGACAGGGCCATGTCCACCTTGCGCTGGTTCTTACGAATGCGTCGAGCTCCCATCGCCTATCCCTTTCATTCGTGAATGCAAAATGGCATGATAGCGAAGGAAGTTGCGGCGGGCAAGCGGGCGGGGCGCCGTCATTTCGCCAGAAAGCGTGGACTTCATGTGTAGAACCCTGGGAGTATTTGCCAAGGAACCGCGTCCCGGCCAGGTGAAAACCCGACTCGCCGCTGCGCTGTCGCCGGATGGAGCCGCGCACGTTGCCGACGCCTTCCTCCGCGACACGCTCCGCCGCATGGCCGCGGTCCGTGCCGAGCGCTTTCTGGTATTCAGTCCGACGAGTGCCGCTGCCTACTTTCAATCCCTGGCGGCTGATTGCTACGCGCTGGCGCCGCAGGGTGATGGCGATCTCGGGCAACGGTTGCAGCGCTTCGTCGACGGCCGCTTGGACTCTGGCAGTCGGCACGTCGTGGTCATCGGCACGGACAGTCCGACCTTGCCGACAGCCTTCGTTGACCAGGCGTTCGACGAACTCGACAGGGCCGATGTCGTGCTCGGCCCGGCCACTGACGGCGGCTACTACCTCATCGGCCTGCGCCGCTCGAGCGCTGTCATTTTCCAGGGCATCGATTGGGGCGCCGCCGCCGTCCTGGCTCAGACCATCGCGCGCCTGCCCCGTGAGTGCCGCCTCTCGCTCCTGCCACCCTGGTACGACATCGATTCGGAGACGGACTGGGAGATGCTTCGTGGCCACGTGGCGGCCATCCGCCGCGCCGGCGGTGATCCGCTGATTCCCGACACCGAACGGCTGCTATCCCGTTTGCCCACAGCCGCGGCACCAGGATCAAGCTGAGCCGACGCGTCGCCGGCCGGTACTAGCCACACAGTTCACGCACCGGCCGCGCATCATCCGGCAGGATGTGCACCGGGCGGTCGAGCAGGTCGCGGACCACGGTGTGCGGGTCGATGCCGAGATTGTGGTAGAGCGTGGCCAGAATGTCGCGGTAGTGAACGGGTCGCTGATTGGCGAAGGCGCCGATCTTGTCGGTGGCGCCGATGACCTGCCCGCTGCGCATGCCGCCGCCGGCGAGCAGGGCGCAATTGACGGGGGCCCAGTGGTCGCGGCCGGCGTCGCGGTTGATGCGCGGCGTGCGGCCGAACTCGCCCCACACCACGACGCTCACGTCCCTGTCCAGGCCGCGCACGTGCAAGTCATCCACCAGCGCGGCAATGCCGCGATCGAACACCGGCAGGTTGCTGCGCAGATGATTGAAGTTGCCGCCGTGCGTATCCCAGAAGCCATAGGCGACCGTTACGCAGCGGACGCCGGTCTCGACCAGCCGCCGCGCGATGAGAAGCTGATCGTTCCACAGCGGCGCCCCGTCTCCCTGGTGGCGCGGCGAGCCGTGGCCATAAGCATCGCGGACGGCGCGCGGCTCGCGCTCCACGTCGAGGGCCTCGACCAGCCGTTGCGAGGTCAGCACCTCGTAGGCCTGCCGGTAGGAGTTGTCCATGCGTTCGATGGGCAGGTTGTCGAGGCTGTGGCGCAAGCTATCCATGTCGCGGAGCAAGCGGCGGCGGTCGTGGAACTGGCCGAGCGTGAAATCGCGCAGCCGCATCACGGACAGGTTGTCGCCCTCGACCTTGGCGCCGGCGCAGGCCGGGCCGGTGAAGCCGGGGCCGGGAATGTTGTAGGGGCGATGCTGCATGGTGGGAAAGAGATCGACGTAGGCCGGCACGGTGGCCGCGGTCCGACCGAGCACGCGCGTCACCACCGAGCAGGCGTTGGGCTTGCCCTCGCGGCGGGCCAGGTCCATCGTGTAGCCGGTGAGCGTCTGATAGCTGGAATGCTCGTCGCGCAGGCCGACGATGGAGCGGACGATATTCAGCCGATCCATCATGCGGGCCAGACGGGGCAGGTGCTCGCCGACGTGGATGCCGGGCACCCGCGTGGCGATGGGCCGAAACTCGCCGGCGATCTCGCGCGGCGCCTCCGGCTTCAAGTCGAAGGAATCCTGGTGTGCCAGCCCGCCGGACAGATAGACCATGATGACGGCCTTGTGCGATCGCCGCCCGGCCTGCTGCTCCGCTTGTAGCAGAGATGGCATGCTCAACCCGCCCATGGCGAGCGCGCCGATGCGCAGGAAAGAACGCCGGCTGATGCCGTCGCAGTAGCGTCTTGCGTCACCAGTCAATGTCAGCATTGTCGCATGCCCTCTTGCGCTGTACTCGCCACGTCACAAGTAGGATTATACAGCAAAGTCACGCCGCGATTCCAACCGGCCTGGCGGGGTTCTGTCTTTCAGGAACCGGCTCGCGCAGGCGGAATCTCCGAATACAGCAGCACGTCATCGACTTGCAGAACCGCATCCGCCGGCACAAGAAAGTGGATCTCGTCGACCGTGCCGGGCACGCGTGCAAAGTGCATCGTGGTCTGCGCCCAGTCGCGGCTGTCTGCTGCCTTCAGCGTCATGGCAACGCGAGCCCTGGTAGTACGATTGACGAGCACGACTTCCATCCGGTCGGCTCCAGCCAGATGATAGCGAAAGAACAATCTGGGATTCGCACCCACCGGCCGCGGACCGCGCAGATCCAGCCGGATCCACGCGCTCCGGTCGTCGCGCTTCACCGAGCGGGCACACTTCCAGGTCCGCGGCGGCTTGTGGGCAACGATGTCGAAGTCGCCGGGCCATTCCTTGCCCTGCTTGCCGGTGTCGAACCAGCCGGTGAAGTGCAGACGTGTCGGGAAGGGCCGTTTCTCGTCCGGTTCGGCCGCCTCGTACAGGACGATATCGGAAATGATCAGCTCGGCGGTCGGGTCGGTATAGAACTGGATGTCGTCGATGCGTTCGTTTTCGGCAAGGGCCTTGCCGCTGCCATCCGGCCGCCGGGCCACGGTCATGTCCACGGTGGCCTCGTGCCAGGCCCCTTGCGGCAGCCTGGTCAAGGTGAGGTGGCGATGGTAGCCATTGGTCAGGCTGTAGATCTGCACGCGGAGCGTGTCGCTGCCTTTCAGGTAATAACGGAAGCTGAGTCGTGTCCTCGGGCCCATGGGCGGGCCGGGGACAGGATTGAAGATGACGGCCGTGTACATCGCCTTCATATCGCCCATGCGGTCGTCGAAGTCCTGCGTGAGCACTCCGCGACAGGCGCTTCGCCCCGGCGGGAGGTTCTTGGTCTCGCGCTTGCCGCTCATCCACCAGCGCCGCTCGATGTCGGTATCGAAGTCCTCGCAGACGTGGACGCGCTTCGGCATGTTGCCGCGCGGCAGCAACGTTGCGACGTTGACCGGTGCCTGCGCCGGACGACTCTTCACGGGTCGCGCCAGCCTGTCCGTGAACCAGGCAAGGAACTCCTTCTCCTTGATCTCAAACGCCAGTCGAGCATTGGGTCTGGCCAGGCCGATATGTGTCATTCCGTCGTCGTCCACATCGAGCAGCATGCGCCGGAGCTTGAAGTGTTTTTCATCGATGCAAAGGGCGACGGCGGCCGGGTCGAACAGTATCGGCGTCTCCTGATCCCAGAGCTGGTACAGGCACTGCAACTGCTGGTTGGACAGACCGCCGGCGGCGAAGATCTTGCTGCGCTCCGCCTCGCCAAGCCTGAGCTGCGCCGTCACGTCCAGCGGCACGACAAGCAGCGGAACCCCCGATCTGAAGACGGCGCGGGCCGCGGCAATGTCGGTCTTGATGTTGTACTCCGCCACCCTGCCGGGCTTGCCGTCGTAGCCAGCGCGCAGCGAACCGCCCATCAGGACAATGCGCTGGATCCACGGCTTGCACTCCGGATGCTCGCGCAGCAGGGCGGCAATGTTGGTGAGCGGGCCGAGAGCCAGGATCGTTTGCCCCGGCTGCTTCTTGAGTTGCTGATGCAGCAGAGCCACCGCGCCTTGCCTGGCAGGCTTGCTGGTGCGGTTGAAGATGACGGCCGGGTGCCGCACGTACTGAATCTGCCCGGCGATGGCGCACGCCGGTTGCGGGGGCTTTCCTGCCGCTACCGGCACGTCGTTGCGGCCAATCCGGCTGAGCCAGGCGCAGACCATCATTGCCCGCGCGTGCGTGTCGCCGCTGACCGTGGTCACGCCACGCAAATCCAGTTCCGGACTGGCGAGCACCAGTGCGAGCGCAAAGGCGTCGTCGATGTCGGAGCCGATGTCCGTGTCGAGCAGTACGGGCGTCGGCGAGCTGGCCTTGTCGCAGCCAGCAGCACACGGCTGGCACAGGGCAAGCAACAGTATGGCGTGTGACATGACTGCGACTCCGTGATCCGCCGCTGCTCGCCTGGAGCCGGCCGGGAAGCCCGAAATGCCTACTTCGGCAGCAGCCAGATGTTGCGGTATTGCACCGGATTGCCGTGGTCCTGGAGCATGATGGGGCCGGGCGTGCAGGGGTCTCCGCCCAGGCCGGAACGAGTGTTGTCGAGAGTGAGCTTGACCTTGTCGTGGATCAGCGTGCCGTTGTGGCGGACGGTGATGGTGCCCGGGGCGGTCTTCTTGCCGTTCTCGCAGGCCGGCGGTGTGAAGTCGATGTCGTAGCTTTGCCAGACGGTGGGCGCCTTGCAAGCATTGACGAGCGGCCTGGCGATCTCGTAGATGCCGCCGCAATCGTGGCTGTCGCTCTTGAGGCCATAGCTGTCGAGGATCTGCACCTCGTAGCGGCCGTGAGTGTAGACGCCGCTGTTGCCACGGCCCTGCCCCCGGGCATTCGGCATGTACGGGACGCGGAACTCGACGTGAAGGTGGAACGGCCCAGGAAAGGTATCCTTGGTCATGATGTCGCCGCCGCCGGAGACCTGCATCGCGCCGATGTCCTTGAGCAGCTTCCAGGCCGCCGGCTCGTTCTTGCGGGCCTTCACCCAGCCGGCGAGCGACTTGCCATCGAAGAGGACGATGGCTCCCCTGGGCGGCTTCTGGCTCGGCTGATCGACCTTGTCCTCCGGCTTCAGCAGCTTCACGTCGTTGATGTCGCCGTACTGAGCCAGCGCCAGCGGCGTGGCCGTCAGCAAGATCGCCAGGGTGCATGCGCGCATGATCTCGTCTCCTTTTGAGTGCAGGCGGCGTTACCCTACGAAGAAAACGACGCCAAGCCCAGGGGATGGGCGCTCGTCTCGTACAATAACGCGGGAGTGGCGGACGATTCCGGAGATTCGTTCAGGGGGGTCTGTGCGAGAAATGGGACGGATTTCTACACGAAACTTCTGGCAACCTTGCCAAAGGCTCGCGCGAATCCGGAAAATGTGAGGAATAATCTGATTGGCAGGCCTCGCCCCCAGAAGACACAGGAAGTGCCTCCCAAGGCAGCTAATCAAATCATGATGCGCTGGCTCTTACGCAAGGTCGTCGGCAAGCTGGTGGCGTTTCCCGTCAGGCGGAAGCTCAACGCCTTCGAGCATGCCACGCATCATCCACGCGAGATGCAAGACGCCTTGCTGCGCGGCATTCTTGCTCACCAGGCGGGCACCGATTTTGGACGCCGTCACCACTTTGGCGACATGCGCACGCTGGCCGACTTTCGCCGCAACGTGCCGGTGCTGACCTACGAGTATCTCGAGCCATACATCACACGCGTCGGCAAGGGCGAATTCAACGCTCTGCTCAACGAGAGCAAGGTGCACATGTTCGCCATGACCTCCGGGACGACGGCGTCGCGGAAGTTCATTCCCGTCACGCCGCGCTACCTCGCCGACTACCGCCGCGGCTGGAACATCTGGGGCTTGAAGACGTTCCGCGATCACCGCGAGATCATCTTTCGCCCGATCGTGCAGCTTTCCAGCGACTGGCAAGAATTCACGACCGAGGCGGGCATCCCGTGCGGCAGTGTCACCGGGTTGACGGCCACCATGCAGTGGCGGCTCATTCGCTGGCTGTATTGCGTCCCCGGCTGCGTGGGCAAGGTGAAGGACCCGGCGGCGAAGTATTACCTGGTGCTGCGGCTCAGCATGCCGCGGCGCGTGGGCATGATCGTCGCCGCCAATCCGAGCACGCTCGTGAACCTGGCCCGTGCCGGCGACCTCGAGAAGGAATCTCTGATCCGCGATATCCACGACGGCACGCTCAGCGACCGCTTCGACATCCCCGGCGAGGTCCGCGCTGCCCTGGCGCGTCGTCTCGGCAAGCGCCACCCGGAACGAGCCCGTCAGCTCGAGGATATCGCGCGCCGTACCGGGACGCTGTATCCCCGCGATTACTGGGCCACGGACTGCGTCATCGGCAACTGGACGGGCGGCAGCGTCGGCTATTACCTGCGGCACTTCCCCAAGTATTATGGCGCCACTCCCATCCGCGACGTCGGCCTGATCGCCAGCGAAGGCCGCATGACCATCCCGATGGACGATGCCACTCCCAGCGGCGTCCTCGACATCACCACACACTTCTTCGAGTTCATCCCGGAAAGCGAGGGCGACTCGCCGCACCCCACGGTACTTGGCGCCCATGAGTTGCAGGAAGGCAAGACGTACTTCATCCTGCCGACGACGGCATACGGGCTCTATCGCTATCACATCCACGACGTCGTCCGCGTCACCGGCTTCCACAACCAGACGCCGCTCATCGAGTTCTTGAGCAAGGGCTCGCACTTCGCGAACATCACCGGCGAAAAGCTGTCGGAGTATCACGTTGCCGGCGCCATGGCCGACTCCTTGGCCGACCTGAACATGGCGCTGTCGACATACAGTCTGGCTCCATGCTGGGACGACGAACTGCCCTACTACGGGCTGTTCCTGGAGCGCGGCGACCTCGCCGACCGCGAGCAAGGACAGCGGCTGGCCCAGGCGCTGGAAGATCGCCTGGCGCGGGTGAATGTCGAATATGCCGCCAAGCGTGACAGCCGCCGGCTTGGCCCGGTGCGGCTGATGCTGCTGCCGCCGGGCGCCTGGCAGCACTGGGATCGGCAGCGCCTCGCGCGCTCCGGCGGTACCCTGGAACAGTACAAGCACCCCTGCCTGATCGCCGACGCGGCGTTTCGCAATACCATAGCCGTGGAAGAGGAAGTCCTCGCCTAGGAACTGCAGGCCACGTCCCACCTGGACCGAATGGCGGCGACTTCTGGTCCGTCTACACCATCGCGGCGATTCTGGCCGCGGTTGCATACGGCTGATCACGCCAGCAGGGGATGTCATCTTGAAACGGTACGTAGTAGCATTGTCCGCGCTGTGCCTCGGCATTCCATTCGCGCAGGGGCAGGAGAAGAACAAGCTCGATCCGGAGCAGGCCTGCCAGGGGACGCTGAGCGATCCGGTGACATATCAGGTCGACCTGTCGGCCGTGGTCACGCCGCCCTACAAGTGCAAGATCTTGAAGGTGTGGATGCCGGTGCCGCCCAGCGACACGGTGCAGCAGGTGACGGACAGCCGCTTCACGACGTTCCCGATGAAGGTCGTGCCGCGCATCAACGTCGAGAAGACCTACGGCAATCGCTTTGCTTACTTCGAGTTTCATTCACCCCAGGGCGCGCAGATCATCCGTCACCGCTTCACGGTCAAGACTCACGAAGTCCGCTGGAACGTGTCACCGGACAAGGTGCTGCCGGTCAAGGAATGGCCCGCCGCCTTCGCACCGTTCCTGCGCGGCGAGAAATACCTTCCGGTCAATGAGCGTTTCACCAGGCTGGCCCGCGACATCGCCGGCGACGACCGGTCCGGACACGCGCTGCACCGCGTCATGAACTGGGTTAGCCGCGAGATCGGCTATTCACACACGGAGGCATCGCTCAAGGGGAGCGCCATTCACGCCCTCGAGAAAAAGGTTGGCCATTGCAGCGACTTTCACGGTCTGTGCACGGCACTGGGCCGATCGCTCGGTTATCCGACGCGCATCGTCTACGGCATAAACCCGTATCCGAAGAACTCGCCGTCCCACTGCAAGCTGGAGGCATTCCTGCCGCCCTATGGCTGGGTCTGCTTCGACGTGTCCGAGACCAAGCAGATGATTGATCGCATCAGGAAGGACAACAAGCTCGACGAGGCCCGCAAGTCGGCGCTGGCCGAGCTGGCGCGACTGCGACTGTCCGCGGGCTTCCGCGACAACACCTTTTTCGTGCAGACGCGCAGCAGCGGCTACGATCTCGTGCCACCGGCCCGCGACAAAGTCGCCGTCGTCCGCACCATCTATGCCGAGGCGGATGGCGTGGCCTTCCCGGAGCCCGATCCGGCCGATCCGCAACAACGCCGCTTCTCGTGGATGACCGTGCACCATTACGTCGCTGACCGCGCAGTGGTCAACCCGTTCCAGGATTGGCGCTCCCTGGAAAAGCGCTAGCAAGGCTCTGGGCTGGCGGATCGAGACCTCTTGCGATGGCCCGCCCGCCTGAAGACAACGGTGAACCATGAAGTACCTCGCAAGCAGCATGACGCTGACGGCCCTGCTAGTGACGGCCATGCTGGTGACGTCGACGCCGGCGTCGCACTTGTCCGGCGGCGACGACGACATCAAGCCCGGCAGCAACGCCCGCGGCCTGAAGCACGGCAACGAGAAGCGCACTTATCGGCTGTACATGCCCAGAAACCTGGCAAAGGATCCCGTGCCGCTGGTCCTGGCTTTTCACGGTGCGTTCACCGACGGCGCGGTCATGGAAGTGCTGACCGGCTTCAACCGCCTGGCCGACAAGAAGAGCTTCATCGTCGTTTCTCCGGACGCGGTCAACCGCATCTGGCGTTTCTGGAGCAAGGAGGACGTCGAGTTCATCGACGCCCTGCTTGACGACCTGATCGCGCGGCAGCGCGTGGATCCGCGGCGCGTTTATGTCACGGGCATCTCGAATGGCGCCTACTTCTCGAATCGACTGGGCTACGATCTGAGCAAGCGGATCGCGGCCATCGCGCCGGTGGCGGGAACAATGATCAAGGCCCAGGCCGATGCCGCGCCCCGGCAACGGCTGCCGATGCCCGTGCTGGCCATTCACGGCACCGCGGATCGCTTCACCGGCTACAACGGCACCGACCTGATCACGCAGAAACAATCGTCGGTGCCGGCAGAGGACTTTGCTGCCTGGTGGGCCGGTCGCAACAGCTGCCGCAAGCTACCCAGGATCGAAAAGCTGCCGGACAAGGAGGACGACGGCACACGCGTCGAACGCTGGTCGTTCGCCCCCGAGAAGGAAAGGGACGGGGCCGAGGTGATCTTCTACAAGGTCGTTGGCGGCGGCCACACCTGGCCGGGCCAGCCCCTGCAGCCGGAATTCCTCCTGGGCCGCACCTGCAAGGACTTCAACGCCACCGACGTCATCTGGGAGTTCTTCGCGCGACATCGCCGATGACGGGAGTGCATGCCTGCGGGAAAGGACGACGCGTGATCGACTCGACTATTCCAGACGAAGAAACCCTGGAAGAGCTGCTGAGTCAGCCGAGCGACGGCGCCATCGCGACCCTTGGCCGGCTGGCGGGCGACCTTGTCGTACTCGGCGTCGGCGGCAAGATGGGGCCGAGCCTGGCGCGGATGGCACGGCGAGCCTCGCAGGCGGCCGGCGTCCAGCGGCGCATCATCGGCGTGGCGCGCTTCACCAGGCCGGGGCTGCAAGACCAGTTGCACTCCTGGGGTGTCGAAACCATTGCTTGCGATTTGCTTGACGCCGCCCAGGTGCGGCGCTTGCCGGAGGCGGCGCTGGTCGTCGCCATGACCGGCATGAAGTTCGGCGCCACCGGACAGGAAGCTCTGACCTGGGCCATGAATGCCCACGTGCCGGCGCTCATCTGCGAGAAATACCGGACATCGCGAATCGTGGCCTTTTCCACCGGCAATGTCTACGGCATGTCGCCGATCCGCCTGGGCGGTTCGCTGGAAACCGACCCACCGCAGCCGGTCGGCGAGTATTCGATGAGCTGCCTCGGCCGTGAGCGCATCTACGAGCATTGCAGCCGCCGCGACAGCATTCCGCTGGCGCTGCTTCGGCTCAACTACGCGACCGAGATGCGCTACGGCGTGCTGGTGGACCTGGCAGCGCGAATCCGAGCCGGACAAGCGGTTGACCTGACGATGGGACACGTCAATGTCATCTGGCAGGCCGACGCCAACGCAATGGCCCTGTGCGCCCTGGAACACGTCGCCTGTCCGCCGCTGGTGCTGAATCTGGCCGGCCCGGAATTGCTCAGCATTCGCCGGCTGGCGGAGGAACTGGGCCGGCGGCTTGACAGGCCGGTGCGCTTCACCGGCCACGAAGCCGACGATGCGTTCCTGAGCAATGCGCAGCGTGCGCACCGGCTGTTCGGCTATCCGCGCGTCGGCGTCGAACAGATGCTTCGCTGGGTCGCCGACTGGGTGGGTCGCGACGGGCCCAGCCTCGGCAAGCCGACGCACTTCGAAACGCGTGACGGCAAGTTCTGAACCACGATATCGGGTTCAAATGCAGTACTCGCCGCAGAAAACGTGGGCGCGGCGCGGAAAGACGTAGACGCTGTCCCCGGCCTGCAACTTCAGTTCGGCAAGACGTTCGCGGCTCATCTCGATGGCGAGATCCTGCCCGGAATCCGCGACCAGCACCTGGATCTTGGCCACCGAACCGGCGGCGATGACGTGCTGCACGCGTGCCGGTAAGCTGCCCTCGCCGGTGGCATTGCGGTCGATTTCCAGCTCGTGCGGGCGCACATATACCGCCGCCGACCGCTCTTCCTCGTACTGGTACTCCGGGCATGGGTACGCGAGAGAGCCAAACCGCGCTCGGCCGGATTGGACCCGCCCATGAAAAACATTGACATTGCCCAGAAAGTCCATGACGAAGGCGTTGGCCGGATGCTCGAACACCTCCTGCGGCGTGCCGGTTTGCTCCACCCGGCCACGTTGCATCACCACGACCTGGTCGGCCACCTCGAAGGCCTCTTCCTGATCGTGGGTGACGAACAGACTGGTGACGCCGATGTCGTCGTGCAGGTGGCGCAGCCATTGCCGCAGTTCCTGCCGGACCTTGGCGTCGAGGGCACCGAACGGCTCGTCGAGGAGCAAGACGCGCGGCTCGGCAGCCAGGGCCCGCGCCAGCGCGACTCGCTGCCGTTGTCCGCCTGAGAGCTGCGAAGGATAGCGCCGCTCCAGTCCGTCAAGCCGCACAAGGTGAAGAAGTTGCCGAACGCGCTCCTGGATGCTTGACTCCGGCCGGCCGCGAACCCTCAGAGCAAAGGCGACATTCTCCAGCACGCTCATGTGCCGGAACAGCGCATAGTGCTGAAAGACGAAGCCCATGTTGCGCTCGCCGGGCCTCTGCCTGGTGATGTCTTCCCCGGCGCAGTGCACCTCGCCCTCGTCGGCGACCTCCAGGCCGGCAATGATGCGCAGCAGTGTCGTCTTGCCCGAACCGGACGGACCGAGCAGGGCGACGAGCGAGCCACCCGGCACATCCACGCTCACTCGGTCCAGGGCAGCAAAGTTGCCGAAACGCTTGCTCACATTGCGCACCGTGATGCTCATGATCCTTCCTTTCCAAGAAATGCCCGGCAACGGGCATGTGTAAGTTTCCCGGATACTGCAGGCGGCTCGGCTTGAGCCTCACCCGCTTCACCTTCCCGACTCAATGCTCTCCCTGGAACTTGCTCTCGCTGCCCTGCTCGATCTGTCGCCGCGTCTGCCGTTCCAGGCCGACCTTGAGGGCCAGCGTCACCAGGGCGAGCAGGGTCAGCACCGAGGCGACGGCGAACGAGGCAGCCGATTGCGATTCCTGAAACAGCCGCTCGACGCGTAACGGCATCGTGTCGGTGCTGCCGGCGATGTGACCGGAGACGACGTAGACCGCTCCAAATTCACCCATGGCGCGGGCGTTGCACAGGATGACGCCATAGAGCAGGCCCCACTTGATGTTGGGCATGGTGACGCGCCAGAAGATCTGCCAGCCGCTGGCTCCCAGGCGCAGTGCCGCCAGTTCCTCGTCGGGACCAATCGCTTCCATGACCGGGATCAACTCGCGGGCCACGAACGGAAATGTCACGAACGAGGTAGCCAGGATCAATCCCGGCGTGGCGAACAGAACCTTGATGCCGTGCTCCTGCAGCCAGCCGCCGAAGAAACCTTGCAAGCCGAATAGCAGGACGAAACACAGCCCGGCGACGACCGGCGACACCGAGAATGGAATGTCGATGAGCGTGACCAGCAACGTCCGCCCGGGAAAGCGAAAACGTGCAATAACCCGGGCGGCGGCCACGCCGAAGATCACGTTCAGGACGACAGCCACCAGGGCCACGGTCAGCGTCAACACGATGGCGTGGCGCGTGTCCGCATCGGCCACCAGGTTGTGCCAGTAAACGCCGGGCCCATCGATCAACGCCTGCGCGAACACGTTGGCCACCGGAATGATGACCAGGAACGTGAGAATCAAGATCGCGGTCAGCGTCAGGGCCCAGCGAACCAGCGGCGGGTCTTCGGCGCCGCGCCGAAGTTGAGCCCGACCTGCGAGGGGCTTCGCCAGCAGCGCCTGCTCGTGGTCCTTGCCTGTGCTGTGAGCCGCAACAGGCTCTGGCTCCAGCAGGGTCGTCGCGAACTCATGCATGTTTCTTGCTCCAGCGTTCCAGCAAGTTGATCAATCCCAGCAGCACGAGCGAGAAGACCAGCAGGACAATGGCCAGCGCCGTTGCCTCGCCGTACTTGAATTCCTCGAGCTTGGCGACGATGAGGAACGGAGCAATCTCCGTCTGGTTCTGGATGTTGCCCGAGATGAATACCACCGATCCGTACTCGCCCAAGCCGCGTGCCAGGGCCAGTGCAAAGCCCGTGAGCAGGGCTGGCACCAGGCCTGGAAACAGGACCCGCCGGAAAGTCTGCCAGCGCGTCGCTCCCAGCGATGCCGCTGCTTCCTCCACTTCGGGGTCGAAATTCTCCAGCACCGGCTGCACCGTTCGCACCACGAACGGCAAGCCGGTAAAGATCAGCACAAGCACGATGCCCAGCCGCGTATACGCCGCCTCGATGCCCAGCGGGACCAGAACCTGTCCCAGCCAGCCATTCGGGACATATAGGCTGGCATATACCAGTCCTGCAACGGCGGTGGGCAGCGCCAGCGGCAGGTCCACGATGGCGTCGAAATATCGCTTCATCGGAAACTCGTAGCGGACCAGCACCCAGGCGAGCAGCAAGCCGATCAAGCAGTTGACAAAGGCGGCGATGAACGCGGCGCCAAACGTCAGGGCATAGGCATTGCAAGCACGCTCGGACCAGACCGTCGCCCAGAACTGGTCGAACGTCAGGGAGCTGGCCTTGACGAAGCACGCCCCCAATGGAATGAGCACCAGCAAGGTCAGGTAGAACAGCGTGTACCCCAGGCTCAGTGAAAACCCCGGCAGCACGCGCTGGTTGGCTGTGGACATGGCGAGCTTCCCTCGTTTTTCGAAGACGACACCGCCAGCGCCGCCCCCGAAGGTTGTCTGTTACTTGCGCTGGTAAATCTGATCGAAGATGGCGCCGTCGGCAAAGTAGCGGCTCTGGGCATCGTCCCAGTCCCTGGCAACGGCGGCGATCGGAAATAACTGGATGTCCGGGAATTTCTCGGCGTGCCTGGCACGAACAGCTTCGTCGCTTGGCCGGTAGTAGTGACTGGCGATGAGCTCCTGACCTTCCGGCGAATACAGGAAGCTCAGGTACGACTCGGCCGCGTGGCGGGTCCCCTTGCGATCGACGTTGGCATCGACGACAGCCACATGCGGCTCGGCGCGAATGCTCACGGGCGGGTACACCAGCTCCAGTTCCCCCTTGGCCTCCAGCACTTCCAGGTGGGCCTCGTTCTCCCATGTCAGATGCACATCGCCGATTTTTCGCTGCGCGAAGGTGACCGTCGAGCCACGAGCACCCGAATCGAGCACGGGAGCCTGCCTGTAGAGCTGCGTGATGAATTGCCGCGCTTGCTCCGTCGTCTTGCCGCGCGTCACGGCGGCGCCCCAGCCCGCGAGAAAGCTGAGTTTGCCGTTGCCCGAGGTCAACGGGTTCGGCGTGATGATCTTGACATCCGGCTTGATCAGGTCCGGCCAATCCTTTATGCCCTTCGGATTCCCCTTGCGGACCACGAAGACGATGGTGGAGAAATACGGCAAGCTCCGATGTGGCAGCCGTTTCTCCCAGCCGTCGCCAATCAGCCCCTTGCCTCGAATGGCATCGGTGTCGGGCCACAGGGCAAGGGTGACGACATCGGCATCCAGGCCGTCGATCACCGCTCGGGCCTGCGTCGTCGAGCCGCCGTGCGATTGCCTGATGTCGAGGTGTATGCCCGACTGGCTCCTGTAGTGCTCGATGAAGCGGGCATTGATCTGGCGCCAGAGCTCGCGCGTCGGATCATAAGAGACGTTGAGTAGCCGCAACCTGGCGTCCTGGCCGCCGCGTCCCGCCAGCAACCAGACAGCGGCAAATGCAATGATTCCTGCCACCACAATGCCCATCTTCTTCTTCATCGCCGACTCCTAGTCATCACTTTGTCGATCATGATTATGAATATCGTTTTTTGATGGCCGAAAGTCAAGCCTTAATTCATCATTTACATGATGAATTTAATTTTGTTAACATAAGACTATATAGTTAAATATTTTAAGGAACAATGACGCCAGGAAACTGCGATCTCTGGTGTTGACGGTCACGGCGATCTCCGATAATATCATCATGATGGTCAACTTAGTGATTTATTTGAGCGGTCGAAAAGGCCAGGTTCAAACGGGATGCGTTTTCAAGAAGGAGAAATGACATGAAGCATCGAATTCAGCCCAGGCGGAGAGGCTTCACGCTCATCGAGTTGCTGGTGGTGATCGCCATCGTCGCGACGCTGATTGCCCTGCTCTTGCCCGCGGTCCAAAAGGTACGCGATGCCGCCAACCGCACGACCTGCCAGAACAACCTGAAGCAGATCGGCCTGGCTCTGCATGGCTATCATGACACCAAGCGACATTTTCCCGGCAACACGCGGCCGGACAACGCCGCCAACTCGGCACGCATGCGCTGGTTCGTGAAGATTCTGCCTTACCTCGAGCAGGGCAACATCTCCAGGCGCTACGATCCGACCAGCAACTGGGATTCGGCCAGCAACCTGCCGTTGACGTCGTTGCCGCTGGCGATCCAGACCTGCCCATCCACTCCTGAGCCGAATCGACTCGACGGCAATCCCGCGCTGACGGGGAACTGGGCGACAACTGTCGCCAGCGTGGCCTGCGGCGATTACTCCGGCGTGTACGGTGTACATGGCACATTCCTTGCGGCCAACAACCTGCCTGTGAGCAATCCCGACGGCATGTTGACCAAGGTCAATGGCCAGAAGGTCGCTATCGCCGATGCCACCGACGGCACCTCGAACACGATCTTCATCATCGAGTCGGCGGGCAAGCCCTTCGTCTACAATCAGGGCGGCGTTCGCCAGGGTTCAAGCTGGCAAACGCTCGGCGCCAACGGCGGCGGCTGGAGCCGACCGGGCAGCGACTTGTGGATCATTGGTTCCGATCAAACCGGCGTGGTCGTCGGCGGCCCGGTCACCATCAACGCCACCAACGGCTTTGATCACCAGGGCAAGTATCCATTGACCACCGGGACACCGGCGCTGGGCGCGGATGGCTCCGGCCAGCCATTCAGCTTCCACAGCGGCGGCGCTCATGCTCTGTTCGCGGACGGCGCCGTGCGTTTCCTGGCAGATGATCTGGCACCAGGCGTGGTCGGCGCCCTGTCCACGCGTGCCGGCGGCGAAATCACGCCGAGCTACTAGGCTTTTGCCGCCCTGACCACGGAAGTACACGGATAACACGGATCGGATAACTGTTCCTGACGTCGTGCTGAAATGCTCGCTGGAGGGATGACGTGTCAATGATCCATCCGTGTTCATTCGTGTGATCCGTGGTCTGTTTTTCTTGATCCTTCAAGAGATTCTGGTTCCTTGTCTGGTGAGTGTTCCGCGAGGTTGAATCCGCCATGACCAGTATTGCTGAAGTGGCCGAGAACGCCGCGTCCCGGGATAAGCTGGGGCAGACCGGCCGGCGACACCTGCGCCGCGGCGACTATCATCGCGCGGTTGAGCAATTAAGCGCCGCCTTGAAGGTGGGCCCGGCCAGCGCGGCCCTCCTTGCCCAGCGCGGCGACGCCTACCGCTTTCAATGCGAGTATAAGCTGGCCGTCGCAGACTACGATGCGGCGCTTCGCCTGAAGCCGGCCGACGCCGAGGTTCTCGTCAGCCGCGCCATCGCCCATCACCTCAACGACGAACAGCAGAAGGCCATCGACGATTGCAGCGCAGCCCTGGAACTGGCGCCGGAGCACGCGCGGGGCTGGCGCACGCGTGCAATGGCCCTGGCCAAGCTTGGAGATCTTGACCGCGCACTCAGAGACGTCACGGAAGCCATCACGCGGGCGCCAGCGGATGCCGAGGCCCACTATCAGCGCGGCGTGATCCGCGCCGGCAATCGCGATCTTGCCCAGGCCATCGCTGATTTCAGCCGTGCTCTTGAGCTCAATGCGTATCACGTGCGGGCTCGCCTGCAGCGCGGCCATGCCCACCGCCGCCTGGGCGCCCATGCCCAGGCGATTCACGACTATACCGAGGCGCTCAGGCAGCATCCGGGCAACGTCAGCGCTCTCGGCAGCCGGGGGATCGCCTACAAACTAAAGGGGGATCTGGACCAGGCCATTGCCGATTTCACCGCGGTCCTTCAGCTGGAAACGGAAAACGGGCCGATCTATTTTCATCGCGGCACCATTTACCGCGTCCGGCGGGACTTCGCCCGCGCCCGGTCAGACCTGGATGAAGCGATTCGACGGCAACCGAGGAACTGGGCCGCGCTGTATCATCGTGCCAAGATCGCACTGGCACAGGGACAGTTCGCACTGGCGCTGCTTGATCTCACGGAAGTCGTGCATCTCAATCCCAAATTGATCGTCGGCTTGCTGAGCCGGGCACTCGCCTGCGCTGGTCTGGGACGACATCAGCAGGCACTGGCGGACACGACACAGGCGCTGAAGCTCGACGCCGACTCGCCGGCTGCCCATCTCGTCCGCGGCTTGATCTATTCTCGCGCCGGGCAGTACGCGGCGGCCATCGGCAACCTCAGCCAGGCCATTCGCCTCGACGAGCGCCTGGCTCTGGCGTATTACCAGCGCTGTCTAGCCCTTAATCAAGCGTAGGCTGAACGGTTTGCGGCTTGGGCGCTGGCAGCGGGCCGGGGCGCGGGATCGGCGCATCCCGTAGCCGGGTCGCTTGCGTCGGG
>Ga0194131_10000681_pt1 | contig 57634 bp, 50 predicted proteins | sample TA2KigO120mmetaG_FD_148631 | JGI IMG/M metagenome (GOLD analysis project Ga0194131, IMG submission 148631) | Freshwater microbial communities from Lake Tanganyika, Tanzania - TA2015053 Kigoma Offshore 120m | ecosystem: Environmental > Aquatic > Freshwater > Lake | place: Tanzania: Lake... | reverse complement strand
CCTTCTTGAGCATGGCCATCGCGGTGATGATCTGCCGCGGCATGGTGTCGCCGAAGGGAAAGTGGTGGTGGCTGCGCTCGGTCTGCGCGCCCCAGTAGCGGTCGCAGGCGACCTGGATGGGGCCGAAGGCGTCGGTCTCGGTACGGGTGGCGGTGTTCTGGTTCATGGTTGTCGTCTTCAATCGTTCGGCGTTGGAAGGACAGCGGCACGAAGCAGCGGGGCGGCGGCATCCTTCGCCGAGAGCAGCGCGGCATCAGGCAAGGGCCAGGAGATGCCGAGTTCGGGATCGTTCCACCGTACGGATCGCTCGTGTTCCTTGCTCCAAGGGGCTGTCACCTTGTACGCGATCTCAGTGCAGTCCTCAAGGGCCATCAGGCCGTGGGCAAGGCCCTCGGGGATCCACAGCTGCCGCGGTATCACCGTGTCCAGTTCGATGGTGGCATGCCGGCCGAAGGTGGGGCTGTCGCACCGAAGATCCACCACCGCGTGGAAGGACCGGCCTCGGAGCAGCCGCACGAGCTTTCCCTGCGCGAAGGGCGGGATCTGGTAATGCAGTCCTCGGACCACGCCGCGCGCACTCATCGAGTGGTTGTCCTGCACGAAGCGCAGATCGGTGCCGATGGCTGCAGCGAAGCCGGCATCCGAATGAGTCTCCATGAACCAGCCCCGTGCATCGTGGTGCATCGACGGCTCCAGCGTGAGCACGCCGGGCAGGATCGTGGTGCGGACGATCATGGATGAAGCGTCTCGGCGGCGATGCGCATCAGGTAGCGCCCGTACTCGGTGGTCGCCATCGGCTTGGCCAGCCGCTCGACTTCGGTGCGGTTGATCCAGCCTTGCCGAAACGCGATCTCTTCCGGGCAGGCCACCTTCAGGCCCTGCCGACGCTCAAGGGTGGCGATGAACTGGCCTGCCTCGAGCAGGGATTCGTGGGTTCCTGTGTCGAGCCAGGCGAAGCCGCGCCCCATCACTTCCACATGAAGCGTTCCGGCCTCGAGGTAAGCACGATTGACGTCGGTGATCTCGAGTTCTCCCCGTGCACTGGGCCTGAGCTTGCGCACCACATCGACCACGGAGGCATCATGGAAGTAGAGACCGGTCACGGCGAGATTCGACCGAGGTGCGGCCGGCTTTTCCTCGATGGAGGCGGCGCGCCCGTCATTGGTGAGTTCCACGACCCCGTACCGCTCGGGATCATTCACCGCATGCGCCATCACCGTCGCGCCTTGCTCCCGGGCCGCGGCCCTGCGCAGCAGCCCTTGCAGATCGTGTCCATGGAACAGGTTGTCACCGAGCACCAATGCTGATGGGCATCCGTCGAGGAAGCGCTCGCCGATGAGGTACGCCTGTGCAATGCCCTCCGGCCGAGGCTGCACCTCGTAGCGGATCGAGAGTCCAAGGCGTGAACCATCGCCGAGCAGCCGCTCGAAGCGTGGCGTGTCATCCGGAGTCGAGATGACCAGGATGTCCCGGATCCCCGCGAGCATCAGCGTGCTCAACGGGTAGTAAATCATCGGCTTGTCATAGATCGGGAGCAATTGCTTGCTGACCACGAGCGTTGCAGGGTGGAGCCGTGACCCCGATCCGCCCGCAAGGATGATGCCGCGTCGATTCATGGCTGCATCTGCACGATCTGCCGAACCGTCACCTCGACGCCCTCGTGCCACGACGGACGCGGCTGCACGAGCAAGGAGTCAAGGCTGCGCGCATCCAATCGCGAATTCTGCGGTCTCATGGCCTTGAGAGGGTAGTCGGCCGAGGTGACGGCAGTGATGGCCTCGGCCGAGCACTGCAGGGCCATGCCGAGCGAGGCAGCAGTGCGGACTGCGTGGCACGCCACCGCATGCCACGAGGCATGGCCGACGGGCACGGCGTGCAGGATCGGGGGCAGTCCGCCATGGGCGGCACCACGCTCCGTGATCGACACGATCGTGGCAGCAAGCCAGTCCGCCTGCGTGGGCGCGCCGATCTGGTCATCCACGACGCGCAGCGATGTTCGCTCACAGGCGTGTCGCAGGATCGTCCGGATGAAGTTGCGGCCATGACCCGAGTGAAGCCAGCTCGTCCGGACGACACATGCCCGACCGTGGCCTTGACAGGCTCGCTCACCGACCAGCTTGCCCCGTCCATAGGCATTCAACGGAGCGGGTTCACTCTCCTCGGTCCACGGGGCGTGTCCGCTTCCATCGAAGACATAGTCCGTCGAGACCTGAAGCAGGGATGCACCGACCCTGCTGCATGCCTCGGCCACTTCCCCGACGGCGACTCCATTGATGCGCGTGACCAGCGGTTCGTGCTCTTCAGCACGGTCGACATCGGTCCATGCTGCTGCGTTGATGACGGCGTGCGGCTTCGCAGCAGCGATCGATCCGGCGGCATGTCCCGGCACAGCCAGGTCAGCCATGGAACGATCGGCCATGATGAGGTCCCATGAGGCCGGAGCGGCACGCTCGATCGCTGCACCGAGCTGCCCTCGTGCTCCGAGCACCAGCACCTTCATGGACCGTATTGCTCCTTCACCCACGCCGCGTAGGCGCCGCTGCGGATCCGCTCTATCCAGTTTGGATGGTCGAGGTACCAGCGCACCGTCGCTCGCAGCCCGTCGAGCAACGCATGCCTTGGCGACCATCCAAGCTCATCGCGGGTGGATGATGCGTCGATGGCGTAGCGACGGTCATGCCCGGGACGATCCTCCACGAAACGGATGAGGCGCGCATACGGAGCACCATCGGGTCGTGCCTCATCGAGGGCGGTACAGAGCGCGTGGACGAGATCGAGGTTCCGGCACTCGCCGTGCCCTCCGATCAGGTAGGTCGCTCCGGGGGTGCCGCGCTCAAGCACTGCACGCAGTGCGGCGCAGTGGTCCTCGACATGAAGCCAATCCCGGACCTGCAGGCCATCCCCGTACACCGGGATCGTTTCGCCCGCGATGGCGCGTGCGATGCACAGGGGAATCAGCTTCTCGGGGAACTGGCGTGGGCCGTAGTTGTTCGAGCAGTGGGTCGTGAGGGTCGCCAGTCCGTGCGTGACATGCCATGCCCGCACGAGATGATCGGCCGCCGCCTTGCTTGCTGCGTAGGGACTGTTGGGTCGATAGGGGCTTGCGCGATGGAAGGCCGCTTCCTGCGGACCAAGCGATCCGAAGACCTCGTCGGTCGAGACGTGAAGGAACCGGAACCCTGTGCGAGCGTTTCGTTCGCTCGTGGCCAGATGCTCTGAACAGGCCTCGAGCAGGGCGGCCGTCCCCGCCACATTGGTCGAGACGAATGCATCGGCTGACTTGATCGAACGATCGACATGCGTCTCGGCGGCAAAGTGCACGAGTGCACGCGGCCTGTGTTCCTCGAGCAACGCACGAACGAGCCCGCCATCCCGGATGTCTCCGTGGACGAACCGATGCTTCGCATCGGCAGGCAAGGTGGAAAGGTTGTCGAGATTCCCCGCGTATGTCAGCAGGTCGAGCGTGACGATGGGTTCATCGGTCCGCGAGCACCACGCGTGCACGAAGGCACTGCCAATGAAGCCTGCTCCACCAGTGACCAGAACTGCCACGGGAGGTAGCGTAAGCGAGAAGTCAGTTCGTGCCCGGGCCGCAAGGCCGGTCGGGGCACCGCGTCATACGGGGCAGGGACCCCAAGCGCTGAGCATGATGCCCAGGTCTTCGCCGTTGGTGGTGTTGTCTCCGTTGACGTCGCCGGCGGCCGAGTTCCAGCCGGAGAGGAGAAGGCCAAGATCGGCACCTCCGACCACGCCGTCGCCGTCGAGGTCGGCCGGGCAGGCAGGTGCACCGGAGCCTGAACCTGAGCCCATGACCAAGTTCCCGCTCGAAAAGTCATCGTTCTTCGGAGCCTGAAGGCTGCCTTGGTCGCGATCGCGAGGCGCCGGAAGGGCGGCCGGAATGAGAGCCGCAAGACCGATTGAACAGACGGCAAGAGTGGCGACAGCCTGAGTCATGGTGTGGAACCATACCTCTCCCTGCGTGCAGGGCAAAACCTACTTGTCGCAATTTCTGGAATTTCACCGGGCGTGCTTGGTCCGTCAGGGACGCCGAGGGGTTTGGTCCCGCTCTGCCTCGTCCAGGGCCATCCTGCGAACCAAGAGGGTCATGTCCCGGCGGACCGCTCGGACGCGCATGTACATGCTGAGAAACCCCCACGAGGTGCCGAGGACCAGCACATACAGGACCAGATCGGCTCCACGCCCGATCCCGAGGAACCGTGCCAGCTGGGTGGTCCAATCGGGCTCGACCACGAACACTGCGCCAAGGCAGGCGCCCCCAACCAGGAGCCCAGCAAGGATCTTCGGAAGCGCTCCCCGGCTTGCCATGACGAGGCCAAGCACCACGGTGGCGACAAGGGCAGCCAGCAGGACAACTTGGAACACGCTCATCGAAACACTCTCCCTACGGCGTAGTGAAGCAGGATGCGGGCGCTCGCCGAGGCGCGCTGACCCTTGGCCATCGAATAGGCCGTGTACTCGATGGTGGTCGGGAACTGCTTGACGCGCATGCCGGATCGGGCGATGAGGTCAATGAGTTCGCTCGCATGTGCCATGCGATCAGAGCGGAGCTCGCACCGACGTGCCGCCTCGTCGGTCAGCACGCGCAGTCCGTTGTGCACATCGTTGAGCCCGATGCCGCTGGTCACCCGGTGCATGAGTGCAGCCAGCCGGATGAGCGCTGCCCTCATGGGCGGAATGCGTGAGTTGCCGGCGAATCGATCGCCGAGCGCGATGTCACAGTCACCCTTGGCCACGGCAAGCGCCATGGCGACGAGATCATCCACGCGATGCTGGCCATCTGCGTCGAAGTGCGCGATCCTTCGCGCGCCCCGAGCGAGCGCGAAGTCGGTGCCGGTCTGCAGGGCGGCCCCCTGGCCTCGATTGACTGCGTGGCGCAGGGCATGGGCAGCGGTCTTGCGGATGGCATCCCACGAAGCGTCGGAGGATCCATCGTCGACGGCCACCACATTCCTGAATCTGGACCGCAGTGCATCAAGCACCTTGCCGACCGCAGCACACTCGTTGAAGACAGGAACGACCACCCAGGTCCCTTCAAGGAGTCCTTCGGCCGCGCTGTCGCTTGGTGCCGATTGGGGTAACACTCTCGGAAACTACCATCGGCAGGATCAATCGCAAGGAACAGTCCACCATCACCATGACAGCACCGGCCACAGGTTCCAGGTCCATGATGTTGGCAGCTTCGGTCCTTTGGCTGATCGTCATCCTGGTGTGGCGCCCCACGGTGGCAGCACCGTTCGTGCACGATGATGTGGTGCACATCATCGACCGTGAGAATCAGATCGATGCGCCATGGGCATCATGGGGCCAGCTCGCGATCGGTCAGCGTCCCCTGGTGCAGGTGACGCTCGGAGTCAATCATGCGCTCGGCGGCATCGATCCCCGCGGCTACCACGCACTCAACATCGGCCTGCACGGACTTGCATCGGCCCTCTGCCTGATCGTGCTCTGTCGCGCTGCTGTATTGCTGATCGAGCGAGGTGCGATCGCCATGCATCCATCGCTCGCCTTCGCGGTGTGCTGCGGGGCAGCCACGCTGTGGGCGCTCCACCCCGTGCAGACGGCCAGCGTGAGCTATGTCATCCAGCGTGCGGAAGTCCTCGTGGGGCTCTGCACCTTCGTTGCCATCCTCGGACTGATGCGGTTCGCGCTGCCCGGGTCCTCGATCGCCTGGGGCGTGATCGCTCCCGTAGGGTGCGCACTGGCCCTTCTCTCCAAGCCATCTGCGGTGTCGGTGCCGTGCATCGTGCTTGCCGTCGATGCAGCCATCTGCTCAGGGTCGATCGTCGCGGCATGGCGCAATCGCTGGCCCATGCACCTCGCCTGCTTCCTTCCGCTGCTGCTGCTGATTCCCCTGGGCGTCATCGGTCCGCTGCTTTCGGGCGATGGCATGCCCCGCGCAGCGGGACTCGGGCTCCCCGGCATCGGGCCCCTCGCCTATGCCTGGGCTGAAGTGGGTGCCATCGGGATCTATGCAGCGGAGGCGGTGGCGCCGACACTGCTCAGCATCGATCACGGCTGGACCATCATCGAGGGCGCAGCATGGCCGAGGCCGCTGGGAATCGTCGCCATCGTTGCCGCGTTCGGGACCATCGTCGTCGGTCTGCGGCGCAATGCGTGGTGGTGGATCGTGCCGGCCCTGTCCGTGCTCGCGCTGCTTCCCTCATCAAGCGTCATGCCGCTGCGGGATCCCGTGGCGGACCACCGGCTCTACCTCGCACTGCTTGGGCCAGTCATCGCCTTCGTGACGGTCGTCGCATGGTGGGGATGGACCCGTCCCGGCATGGCGAGGATCGCTGCCGTTGGCGTCATCGCCCTGTCGATCGTGGGGGCGGCGATCTCGACGATCCGTCGAAATGATGACTGGTGCCATCCGGCCCGGCTGTGGGACGGTGTGCTGGCGCTTCGGCCGGATGACTCCGGCGCGCTCATGAATCGTTCGCTCTGTGCGCTGGCTGCCGGCGATGACGCTGCTGCGCGGGCCGACGCGTTGGCCGCCCTCTCGATCCGTCCGGCAGACGGGCCAGCCATGGCCATGATCGGCCTGCTCGATGTTCGTGCGGGTCGTCACGAGGAGGCGCTTGTCTCGCTCATCCGGGCTGAAGAGCTCGGCATCCGCACTGCCAGCGTGCGTGGTGCCAAGGGCGATGCCTACCGCGCGCTCGGTCGGTACGAGGAAGCCGCGGATGCCTATGCGCGTGCATCACGGCGCTCGCCTTCGTCCGACCAGTTGATGCTGCTGCACGGGCTGACGCTGGCCGAGTGCGGCCGCGATGCCGAGGCGATGGATGTGCTGGTCGCGGTTGCGGCTCGATCCGATGACGAGCGAATCACAGGACGGGCACGGGAAGCGATCGAGCAGTGCACGAAGCGACGCAATTCGTCCATCGACGGAGTCCGGCCATGATGGCTCCGTCAACAATCCGGGATGTGACGATGGTGATCCCCGCACGCGATGCCATGCGGACGATCGGCATGTGCCTCGATGCAGCACTGGTCGTCCGCGACCGGCCCGGATCGCGGCTGGACCGGATCGTGCTCGTCGATGACGGCTCTCGCGACGGCACCGCACAAGCAGCCACGAGCCGGGGGATTGAAGTCGCGTCGGGTCAGGGCGGGGGGCCTGCCGCGGCCCGCAACCTCGGTTGGCGCGTCGCGAGCACGGACCTCGTCTGGTTCGTCGATGCGGATTGTGTCGCCGCGCCCGATGCGCTGGAGCGATTGCTGCCTGCGTTCGATGATGGTGCAGTCGCCGGCGTCGGCGGGACCTATGGGATTGCTCCGGACGCCACGCTGCTGGAGCGTCTGATCCACGAGGAGATCATGGTGCGGCATGCGCGCATGCCGGCAGAGGTGGATTTCCTCGCGACCTTCGATGTGGTGTACCGGCGCACCGTGCTGGAAGGGCTGAAGGGATTCGATGAGCGCTATCTGAAGGCGCAGGATGCCGAGTTTGCCTTCCGTGTCATCGAGGCTGGCCACCGGCTTCGCTTCGTGCGATCGTCCGTCGTGCAGCATTTCCATGCCGATCGCCTCTCGCGCTACCTGAAGGTGCAATGTGCCCAGGGGCGCTGGCGGGTCGCGCTTCACCTTGAGCACCGAGGCCGTGGCCGGCGCAATTCCTACAGTTCCGCGCTGGACCATCTGCAGCCATTCGTGCCCATGGCCATGGTCCCTGCGCTGGCGGCTCCGTGGCTTGGGACGCCGTGGTGGGTGGCCGTACTGCCGGTGGTCGTGCTGTTCCTGCTGCAGCTTCCGATGGCTGCGGCGATGTGCAGTCTCGCGGGCCCATCGATGATCGCCTTCGTGCCGCTTGGCGTGGTCCGGACCTTCGCCCGTTGTCTTGGGCTCTGTCTGGGCGTCTGCGATCGGCTGCTTGGGCGCAGCATGCCGGGACGTGCATCATGAGCGTGCTGCCGATGCTGTGCTGGCTCGCCTTGGTCGCCCCGGGCGTTGCCGTCGTTCGGCGATGTGCACCGGCCGCTCTGGGAGGCGGCGCTGCCGCTGCGCTTGGCGTGGGATGGTTGGCAGCCTTTGCTGTGCTCGCGCCGTGCCTGGTGCTGGCCTATCTCCTGCACGCACCGACACCCCTGGTGGCGATCCTCGTGACGCTCGTGGTGGTCTGGGGTGTGTTCGACGCGCTGCGACATGCGTCGTGGAAGGGCGTGGTCCGCAGCGTGCCGCCGGTGATGCTGCTGGCTGCAGCCGTCGTAGTGCTTGACGCGGTCCTCGCCGAGCGAGTCGGTGCCATCCTCGACAACGACGCTCGCGTCCATGTGGCCAGGATCCGCTTCATCCTCGATCACGGATTCTCCAACAGCGATCCATTCGTCCGCGCGACCGGTGAGTTCCCCTATCCGCTCTATCACACGAACCTGCTCCATGCACTGCATGCATGCATCGCATGGATCACCGGGCTGGATCCCCTGGAGGTGTGGTTCGGTTCGCTCGGAGCGTCACGGCTGATGATTGCAGGCGCTGCTGCCTGGACGGCGTGGTCCCTCGTCGGTGGCAGGTGGGCTCCATGGGTGGCGGCGGTCCTTGCCGTGCTGTCACGATCCGTGGTGGACTTCACCCTCTATCCAAACCAGCTGGCACCCTGGTTTGCCGTCTTGATGACCGTGGGCGTGGTCGCCATGGTGCTGGCTTGGGATCTCCCCGCACGCCGTGCGATCGTCGTCTGCATGCTGGCCAACCTGGTGGTGGCCATGATGCACCCGCTCTATGCCGGCTTCGTGCTCGTGATGCTCGTGCCTGTGCTCGGTGCAGTGGCCGCCGTGCGCTCGCTGCGCTGTGTCGGCAAGCGCTCGACGCCCGTTGCCTGCGCGGTCGGCCTCGTCCTTGCCGCAGCACCCATGCTCGTTGCGGTGAAGGCGATGACCGCGGGCCCCGGGCGCGCCGCGGATGTCGCCTCACCCTCGGCTTGGGAGTGGAACCACTGGAAGACGCAGGCAACGGCCTCTCCCGCACCTTCAGCCGGGGCGGGGACCCCCGATGCACTCGGTCGGGCCCGTCGCACGGCGATCCACCGCCAGGATGGATTCACGCTGACTCGGCAGGACGACCATCTCTTCATCGCGCGCAATTGGGGACGCGGCTTCACAGGCGGCTGGGGCGGCGTGGTCGGCTGGCGCCTCTGGACGGCGATGGCGGCCACGCTCCTCGCCCTTGCCGTGCTCGGAAGACCCCAGACGCTCGTTGCTTTCGGCGCGATCGTGGTGGTGCTCACCGTGATGACGGTGCCGATCCTCTGCACCACGGCCATTGGCTTCCTTGGTGCGCAGTGGATGATCCTCCGATTCGAGGCACTGGCCGCGATCGTGTGGGGCGCGCTGGCCCTTCCGGGGATGGCGGCAGTGTGCGAACGCTGCATCGGGTCACGACGGTTCGTGGCGGTGCCTGTCGGGCTCGGCGTGACAGCCTTGTCGATCTGGGTCGGCGCCGCGAATGCAGGGCAGGACACGTGGGATCGCGTGGGCCGTTGGTGGGACCGTGCCATGGCCTCGGAGGGTGCGCGACAGGGCGCAGCCTTCGATGGCCTGATGGCGAACCAAGCGTGGATGGAGGGCTGCATGCCCAAGGACGCCGTGGTGGCCTGTGGGCGCCTGACCGGCACATGGGCCGCGATGCTCCGGGGGCCCCGTTTGGTGTGCAGCGAGCGCAGCTCGACGGGTGTTCCCTCGGCAACGACACGCGTGCTTCATGTGACCGAGATGCTCGATGATCGAACGGATGAGGAACGCCGTGCCGAACTCTTCCGGCACTATGGTGTCACGCATGCGCTCCTTGGCGGCAGTGCGCCCGGCTGGATCGACTACTGGGCGGATGACATCAAATCGGGTCAAGGGCATCGGCTGATCCGGCTTCGTTCCCAGCCTGATCCAATGAAACTGTGGGAACGGAAGGTTGCCGACGCGTCGCGTCTGGTGCTGAAGGGCTGCGCCGATCTGGCCGAGGTCAAACTGCTGGATCTGGTCGATGAGCGTCCGCAGGCGTGGCGCGGCTGGTTTGTGCTGGGCAACGCCAAGTGGGAGCTGGGCCAGATCGAGGCGGCGGAGTCGTGCTACGAGATGGCCCGTCGCCAGGATCCCACGGAACCGATGCCGGACTTGATGCTCGGCAATTGTGCGGAGCGGCTGGGCCGGCCGGACGAGGCCAGCATGTACTTCGAGTCTGCCGAAGCCCGTGCACTCAAGAGGTCTGATCGAACGACGGCAGCATCGGCGAACTTCAACCGGGCGAATGGCCTGCGGCGGCAGGGTCGACTCGTCGAGGCCGAGTCGGCGTATCGTCAGGCCGTGGTCCTCGATCCATCGCATCCTGGTGCGAGGCGTGAGCTGGAGCAGGCATCGCTCTGGATGGCGCCCGTTCCGCTCATGGATGACGCTGGCGCCGACGCTCTCGATGGGGGCGGGGTCAAGCCGTGACCGCGACCGATCTTGATGTCTCCATCGTGATCGTGAGTTACAACACGGTCGGGCTCCTTCGCAACTGCCTTCAATCGATCGAGGCCTCCGTTGCACCGTTCTCGCACGAGACCATCGTGGTGGACAATCAGTCTCGGGACGGCAGCGCTGACATGGTCGAGCGCGAGTTTCCGTCGGTCCGCCTGATCCGCGCCGAACGCAATCTCGGATTCGCGGGCGGGAACAATGCCGCGTTCCGTGGAGCGCGCGGCCGGCTCGTCTACTGCCTGAATCCCGACACGGTCAGCCATCCGGGATCGCTGGCCACCCTCATCAGGGTCATGGACGCGGATCCATCGATCGGATACCTGGGGCCGAAGCTCCTGAATCACGATGGCAGCCACCAGTGGAGCGCGTACCGATTCCACACCGTGCTGTCGAGTTTCGTGAGCTGGTCGATGCTTGGGCTCGATCGCCGATTCCCGCAGTCACGCCACTGCCAGACGCTGCACTACCAGCACGGGCACGACACTGCCTTCGACGCGGATTGGCTGACGGGTGCGGCCATTCTCACACGCCGCATCGTCATTGATCAGGTGGGCGGCTACGACGAAAGCTACTTCCTCTATGCCGAGGAGATCGAGTGGTGCTGGCGCATGCATCGGGCAGGTTGGCGCGGTCGTTACGAGCCGAGCGCGGTGGTCACGCACATCCGTGCTGCAAGCACGTCGCATCTTGACGACTCGCACGCCTTCCACGGCCACGATCCATCGCTCCTGATCGAGAGCCATCGGCGACTGGCGCGCCAGACGCTCGGGCCGTTGGGTGCGCTGGCCACGCACGCGCTCCACCTGTCAGGCGTCACGCTTGCATGGATGCGCAACCTTCCGCCGATGCCCCGTCGCAATCCAGCGACGCGTCGCAAGGCATGGCTGTGGATGCGCTATCTCGCCCGTCGATCGCCAAGCCGACGCTGAGCACGCATGCCGATCTCACACCACCATCGATGCCTGTTCGTGCATGTGCCCAAGTGCGGCGGCACGAGCATCGAAGCCGCACTGGGGATGCACGGCGACTGGCGGCACGAGGATCGCCATCGCATGTTCGGGCGCATCACCTCCTCGGACCTGATCGCGCGGCGGTTCCGATCGAGGTACCTCCAGCATCTCACTTGGGACGAGGCGCTCCGAGCCGTGCCCGAGCAGGACCGATCCGGCTACCGATCCTTCGCTTTCGTCCGCCATCCGCTCACGCGGTTGGAGTCCGCCTGGTCGAGGCCCGACCGTGACTTGATCGAGGAAGCACGCTGGCAGGGCATCCGGCTGGAGGGGGTCGGCTTCCCGCGGTTTGTCGAGGGAGCGCTCCGGCTCGATCATCCTCATGTCCGGCCGCAGGTGGAGTACGTCACGGATGCCGCCGGTCGCATCGCCGTCGATCGGCTGTTCCGCTACGAGCGGTTCGCCGAAGATGCCCGCGACCTCTTCGCCTGGCTCGGTGCGCAGTGCGTGCTGGAGCATCGGAATCCGCGCCTGCGGGACAGGGAGGGAATCGTCTGGCCCGAGGACCTCCGTCGTCGTGCGATCGACCGCTACCACCGGGACTTCACGGTGCTGGGCTACGAGCCATGAAACTCGTGATGACCCTTCTGGTCCGGGACGAGGAGGACATCCTCGAGGCGAATCTCGCCTTCCATCGCTCCCGGGGGGTCGATCACTTCATCGTCACCGACAACCTCTCGGAGGATGCGACTCCCGCGATCCTGCGCCGCTGGAGCGAGCGAGGGCTTGTGACGGTCATCGAGGAGCGAGAGGACAACTATGCGCAGCATGCCTGGGTCACGCGCATGGCGCGCATGGCGGCGAGGGACTACGGTGCGGACTGGGTGATCAACAACGACGCAGACGAGTTCTGGTGGCCGCAGTGCGGTGATCTCAAGTCAGCGCTCCAGGCGCTGCCGATGACGGCGATGGCTGCCTCGGTCGAGCGAGCCAACTTTCCCGCCGTGGATGGCGATGGCCCGTTCTGGGATCGCCTGGTCTGGCGCGATGTCCGATCGGTCAATCCGCTTGGCGGAGCGCTGAAGCCCAAGGTTGCGCATCGGGCCGATCCGGAGATCGAGGTCGAGCAGGGCAACCACGCGGTCCGCCGGGGCGGTGCACGGGTCGATGCCGAACCTGCAGCAATCGACATCCTTCACTTTCCCTGTCGCTCGTGGAGCCAGTTCGAGCGCAAGATCCGGCTCGGCGGAGCGGCCTATGCGCGCAACCGCACCTTGTCGAAATGGATCGGCATGACCTGGCGTGAGATGCACCAGCGCCTCATCGAGGGTTCGCTTCGCCAGGAGTACGAGCGGCAGAATCCGCCCGCCGCCGAGCGTGCGCAGCAGATCGCCTCGGGAAGGCTCGTTCAAGATGTCCGCCTCGCCCAGGCGATGCGCTCCATCGCGCAAGGGGGGCAGGAGCGCCCATGATGCACACGATCCGCACGGCATGGAGAGTGCTCACCGCACGCGATCGCAGTACCGCGCGTTGGCTCTTCGCAGCCATGCTCGTGTCTGCATTCCTCGAGTGCGTTGGGCTTGGCCTGGTACTTCCGGTGCTCGCACTGCTCGCCGACGGCGGTACGTCGTCCTTGGATCTTCCTGCGTGGCTGCTTGGTGCGGTGGAGGGGATTCCCCACGGTCGGCTCGTCATTCTGTGCATGGCGGGGCTGCTTGCGGTCTATGCCTTCAAGGCCGCCTTCCGCTGGATGCTGATCGTGCGGGTGAACGGTTTCGGCTTCAGGCTCCAGCGGGAACTCTCGACACGACTGTTCTCGAACTTCATCTCACGGCCATGGTCGTTCCATCTGTCGCGCAATTCCACCACGATCCTTCATGGTTTGACCCATGATGCCGACCAGCTCGTGTTCGGCGTGGTGGTGCCCTCGCTCTCGGCAGCAAGCGAGCTGATGGTCATCATCGGCGTGACGACGCTGCTGCTGGCCATTGAGCCGCTCGGCGGTGCTGCCTGCCTTGGCTTGGTCGGGCTCAGCGGCTGGTGGTTCCATCGGATGACGGAGGCACGTGCCGCCGGACTCGGGGCGCAGCGGCGTGAGCTCGACCGGGCCCGCTTCCGCTTGTTCCGCCAGGCCCTTGAGGGCGTGAAGGAGATCCGAGCGCTCGGCCGCGAGCAGGGGTTCACGGCGCTTGCCGATGCTGCCTCGGCCCGTAGCGGCGCACTTGGATCGCGTGTGCAGTCGCTGAGGGATGTGCCGCGAAGCTGGTTGGAGGTGCTGGCCGTCCTGGGCTTGACCACGCTGGTGACGATCATGTTGCTTCAAGGCCGTGAGGCTTCGTCGGTGCTCGGCGTGGCGGGCCTCTTCGCTCTGGCGGTGTTCCGGCTCGTGCCGTCGGGTACGCGACTCATGACGAGCGTGCACGCCATCGTGCTTGGAGCACCCGGTGTCCAAGCGGTGGTCGATGCACTCGCAGAGCCGCAGGCATCCGGATCCGGCGCCGTGGGTGATGCAGCTTGGACCGCCATCGAGTTCCGCGGCGTGGGATTTGGCTACGGCGATGACCGTCCATCGGTGCTTGACGGCCTCGAGATGCGCATCGCCAGAGGCGAGTCGGTCGGCATCGTTGGGGCGAGTGGATCGGGCAAGTCGACCGTGGTGGATCTGGCGCTGGGCCTGCTGCAACCGACCACCGGGACGATCACGATCGGAGGCATGGATCTTGCAGCATGCAACCGTTGGTGGCAGTCGCAGGTGGGCTATGTGCCGCAGTCGATCTACCTCCTGGATGACTCGATCACGCGGAATGTCGCCTTTGGAGTGCTCGAGGGCCAGATCGATCAGGCAGCCGTAGCGAGGGCGTTGCGCCTGGCGCAACTGGACGAGTTCGTGTCCTCCCTGCCGCAGGGGGCATCGACGGTCGTTGGTGAGCGCGGCGTGCGATTGAGCGGTGGGCAGCGTCAGCGCATCGGCATCGCTCGGGCGCTGTACGGCAATCCCACCGTGCTGATTCTTGATGAAGCGACGAGTGCGCTCGACCCCGAGACCGAGGAGGGGCTGCTCGGTGCGATCCACGCCCTCCACGGCACCGTCACCATGCTCGTGGTCGCGCACCGTGAAGCGACCGTCGAGCGATGCGATCGGCTCTTGCGACTCGAGGGCGGGCGCTTCAGCGAGGTTGATCGTGCCTGAACGCGCGCGGGAGTGCGGCATCGTGACGCTGGCCGATGCCAAGTACGCACCAGGCGTGGACATGCTCTGCCGTTCCGTGCGCGAGAGCCTGGACCTGCCGGTGGCGTGCTTTGACCTCGGTCTGGGCGAGCGCATGGCGGCCTGGCTGTGCGAGCGCCATCCATCGCTGCGCATCCTCCCGATGCCCGATCACGACGATCTCCGATCCGTCCGCTCTGCATTCGAATCGGCTGGGCCGCTTGCCAAGCCCGGCAAGCGCGTATGGCCCATCTGGGCGTGCCCGTTTCTCATTCAGGCGAGCCCCTTTGCACGCACGCTCTGGATTGATGCAGACATCGTGGTGCTGCGCGACCTTGCCGGTCTCGTGGCCCATTTGGAGGATGGGCCGATCCTGACTCCTGAGAATTTCGCGCCCAAGGTGACCCCGAACAAGCCTGAGCTCTACAGGCTCCTGCCGATCCAGCGCCCGTTCGATCCTCTGGAGCCTCGACTGAACGCGGGGGTCTCGGGATGGGACCACGCCCGCGCGGAGGATCGCGGCCTGCTCGAGGCCTACTGCCACGCGGTTCGCGCCGCGTGCGGCGATCGCCGAGTCGCGGATGCCATCTCGTGGTGGGACCAAGGAGCGCTGATCTGGGCCGTCCAGCAGTGCGGCCTCGAGCACCGCATGCTGCGTACCACAGCCTGGAATCTCTGCATCCGCAACACGCGCGCCATGGGTGCGGCGATCGGCTGGGACGACTCGACGCTTGGCCGCTTGCGCGAGCTGGTGCCGGAGGGAAACCTGCTCCACTGGAACGGCACCGCACCACCGTGGCCCATCCAGCCATGACCGTGCTGCGATCATTTCGGTGGCTCGCCGATCGGATTCGACGCCTTGGGTCGAGTGGGCGCGATGCAGCGCTCCAAAGCGAGGAATCCTTCTGGAACGGCTGGCTTGCCAAGCAGGACCGTCCGGGGTTCGCCTTCCGCATGAATGCCCACGCACCGCTGCAGCCGTGGATCTGGTGCCACCTCGATTCAAGTCAGCCGGTCCACCGCGTGCTTGATGTGGGATGCGGACCGCTGTCGGTGGTGGGCAGGGTCGTTCCGGCTGGACGACTCGATCTGACCTGCTGTGATCCGCTGGCCGAGCGGTACATGACGCTGCTCAGGCATCATGGGATCGAACCCGTGCACGCCATCGATGATGTGGCTGGCGAGGACTTGTCCCGGCGATACGGCACCGCGTCCTTCGACATGGCGTTCTCGAACAATGCCGTCGACCACGCTGCGGATCCGCTCGAGGTGCTGCGCCAGATGGCCTTGGTGGTGCGTGGTGATGGCACGGTCCTTGTGCAGGTTGGCGAGCATGAAGGCCGCCACGGCGGCTACCGCGGCCTGCATCAGTGGGACTTCAGCGAACACGATGGGCGGCTCAGGCTTGCCTCCAAGACAAGCGAGGCCCTGGATGTGACCGAGGCGCTCTCTCCATGGCTGGTCCAGCGATCCATCGAGCGCGTCGACATCAATCCGGCGGGGCTGCGCTGGGAGCACACGCACCTGCGCATCGTCTGGACCCGCCGCGTGGACTCCTAGTCCTTCACGGCCACGGGGCACCGTGCAAGGCTCGGTCGCCACGCACCCTCAAGCAGGCCAAGGCCCCACGCGTACTGCATGCGCGCCCTGACGGAGGCTGAGGTCCGTCGAGCCAGCATCTGCCGGATGGATGCCAACACGATCCACACCACGCCCTTGGCGGTGCAGCTCATCATCGACCACGCGGCGCCCCGGACATCTCGCTCGATCGGCGCCACGCATCGACCAGCGCTCCGTTGCCTGCTCACCAGCCACGCTGCGCTCACGCGGTCGGGCGGGATGGATTCGACGACGCGGGCTTCCGCGACCCAGCGGATGGGAACGCCCGCCTGTGCCAGTCTCTGGAAGAAGTGACGGTCCTCGCCCACGCGGACGAACTCGGTTTGGAAGCGTGGGCCCGCCTCATCGATGAGCGATGCATCGAGGAGCACATTGTTGGTGAACGCCCACGGTCGTCGCGTTCCTGTCGGGAGCAGGGTCGCATCGAAGAAGCCGCCTTCGATGACCCAATCCGGCGGCGGGTGCTGGAACGAAGGATCGACCGGGCCAGTGACGATGCCCGGGCCGAAGCGCTCACGCGCCGCAAGCAGGGCAGCGAGCCAGCCATCGGTCGCGATCTCGTCATCATCGATGAAGACGATGGCCCCACCGGCCCCGACGGTCCGCCGGGCGATCTCGAGGGCGCGGTTGCGAGGGAACGCCACGCCCCGTCGCGGTTCAGCATCGAGGATCACCTCAAGCCCAGTCTGCGCACGGACCTGGGCCACGATCCCTGCGGGCCGGACATCCGCCGGATCATTGCTCACGACGATGGCGATCAGCCGTGTCGCGGTGGGCAAGGATGCACGCTGGGCAGCCACGCTCGCCAGCGTGGCCGCAAGCCCCTCGGCGCGGTGCAGCGTCGAGATGCAGCAGGCGATTGCGCGCGTCTCAGGATCCATGGTGGGTTGCATACTCCTCGAAGCGGTCGAGGCCGGTCGCACCGAGCGCCAGTCCCAGCGCCTTGGCACCATCGAGTACGAGGTGCATCGCGGCGGCATCCACCATGCCGTGCACGAGGCTGGTCGTGCACCGGACGAGGCCACGCGCCATGAAGCGCACCGCAAGCGCGAGGCATCCCAATCGTGTCCTCTCGCGCAGATCGAGCATGATCCACGCATTGGTGGCACCGACCCGGTAGGCACGCCGCGCGGCCCAGCGCCGTGTCAGGCGCGAGTGTGGATAGTGCTCCATCGTGACCGCCTCGGCGCACCACTGGATCCGATGGCCCTTTCGTGCCAGCGAGCGGAAGAGGTGCGTATCGCTGCCGCCGGTCATCAGGAGGCGCTCGTCGAACCGACACGAGCTGGTGCCAAGCAGCGATGCGCGCACGGCCACATTGTTGGTGTAGGCCTCGTGGAGGATGCTGCCGTCAGGGTGCGACGGCTGGTCGTAGGCATGCGTCTGCAGCGCCCATCGCGGGACAGGTTCGGGCAGCACGGGTCGCGCGGGGCCCGTCAGGATGTCGGCGTGTGATTCGGCTGCAGCGCGCGCGAGTGCGATGAGCCACGACGGGTCCACGGTCTCGTCGTCATCCACGAACGCGACCCAGTCTGCCGCGGGATCGATCGCCCGAGCCTCGTCGATCGCGCGGTTGCGCGCCACGGGAATGCCCTGACGGGGCTCCAGGACATGCCGAGAGGGCCAGCGGCAGGCCGGCATCGCCGAGGCCGTGTCATCGTTCTCGATCACGATGATGCTGAGATCGATGGCGCCTCGAGGGCCGATCGTCTCGAGGCGGTCGATGGAGGCAAGCAGCCGTGCGAGCCCATCGGGCCTGCGTCTGGTGATGACGGCGACGGCGAATCGCATGATGCCGGGCCGAGTCTAGCCGTGCGTGCCTCGCCAAGGATTCAGGGGGGCCGTACGCTCATGACGATGCCCACGGCTGCCACCGCGACTGATGCGATGATCCATGCACCGTCTGGCGTATCCGTCGTGGTACCGACCTGCAATCGCCGTGACCAGATCCTGCGGTGCGTCAAATCGCTTCTGGCCCAGACCCTGCCACCGACGCAAGTCATCGTGGTGGATGATGGCTCGACGGATGGAACGGTGGAGGCTGTCCAATCGCTTGCGTCTTCGGCCGGCGCCACCAGCCTGATCGTGATCCGCAATGAGCGAAACCTTGGTGCCAACGCGAGCCGGAATGTCGGGATCCAGTCCGCCACAGGCTCGCTCGTGGCATTCCTCGACTCGGATTGCATCGCGGATCCACACTGGATCGAGCGGTTGCGCGCGCCCTTCGTCGACGCATCCGTGGGTGCAGCATCCGGACTCGTCGAGGACACCATGCGATCCACCATCTGGGAGCGTGCGTTCGCGGGAACGCACCGGCTGCCGCGCAGGGGACCCATCTCGCGGTTCACCTCATGCAATCTGATGGTCCGCAGGACCCTGCTTGCCATGCATCGTTGGGAGGAGGACTTCTCCGATGCCACACGCCAAGGCGTCCAACCCGACACGACCTTCTCGGGTCGTTGTGACGAGGAGGGGCTCTACCTGGCGATCCGTGCAGCGGGTTGGAGCGTGGTGGCAGAGCCGGCGGCGCGGGTGGATCACGAACACGCCTATGGCTGGTCCAGTTTCTGCCGCCAGGCGTGGCACGGCGGTCGTGCCGCAGCAGAGCTCGTCTGGAAGTTCCGTCTGCGTGATCGTCTCGATCTTGCACCGTTCCTTCTCGCGGTCATCACGCTCGCCGTCACGCTGGCGGTGGCGTCGCTGATCGATGCTGCGTGGCGATGGTGGCTCCCTGCATTGGCGCTGGTCCCTCTCGCGGCGGGGTGTGCGGCGGTGTCGTGGAATGAAACCGCCAACAAGGGCAAGACCATGCTGGGCCTGGTGTCGACACTCCCGGCCCTCACCGTGTACTACGCCCTGCGCACCTCTGGCTACGGTTTGCGGAGGGTGCAACTCTGGCTTGGCATCGGAGCGGTCGCCCGCATCGAGCCGGGGTCGCTCGGCCGATCGCTCCCCAAGCCCGGGAGCGGATCGTGAAGGCACCTCGCATCCTCGTGGTGACCGGTGGTTTCCCGGTGCGCAGCGAGACCTTCATCAGGGATCATGTCACCGGATTGCTCGATGCGGGCGCCGAGGTGACGGTGCTCGCCTTGCACGATGGCGATGGCTCCGCCTGGGATGAGGACGAGTTGCGGCTCGGTCTTTCCGACCGAGTGCGTCGGGCCCGCATCGATGCACCGCTGCGGCACAGGCTGTTCCGGATGCCAGCACGCTTCTTGGCCCATGCGTCGTACGCGCTCGGCCCAGCGTGGCGGCTGGTCACACCCAAGCAGGGTTGGCGCGGCCCCTCAGGGATCCTGCTGGAGGCTGCCTCGGCGCTTGGGGCAGCAGGCGCGCCTCATCAGTTCGACAGGATCCATGCGGAGTTCGGGCCAAGCGGTGTCGTGGCTGCCAAGCTGCGAAGGGCAGGGTGCATCGCGGGGCCGCTCTCGTGCGCCTTCTACGGCTATGACGCCACTCGCGCGATCATGCAATCCGGTCCCGGCCTCTACCGTGAACTCTTCGAGGATGCGGACCTTGTCTTGCCCAACTCCGAGTTCCTTGCCCAGAAGCTCAGACAGGCCGGAGCACCGACGAGCAAGGTGATCGTCCATCGGCTCGGTGTCAGGACCGATCGCTTCGCGCCTGCCGAGCGGCCGGCGCCTCGACCCGGTCCGTGGCGCGCGACCGCGATCGGACGCTTCGTTCCCAAGAAGGGCTTCACGACGCTCTTGCATGCACTCGCTCGCGCAGGCGAGGCCGCACCCGAGCTGACGCTCATTGGTGACGGGCCCATGTCCGATGAACTCCGGGCACTCACGACATCGCTCGGGCTCGAGCGCAGCGTGCGCTTCGCGGGCTGGCTCGGGCGGCAGGATGTCCTTGCGCACCTTGCGGCAACCGATGCCTTGATCGCACCGAGCGAGACCGCCGAGGATGGAGACATCGAGGGCATGCCTGTGGTGGTGATGGAGGCAATGGCCAGCGGCATACCGATCATCGGCACCGACCACAGCGGCATTCCCGAGATCGTGCGCGATGGCATCAACGGCGTGATCGTCCCGGAGCGGGATCCCGCCGGGCTCGCCCAAGCCATGTTGCGGCTGTCGGATCCGGGCTTCCGCCGGGCATGCGGGGCGCAATCGCGTTCCATCGCGGTCAGCGAGCTCGACCACGCCATGCTCATGCGTCGATTGATTGGTCTTCTCTTCCGGCAACCTGTAGCCTCCTGAGAGAGCATGCCTTCGCCCCTGCACCGGCACCTCCGGGACTTCACCTACGCCGCACGCACGGCGTGGCGCAGCTTCGGCAGCCGTCGCTGCCCCGGTCCGTGGGAGCCTGGCAGCCAACATCGGGAGTCGCTGCTCCTGATCACGCTTGACTCGTGTCGGTGGGACACCTTCGAGAGCACTCCCACGCCAAACATCGATGCAGTGGGCACGGCACACCGTGTGATGGCGCCATCCCACTTCACCTTCGGCTCGCATGCCGCCATGTTCGTGGGCTTCACCCCCGGCGATGGGTTGCGCAGCGAGCCCATCGTGAACCCGAAGTTCGGCAAGCTGGTCAGGCTCCACGGCGGGGGAACCCCTTCAAACAGCCGCGATCGATTCCTGCTCCGGGGCCGGTCCATCGTGGATGGGTTCAATCGCATTGGGTACATCACGGCTGGTACGGGTGCCGTCAAGTGGTTCGATGATGGCTCCTTGGCGGGAGCTGGGTTGGTGCGCGACTTCCAGCATTACATGTATGCGCGCAACTGCTGGTCGCTCAGGCGGCAACTCGGGTTCCTCGCTGACAAGGTCGGGGGAGCCCGCCAGCCGGTCTTCTGCTTTTTGAATGTGGGTGAGACTCATGTTCCCTACTGGCACGAGGGGGCGGCGTGGGATCGTGGGACCGTGACTTGCCGCCCCTTCGCGGAGGGGAACGATCGCACCGAGAGCGCACGACGGCAGGGTGAGTGCCTGCAGTTCATCGATCGGGCGCTCGGACCGATGCTTGCGGCCTTCGCCAACGCCAACATCATGGTGTGCGGCGATCATGGCGATGCATGGGGCGAGGACGGTGCCTGGGAACACGGCTTTCATCACTCCAAAGTGATTGAGGTGCCGATGACCTTCCGCATCTCCTAATCGTTTTCCGGAAAATTCTGCTTGCAAGGGACAGCCGTGGCTCCACACTCCACCATTCAGTTCCCATGGATCTCCAGGGTCACGCCATGAACCGCACCACCATATCGATCCTCTCCCTTGCGCTTCTCTTCGGCGCACCCGTTCTGGCACAGGACTGCAACCTCGATGGATTGCCTGACTCGCAGCAGGTCAATGTGCAGGGATTGACCGCGCAGTACTTCGCCAACAGGACATGGAGCGGTCCTCCGGCGGCTGTGCGTGTCGACCTGGGCGGTGCGGGCAGTTTCGAGCTCTCCAACTGGTCGCTTCCAGCCGGGGTGCCGAGCGACGAATTCAGCGTGCGCTGGATGGGGGGCCTGCAGTTCAACCAGACTGCGGCTTTCCAGTTCCGCATCAGCGCTGACGACGCGTACCGCCTCTATCTCGATGGCGTTCTCCTGGGCAGTTCCAACGGCGTGGTCGGCAACCAGATCGTGCCCCAAACGCCCATCACTGTGACGGCGGGGATCCATCACTTCCGCATCGAGTTTCGTGAGGACTACGGCGAAGCCAAGATCAAGGTCGAGCGCAAGATCTCCACGGCGACCACCTGGAGCGTGATCGCGAACACGAATTTCAAGGCTGGGGTGGATGCGAATGCCAACAACGTCCTCGATCTGTGCGATTCAGGCGACTGCAACAGCAACTTCCTGCCCGATGCCATCGACATCGCTCAAGATCCCTCGCTTGACTGCAACTCCAACGCGATCCTCGACACCTGCGAGACGACCGCAAACGATTGCGACCAGAATGGCGTCCCCGACACCTGTGAGGCCTCGGCATTGGGTCTCGTTGGGTACTACTTCGGCACGAACAACTTCACCGGACCGGTCATTGCGAAGCGCTTGGACGGCAGTGGACCACTGGGTATCGACTTCAACGTGACCGATGGGAACAACAATGCGTGGATTCCTTCGAATGTGCCCACAGACAACTTCTCCGTGCGCTGGGGTGGGGCCCTGGTCGTGGAGACGAGCGGTTACTACGACTTCCAGATGCAGTCGGATGACCTCGGAAGCCTGTACATCGACGGGGTGCTCCTCTTCAGTTCCAACACCGGAACGGAGGAACGCGGGCCCTTCTATCTCGAGGCCGGTCGGCGGCTGATGTCGCTGACGCTTCGTGAGTTCGGTGGTGACCAGCGCATGCGACTCCGTTGGCGCCAAAGCGGAACGGCAGATTGGTTCCCGCTGCCGGGAACGATGTATCGCCCCTCCTACGACGGTAACGGCGACGGCGTCGCCGATGTCTGCCAGTCTGGCGACTGCAACGCCGACGGCACTCCCGATGGATTCGAGTTGGCCAACGGCCTGGCGACCGATTGCGATGCAGACAACCTGCTCGACTCCTGTGAAGTGGCGTCAGGCGCCACAGACTGCAACGCCAACGGCATCCCTGACTCCTGCGAGTCGACATCGACTGGACTGTTCGGGCGCTACTTCGCGCGTCTTGGTTCAAGCAACCCTGCAGATCCGTACCGACCGGGCCAGAGGCTGGCGGTCCGCCGGGATGCGCGTGTGGCCTTCGCGGATGGGGCGTGGCTGCCCCAGGGGATACCCACCGACAACATCATCGTGATCTGGACCGGCTCCATCACCACCGGTCCAGAGTCCGGGCTGTGGACCTTCCGGACCGACTCCGATGACGGAGCGCGATTGACCATCGATGGGGCCACCGTCATCGATGGATGGCTCGGCAATGCAGGAGTCCGAACTGGCTCGATCACGCTGCAGGGCAACACGACCTACGACTTCAAGCTTGAACTCCACGAGGGCAACGGCGGGCAGCAGTGCATCCTCGACTGGTCGCCCCCGTCCTCGGGTGGTTCTGCGTTCAGCATCGTCCCAACCACGGCATTCCGCATGGCCACGCCCGATTGCAACAGCAACAACATCCCTGATGATTGCGACATCGCCTCAGGTACGCTGCCCGATCCCGGGTTCGGCATCCCCGATCCCTGCGCATCGAGTGCATGCCCGGCGGATCTCGACCTCGATGGACTGATCGGTGGCGGTGATCTCGGCATCCTGATTGCCAATTGGGGGACAAGCGGTGGCGACATCGATGGTGACGGCACATCCAACGGGCAGGATCTCGGTGTCATGCTGTCTGCATGGGGGCCTTGCCCCTGATGGTGCTGCCCGGTTGCATGGACACCGATAGACTCTTTCCATGGGCTCGTCCCGCGTCACTCCGGCCTCTGTTGGTGCGTCGGATGTCCGCGTCGCCTTGCTCGATCTCAAGGCTTCGACGCAGGATGTGCTCACGGCCGTCCCGGGCCTGACGGGGTTCCGCCCTGTCGACATCGAGGGCGCGCTCGGCATCGACCTCAAGTTGGCGTGGAAGCTCTCGCACCTCGCCCACGCCGGTGACCCCTTTGATGCCGTGCGCCACCTCCCCGGCGAACTTGCAGCCAAGATTGCGGCCCAGGCAGCAGCCAAGAAGGGTGTCCCGGCCGCCAAGACCGAGGCCATGATGGCTGCACTGTTTCGCGTGCAGTCGCTTGGGATCGCCTGGTCGGGGGGCAAGCGTGCCTTCGGCCTGCTGAGCGCGAACATGGCCACCAACGCCGATGGCCGATTCGCTGTGGATCGGCGCAAGGAGCTCTTCAGCGGAGGCATGCATGTCTGGGGGATGCGCGCTGCGAACGCCTTCCGCGTCGATGTGCTGCATCCGGCTGCACGGGGGAAGATGATCGACTGCCTCACGCTTCGGGGCTTCGCGGATCTGGAGCGGCTTCGCTTTGACGCGGCCTGGCGATTCGATGCCCCGGTGGTGGTCGATGACCGAGGCCGAGCCAGCCGCCGGGCAAGGCTGGAGCGCCCCGCCGGGACCGCCTCTTCATCGGCTCCTTTCATCATCGATGAACTGTGCAGTGGCGCGAGCAAGACTCTCAAGCGCGTGGCCGAGGATGGATGCCTGCACCTGATGCCCGGCGAGGTCGGCCGCGCCAGCGCCGGCACACTGGTCCAGGGCGCCGTGATGCGCCATGTGCAGCCGCAAGGCTTGAGCAGGGATCACTCGGGGCTGTTTCAGGTCTTTCGCGCGCGGACGCCCTGCGTGATGCAGGAGTTCGTGGTCGGCGTTCATCGCAGCCTCGTGCCCGAGGGCGTGCAGCCGGATGCGGTGGTGTACGGAGATCTTTATGGCGCGCCCGAACGCCGCATGCCGTACCACTTGGGTGACCGGTTGCACTGTGGCGCCACCGTCCAAGTACTCGCGGCCAGGTCACGATGGCGCATCGAGGGTGTCGTGGGAGTCGAGGGTTGGATCGACCGGCAGCTTGACGCACTCGGATGGGATCGGGACGACATGCTCTGGTTCCGCGCAGCCGTGGCCTATCCACCAATCCCGAGCACGCTGGTGGTGCAGTTGCCGCAAGCGGATTGACGGCTGCATCACGCCTCGCTTTCTGGAAATTGCCCTGCATCCGGCCTGATTGTCGGGCATACTTCAACGGCTTCCTCCCAAGGATCGCAAGCACCCATGATCATCACGACCCTTCTTGCTGCTCTGACCCTCATCCCTCCGGACTGCAACGGCAATGGCGTGCAGGATTGGCAGGACATCGCCGATGCGACCTCTCTCGATGTCGGCAATGACGGCGTGCCGGACGAGTGCCAGGATTGTGCGGATGGCAACAACAACGGCCTGCCCGATGCCGACGAGGTCGGGAACGGTCTGGTGGGGGAGTACTGGAGCGACCAATACAACTCGTCCGGAACCTACAGGCGCCGAGTCCTGACCCGCATCGATCCAACCGTGAACTTCGACTGGGGTGGCGGCTCGCCTGATCCGTCGGTGCCTCAAGACTCCTTTTCAGTGCGCTGGACCGGCACACTCATCGCGCCCACGACCGGGCCATGCACCTTCTTCTCGCGCAGCGATGATGGCTTCCGGCTGTGGATCGACGGCCTGCCCGTGATCGATGCGTGGGTGGCGCAGTCCGCCTCGGTTTGGTATTCCGGGTCCGTCAATCTCGTCGCCGGGCAGCGCTATGCCTTCCGCGTCGACTATTACGAGGGTGGCGGGGATGCGAGGGCGTTCTTCGAGTGGCGTCCGAGCGGGCTCGACCGCAGCGTCGTGCCCACCAGTGCCCTTTTGGCGATGACCGATGTCGATGCCGACGGCGTGCCTGATACCGCGCGGGATTGCGACGGCGATGGCATCTCGGATGGGGCCGAACTTGAGGCCGGTACCGCGACGGACTGCAATGACAACTGCCTCGTCGATGACTGTGAACCGGATGTTGCCGAAGTCCTCGGGCTCTGGCGTTTTGAGAATGACGGGCAGTCCGTGCTCGACAGCGGCCCATACCGTCTGGATGGCCAGGGCGTTTCGCTCTTGGCCGGCAGCGGAGTCCCTCTAGGCATCGTTCCCGCCACGGCAGCCCCGAACGACCGCAGTACATCCATTTCACCCTCTGGGGGAACGCCTGGGCACGCCCTGATCCCGGATCCGCAGGGAGTCCTCGCCTCGGGCGGCGACAGTTTCACCGTGGAAGCCTGGGTCAAGCTTGATGTCCTGGCCTCAGGCGCGGCTGCAGATCAACGCCAGGTGCTCGTGCAGCGCAAGCCAACCAATCAAGGCGACAAGTTTGCCGACTTCATCTTCTGCGTGCAGGCGGGGGACTATCCCGGCCAGGCCATTCGAAACTTCGGCAATTTCGGCGGCAGCCGTCACCTCACCATGCTGTTCGGGAATGGCGGTGCAGCGAGTGCGAGCTTCTGGACGGTGACGAGCGATCTGTCCATCAGCGACAACAACTGGCATTATGTGGCGGCCATCGTCGATGCCGAACAGAGCAGGGTGACCTTCATCATCGACCAGCGCATCGATGTGGTGACCTACCTCGACCTCGGGCGGGTCGCCGTGGCCGCGCCGCTGTTGGTTGGTGCCCACACCAATGCGACTGGCCAGTTCAACCAGCACCTTCGGGGCAGCGTGGACGAGCTTCGCATCAGTGCAGGCACGGTGCCCGTGGCGGCGCTCCTGAATCGAGCGGGTACCAGCGATTGCGATGGAACCGGGCTCCCCGACAGCTGCGACATCGCGCAGGGTGCCATCGACTGCGACGAGAATGGCATTCCCGACGATTGCCAGCCTGACTGCGACCGCAACGGCATCGCGGATGTCTGTGACATCGAAAATGGCGCGCCCGATTGCAACGACGACGACATCCTGGACGCATGCCAGCTGGCAGGCAACGACTGTGACGCCAATGGCGTGCCTGACGACTGCCAAGCCGCGCAGGGTGACTGCGACGACAACGGCAAGCTCGATGTCTGTGAGGTTGCGGATGACCCATCCATCGACTGCGACGACAGCGGCACCCCGGACATCTGCCAGATCGAGCAGGAGTTCATCTATGGCATCAGCGACACCGGCGCCGAGTTCGGCGTCCGCGCCGACGGCAGCCACATGGCGTGGCTCACCAGTTTCAGGGTGTTGGGCGATGCAAGTTCGATTGATGCGATCGACATCATGTTCGTGTTCCTGCCCGATGACCACCCTGTCAAGGTCTGCCTCTGGTCCGACCCCAACAACGACGGGGATCCAACCGATGCCCAGCTCCTCGCGTCGGCCAATGGCGTGGCGGGCCCCCTGAGCCAGTTCAGGCGCTTCGAACTCCCCGAGACCGTCATCGGACCGAACGGAACCAACTTCTTCGTGGGGGCGATCACCACCACCGCCTCGTCGTACTTCCCGGCTCCGCTGGACAGCAGCGGCAATGCAATCAACCGTCGTTCCTGGATCGTCGGGAGCAACTCGCCGATCGACCCCAATGACTTGAGCGCCAATGCGATCGAGTTCGAACCCATCGAGGAGGCGCTCCCGTTCCCCGGCAAGTGGCTGATCCGTGGCGTGGCCGTTGCCCGAAACGGGGATTGCAACGAGAACGAGGTCCTCGATGCGTGCGACATCAGTGCCGGAACGAGCAGCGATGTGGACAACTCCGGGCGCCCCGACGAGTGCGAGGATTGCAACGAGAACGACATCCTCGACTCGGTCGACATCGCCGCAGGAACCAGCGACGACTGCCAGGACGACCTTGTGCCTGATGAGTGCCAAGTCACTGGGTTCGCCGGTGATTGCAATGATGATCTTGTTCCGGACGAGTGCCAACTGGATGGCAATGACTGCAACGGCAACGCCCAGCTCGATTCCTGCGATCTTGCCCTCGGGACCAGCAGTGATGCGAATGGGTCAGGCATCCCCGATGAGTGCGAGGACTGCAACGGCAACGGCACGCTCGACAGCGCGGACATCGCCACCGGATTCAGCCTCGACTGCCAGCCCGACGGCGTCCCTGACGAGTGCCAGCTCGGTACGCCTCCCACATCGGTCCAGTACAAGGTCGATGATGGATCCCGCGAGGGCAACTACGGGGTCTCCGGCCAGTCGGACATGGTGTGGCTGAACGCCTTCACCGTGGAAGCCGGCGGCGAGTGGATCGGCAGCATCTCGGTGGTCATCGGCAATGGTTTCGCCGGCATGCCGTACGAGGTGATCCTGTGGAACGACCCCAACTCGGATGGACTCCCGGATGACGCGCAGGTCATCGCCCGGGCACCGGCGCGTGTAAGCGATGGCAACACCAGCATCTTCAACGATGCCCAGATCGAGCCGACGCTCGTCGGTCCGGTGGGCACCCGGTTCTTTGCCGGAGTGCTCTACCAGGATTCCTACGGCAACCAAGCGGTCATCCCGGCTGACCTCAGCGGCTCGTTGAATCGCAGCTGGATCGCGATCGACGGCATCAACTCGGTCAACCTCAACGACCTGTCGGCTGCCGCCATCTACGGGTACCTGACCCAGGCGAACACGCTGTTGCGTGCCAACGGCTTCGATGGAGTGCTGCCGCTCGATTGCAACGGCAATGAGATTCCCGACTCGTGCGATCTCGCCAATGGCCAGGGGACCGATGGCAACGGCGATGGCATTCCAGACCAGTGCCAGAGCTGCCCCGCCGACCTCAACGGCAATGGGCAGGTCGACGGTGCCGATCTCGGCATCATCCTCGTCAACTGGGGCGGATCCTCGGGTCAAGCCGACTTGAACGGCGACGGCCAGATCGATGGCGCGGACTTGGGGATCATCCTCGTGGCCTGGGGTCCCTGCGGCTGACCCGGGGCGTCCCGTTCAGTCCCTCATCAGGCCTGCGGGCACCGCCTGAATTCGTCCGTCGCGTCCAAGGCACGCGAGCGTCGTGGTGCCCTCGACCAGCAGCGTGGCATCGCGCGTCACGCGGTAGCGATGCTCGATCTTCACGGGGCCGCTCGCCAGCAGTTCGCAGTGCACCGAGACCAGATCGTCGTATCGTGCAGGCGCGCGATAGCGGGCCTCGAGCTTGACCACGGCGAGCCGCAGGCCAGCCTCCTCCATCGCGCGGTAGTTGCCACCCTTGGAACGCAGCAGTTCCGTGCGGGCCATCTCAAACCAAACCGGGTACACCGTGTGATGCGCCACGCCCATGGGATCGCACTCGACATAGCGCACGCGGACGGACAGGTCGATCGATGCGATGGGAGTGGTCGTCATGCGGGTCCCAGTACGGCCATGCGCATGCCGCTATCCTCGGAACTTCGGAAGGTGAGCGCGCGGCCATTGCGTGCCAGTTCCATGGAACTCGGATCGGCCCACGCGAGCGGGATCGCTCCGCTGCGAAGGCAGAACTCGCTCGGATCGACGGTCTGAAGGGCCGACAGGCCGATCTGCGCCGCGAGGTAGCCGTGGTAGGCGGCAGTGCGCGCTCGGACATCCTCTCGCAGCAGGTGATGGGGCAGCCCGAACTCGACCACGGCTCGATTGGCAGTATGGAAGGTGAGTGCCGCACGCAGGAGTGCGGCAAAGTGCGCAAGGGGGAGGTAGTACGCGAGCCCCTCGGCGATCCAGAGCGTGGGTCGATCCGCATGCCAGCCGTGGGTCCGAAGGCCCGAAAGCAGCATGCCGAGGTTCGAGAGGTCGACTTCGATCATCCGCATGCGTGCGGCGGTGACCGGGAAGAGTCGGTGCACGAGCGCCTTCTTGTCCGCCTGGTGGTGCAGGTCGACCTCCCAGATGCGGGCATCGATGCAGTGATGCGCCCAGTCAATGCCCGTCGCACTCCATCCCGCACCGAGCACCACGACCTGTCGTCCCAAGGCTGGCGTATTGACCGCCATGGCATTCATCCACGCCCAAAGCTGCCACTTGCGCAGCACGAAGTGCACCCGGGCGTACGGCCACTGCCCGGCGACATGGTCGGCCATCTCGCGGCCCGCCTCCGTATCGAGCATGCCCACGTATGTCCTGCCTGCATCGGTGTGTGCGGCTTCTTCGCCCGTCAGGCGCATGACCATCGCCGCGGTCATGCCCATGTGCGGGCCCTGGATCGCACTGTTGCTCGCATCGGATGACGAAACCACGCGGCGATGGTACGGCCCAAGCGAGTGGGCGAGGTACGATTCCATGAATGAGCACACTCTCCCCGGTCGTCCTTGCTTCGTTCGCACTCCCAGTCGTCATGTCCCTTGCGATGCAGGCACCGCCGGGCTCGGCACCCGCAACTCCCGACACCGCACCGGCGAAGGCCGACGACGCGGTGAAGCCCGCTGACGCCTCGGCGGGCAAGGATGCGGTCAAGGCCGAGTTCACGGTGAAGAGCCCAGCGTTCAAGAACAACGAGCGCCTTCCGGTGGAGTATTCGACCGATGGTGAGAATGTCTCCCCGGAGATGGCCTGGGAGGGCACGCCAGCGGGCACGAAGTCCTTCGCGTTGATCTGCCACGATCCTGATGCCGGCCAGTTCATCCACTGGATCGCCTGGAACATCCCCGCCGACTGCAAGGGCCTGCCGCGTGGCCTGAAGCGCGCCGCCACGCTCGATGACCCAAAGGGCATGCGCCAGGGGTTCACCGGCTGGGGCAAGTCAAAGGGCGAGGGCTATCTGGGCCCGGCGCCGGGCAAGGGCTCGGGTGATCATCACTACACCTTCACGGTCGTCGCGCTCGATACCGACTTCCCCGCCGACAAGGTCTTCACCGCACGCGAGCTCCGCTCGGCGATGAAGGGTCATGTCCTCGGCAAGGCCGAACTCGTCGGGATCTTCAGCCGCTGAGCGACCTCATCACGCATGCTCGCCTCATTGCGCATGCTCAAGGCATGACGCATGCGACATCGGGTTGATCGATCACGCGCAACCCGGTACCGGCGTGCCAGGCTCAAGGTCCGGATTGCGCTTCAGGGCGCGCCGGCAGGGGAGATCACCGTCGGCTGCGTTCCCGGTGCGGGCTGATCCGCGCCCGTTGGTGTGGGCGGCGGCGGGAAGAGGATCGCCGACAGGCTCGTCGCGCGCCACGACGGCAGCTTGAACTCGAAGCCTGCGCAGCGGGCACCGGCCTTGTCGAGCGCCGTCACACGGTCACGCTCGATCTCCTCGGTTGGTTCGGGCTGCTCCGGGATCCGTTCCACATTCACCTTCAGCCACAGGTCATTGCCGTCCTTGGCGATGTCCAGGTCGATCCCGCGCGAGCGCGAGATCACGCGGATCACGCTGTGCTCAGGATGCTCCTGTGCCAGCCGGACATCATCGATCTCCAAGCGCGACAGCAGCTCGGGGATCGTGCGCTGGGCGCTTTCGCGCTGCGTTTCGAGCAGCATCGCCATGGGTTCGACCTGCGCGGCGGTCCACGCGCCGCCGTCACCACGCGTGAACTCCACACCGCCGAGCGTGAACCGGTCGAGGTCGCCGCTGGGCAGCGTCATCAGTTGACGGTCGATGTAGTTCACGAGCTCCAGCGCGCTGCGGAAGGTGCCCGAGCACTTCCACGCCTGCGATTCGCCCAAGAGCCGTGCGAACTGGGCCTCGGGGCTGAAGCGCTCCTTGCCGATCACGACCTCGGTGATGGGCTGATCGCCTGCCAGCACACGCACCAACTTGGCTGCACCCTGGTCATCGGGCCACGCAAGGCTGAGTTCACCAAGGCGCTCCTTCACGCTCGTCATGGCCTCGATCCTCTCGAGGCTCGCGAGCGCAGCAAGGATCTCGTTCACGCGCACGGTCTCGGCACGGAAGCTGCCGGCATCGGGCAGCACCCAAGCGTCGCCATCCTTGCGCAGGCGAAGGGTCTTGGTGCCCTGGGTCAGTTCGATCGCGGTGATGTCCTTGGCGCGCGGGGCGAGCGAGCTCACGAGTGGCTCGCGAGTCGTGGCGCTGGCCTCACCGGTTTCGGCGGTCGGTTTGACGAGGATCGCCACGACGACCAGTGCCGCCGCAAGCAGGCTGATGGCAAGGATCGGGTGCTTCATGGCTCAGGCCCTCTTCGTGCTTCGGTGCAAGTGCGAACGGCGAATCAGCAGGATGGCGGCAAGTCCTGCCACCACCAGTGGCCACGCCACGACATTGACGAGCATCAGCCGGGTGCCCAGGTCCTCGACCTCACGGCGCAGGTTGAACTGCACCGAGCGCAGTTCCTTGCGTGCGGCGAGCGTCTGCTCCTCGAGCTTCACGACCTCGGCCTCCTGCTCGGGCGAGAGGATCAACTGGTTCTCCGGGGTCTTCTGGGCCTGCAGTTCAGTGAGTCGAGCCTCGGACTGCCTGATCTGGTTCTGCAACTCGCGCTCGCGGTCGAGGTACTGCTGCTCGGCCGCCTTGCGGATCTCCTCCACGCGGTCAAAGGGGCGCTGGTACTTGCCGCGTGCGCGCAGGTTCAGCAGCGCCTCGTCGCCCGTGAACATCTCGAGCACATTGAGCACGAACGCGCCGTTGTCGGCCATCACGCGCGAGCCGAGCACCAGATTGCCCATGCGCTGCTGCTCGATCCAGTTCTGATCGGAAAGAAGGTCGGCATCCGCCACGATGACGATGTTGCCAGTGCCGGTGCGCGGAGCCTTCCTGGATGACGGCGCAGCCGAGCCGATCGGTGCTGGACTCGAGGGGGCCTCTTCTGCTGCCGACTCTCCAGGAGCAGGGGCCGCGGTGGGGGCGGTTGGTTCCCGATCCTGGAATGGGCCCTTGCCCGGGGCCGTCTCCGAAGGCGCCGGAGCGGGATCCGTTGGCTCGGCGCGAGGTGGCGTGGGTGCTGCGGGGGGCGTTTGCACAGCCGGCGCTGGCGGGACCTCGCCGCCGTCCGGTGCAAGCATCACGGGCTTGCTCGACTCTGGCGGTGCGATGGTCGGATTGCCCGCCTCGTCATACGCCGCCTCGATCGGTCCTTGCACGCGCACCGCGAGCACATTGCGCTTGCCCTCGGGCTTGAAGTCGCGCATCAAGCCTTCGGGATCGGGGAAGAACTGGATCCGCACGCCATCGAGCCGCATCGACTCGGCGCTCGACTCGATCAGGGGCTTCACCATGGCCTTGTTCGAATCACGGATATCGATCGCACCTATGGTCTGGGTGTTGATCTGGGCGAGCCGGCCCGTGCTCGGATCATCCTTGGCCAGCGCATCCTCCCGCAGGGCGAGCCAGATGAGGTAGTCCATGATCTGAACCGGACCTTGGCTGCGCACACGCACGCGCTGTGCGTAGGTTGAGTCCGCGACCACCTTGCCGCGGGTCCACTCGATGCCCCAGGCCCGCGTGAGCGGTCCAAGATCGCTGGACTTGTCACCCGATCCACCGCTGAAGCGGTCCTGCGACGGCTGCGCCTCGCAGTGCGGATCGAGGAAGGCCAGGATGCGACCGCCCTTCAGGGCGTACGCATCGATCGACCGCAGCAACTCCGTCGAGAGTTCACGCGGGTGCACGATCACGAGCGCATCGAGGCCATCCGGCAGCGCCGATTCGGTCGTGGCGATGTCCTTGACCTGGTAGAGCTGCTTGAGCTGCAGGTAGATCTGCCACGGCTCGGCCGGCTGGCGAGGGTCGGCAGGATTCATGCCGCCGCCAGCCAGCGGCAGCGATGACAGCAGGCCGATCGTCGGCTTCTTCACCTTGCCGATCGACTGCACGAGTCGCATCACGTCGTACTCGAGGAACGGCTCCTTGTTGGGATCGAGGAACGGCATCACCTCCGACTGGTCGACGGAATTCTTCGCGACCAGGCCAAGCATGAGTTCCTTGCCGGAGCCATCAAGCCGGAGCGGCGCGATGCCGGCAGCACGGGCCTCGTCTTGCGCATCGCTGAAGGGGGCCGGATCGATCACGCGCAGCGTGATGCGCCCCTTGCTGGCCTGCGCGACTTCCTGCAGGAACTCACGGACGCGATTGGCGTACGACTGGATCTGCGGGACGCCCTGTGCCGCCTCCGCCGAGTAGTAGAAGTCGAGTTTCACAGGCTCATCCAACCGTTGCACGAGCGGTGCGACGGCAGGGGAGAGCGAATAGAGCCGATCCTCGGTCAGGTCCAGGCGCAGGCCACGGATCGCATAGGTGCTGGCGACAGCAAACGCGCACAGTGCCACCGTCACTCCGGCGAAGGCCCCGATGATCCCGATCATTCGTGTGTTGGTCATGGCTCAGTCCGCCTTCTTCCACTCGATGAGCAGGATGTTCAGCCACAAGAAGGCAACCACCACGGCGGCAAAGAAGAGCACATCGCGCACATCGATCACCCCGCGTTGCATTGGCTCGAAATGGGTGAGCAGGCTGACGCTCGCCACGGCCTCGGCCACCCCGGGGCTTGCCCAGCCGCCGAGGAAATCGAGCACGACCGGGTAGCCCGCCATGAGCAGCAGGAAGCAGACCACCGCGCAGAGCACGAAGGCCACGACCTGATTCTTCGTGACCGCGCTGAGTGCGCTGCCGATGGCGAGGAAGGCACCAGCCATCAGTGCGCTGCCCACATAGCCTGCAAGGATCGCGCCACGATCGGGTTCCCCGAGGTACTCCACCGTGAGCCAGATGGGCAGCGTGAGTGCGAGTGCAACGCACGCGAAGGCCCACGCCGCGAGCCACTTGCCCACCACGAGGTCACGGATCGAGATCGGCAGGGTGGTCACGAGCTCGATCGTTCCGATGCGCCGTTCCTCGGCCCAGAGCCGCATGCTGATCGCCGGCACCAGGAACAGGAACAGCCAGGGGTTGAAGTCGAAGAAGGGCCGCAGGTCGGCCTGCCCGCGCCCATAGAGCTGGCCCACATTGAAGGTGAAGATCCCCGTCAGGAACAGGAACATCACCAGGAAGACCGCAGCAAGCGGCGTGTTGAAGTACGCCGAGAACTCCCGGCGGACGATCGGTGCAAGGCGGCTCATCGTCGGGCCTCCGTGTCGGCGGTCGTCAGGGCGCGGAAGACATGGTCAAGGCGGTTGCGGGCCACGGAGGCCGGCGCCTTGGCATCGAGTACCTGCGGCGTACCGTCGAAGACGATCGTGCCGCGGTTGATGATGACGGCGCGCGTGCAGACCGCCTCGACTTCCTCGAGGATGTGGGTGCTCAGGATGATCGCCTTGCCCTTGGCCATGGTGCGGATGAGTTCGCGCACTTGGTGCTTCTGGTTCGGGTCGAGGCCGTCGGTTGGCTCGTCCATGATCAGCACCGGCGGATCGTGCAGGATCGCCTGGGCCAGCCCGACGCGGCGCTTGAAACCCTTGGAGAGCGTCTCGATCGGCTGGTGATAGACGCCCTGCAGGTTGGTGCGCTCGACCGCTGCATCGACCCTTCGCGCTCGTTCGGGGCCACTGAAGCCCCGCACGGCGCCGATGAACCCGAGAAACTCTGCAACGGTCATGTCTGGATAGCACGGCGCACCTTCGGGCAAGTAGCCCATGTGCTCCTTGGCCTTCAACGGATCGGTGAGCATGTCCGTGCCGCAGATCCTCACGCTGCCGGCTGTCGGCGCGAGAAACCCCGTGATCAGGCGCATGGTCGTGCTTTTGCCGGCACCATTCGGTCCGAGGAACCCAAGCACTTCGCCGTGGTTGACCGTGAGGTCGATGCCTTGTACGGCGTCGAATGAACCAAACCGTTTGCGCAACCCGTGCGCTGCGATGCCCGCATGCATGTGTGATGTCACCTTGGCTTGATGCAGAACCCCGAAGGCCTCTGTGCGGACCTCCGTTCCTAAAGGTTAGAGGAGCCGGAGAGCGCTCGGCAACGGGGGCAGGCTCGCCAGAAGAGGGGGAGTTGACACGGTCTTCGAGCCTCGCTGACCATCTCACAAGTGGTTTCAGGACAGTGGTTTGAGGGCCGAATATGGGATGGTTCCAACTTTCCCCTCAAAAAACTGTTGCCCTCGCTTGCCCACTCCTTGAGCCGGGGTATGGTCACTTTGGCATCCCCTGTGGGTGCTGTTGGGTTGGGAAAAGGGACCACCCGACATCGCGGCTTGAGGAAGGAAAGCCTCTGCCGCCAGCGTGCGCGCCTGTCGCGCAGCGCCTGGGCATGGAAACCCCAGGAGTCGGACAAATCGTTCGCTTGGTCTGGCGTGGTGCCAGCCCAAGCAGCCCTCGATCTTTGTATTCGAGGGAGAAGGCTGATCCATGCCCATTTGGGGCAGGCATGGTGTTCCATCCCCCGCCCCGGAGTCCTGAGAGGAGAAATCCATGACCCGTTTCGTGCTCGCATCCCTCGTCGCCTCGACCCTCGCCTCGGCCGCTTCCGCCAGCTTCACCGGCTTCTCGGTGGAGCGCATCACGACGGCCGCCGGCAACACCTGTTACGCCCTCTACGGAAACTGGAGTGCCAGCAATCTGGTCTTCTTGAATGCCTACAGCTGGGCTACGGCGGCTGGCAGCAACGCCATGAACGCCCGTCACCAGGACAGCTTCACCGCCGACGGCGAAGTCGGCACGTGGATGGCTGGTGCCAACGTCTCGTCCACTGATCGGCCGGAAGACTCGTGGGTCACCGCCAGCGGTTTGGCCACCAGCTCGGGCTGGGGCACCGCGCTGGACCCCGGTTTCACCAACGGCGGCACCGTCCAAGACATCAACAACGGTGCTGGTTGGTATGACGCCAGCCCCGGTACGGCCAATCCGATCCTCGCTGGCGGCACCCAGGGCGGCTACCGCATGCTGCTCGCCCAGATGGTCCGCACCGGTGACGATACCGGGTACGTCAGCAACCACTCGCTGAAGCTTGCGTGGAAGGTCGCCGGTACCACCACCGCGATCTTCGGCGAGGGTTCCTTCCAGTTCGGCGTCCCGGCTCCGGGTGCCATGGCACTCCTCGGCTTCGCCGGCCTCGCTGGCCGTCGTCGCCGCTGAACGGTCCTCAGGACTGATCATCTCAATGATCATCGCCGGCGCGGAGTCTTTCCGCGCCGGCGGTTGTCTTTGGGCACTCAACCGCGGATCGACTGACGCGCGAGTCCGATCGCGCTGGCGATGACATTTCCGAGCTCCTTGGGCACCAGTCGTTCCGGGTCCGTGGCCATGACATCGAGCAGCCGGCGCGCAAGCCCCGGCTTGGTGTGCCGTCGGATCGCGTCGTCGATGGCGCGTCCCGGAGATCGGCCACTTCCGGCATCGGCCCCGTACGCCGATTCGAGGATGGCGCGGTCCAGACCGCGGTCCCAGAAGTAACGCTCGATCGAGTTGGCGGGCAGCACGGTCAGTCGGCAGGGGGCAAGGGCGTCGTGCCGATGGATGACCTCGGCGTAGCCCCGGCCCGCCGCGTCACCATCCACGAGCGCGTGAACCGGCATGGCAAGGGAGCCTGCCAACCGAAGGACCGACTCGAGCCCGGCCTGCGCGAACTCGACGACTCGGACCCCTTCAGCATCCAAGTCGTGACCGAGCAGCGACGCTGCCCCAGGCAGGCTCCAGAACTCGGTTTCACCTTCGACCAGGATCCATGCGCGAGCGAAGAGCGCACCGCCGCGCAATGTTCGGATGTGGTAGGAGAGTCGGCGCAGATCACTCTCCGAGAGATCCCTCGACTTCACGCCATAGGCCTCCGTACGGTCCGGCCGTCGTACCAGCCGGCGGATGGCACGAAGATCGATCGCGCCGAGGAAATCCGATGAGTTCGTGGTCACCAGTCGCTGCGCGGGCAGCTGCTCGACCAGGCTCCAGAGGTTCGAGAGCAGCGTCGGATGCAGGTGCGTTTCGGGGTCCTCGACCAGCAAGATCGGCCGAACCCCTTCGCCGACGCCACGCCGGTCTGCCTTGAGCAGCGCATGGGCAGCGATGAGCATGGCACAGATGCGGTCCGCGTTGGCCGGCTGCCGCTCGGCATGGCGCCAAGCGCTCGACAGCGCCCGAAGTTCGGCCACCAGGTCCAGGCTGGCGGCATCGCGCAAGCGCCGATTGGAGAGTTCGTTCGTCGCAGCTTCGGCACTGTGCAGGAGTGTCTGCCGCGATGGCGGACCTTCGCGGTCCGGCGCCATCCAGGCGTTCATCGCCGAACTCCATGCAGCGTCGGGGATCGAACTGTCGTCGGCACGGCCGATGCCATCCCAGAGCGACAGACGAATGACCGGGATCTGCCGCCGCAGCGTGTCATGGGCGGCTTGAGCGATCGATCGATCCACGGGCACAGGCTCGCCCTTGGCGTTCAGGATCGATGGGACGGTTGCACCATCGTGATGCGTCAGCCGCAGCCGCACCACGCGATGGCCGAAGATGAAACAGGGGAGCGCGACGAGCGGAGCACAGGAGTCGAACTCGCCGGGCTGTGATTCGCCGATGTCGAGCGAGATCTCGATTGGCCCGCTTTCAATGATGGTGCGGTCGGCATCCGTCAGGCTTCGTTCACCGGATCCAAGGACCGCTTCGAGGACCTTCGTCAGGCTGGTTCTGCCCCACCGGTTCTCGCCGATGAGGACGGTCGTGTCACGGCGAAGCCTGATCTGAAGCTCCTGAAGGCCCCGGTAGTTTCGAATGCTGAGGTGGCGAAGGTGCACAGGTTGGCTCGAGTGGTCGCAGAATAGGAGAGTCGGCTGGTCATGTCATCGGTGTCAACTCGCTCGACCTGGACCAGTCGATCGTCGCTGTGCGGTCCTTCCAGGACCAGGAGCGCGACCTGAACGCCTTCGCGGTGGGCGCGTTCACCGGCCCGTTGCAAGGCGTGACCAGTGGCACATCATGGTTGGCTTCTGCGCTTGGACGCGTTGACCCCAAGGCTCTGCAGTCTGGAACGCGGCACATCAGCACGTTTGGCAGCAACCGTGAGCCGACCATTGCCTTCGCGTGCAAGCGGCGTGATGGCCGTCGGTGCCAAGAGGCGCCCCGTTCCCGTTGATGCATCACTGGATCGGTGCCATCAGCCTGGCCACCCGGCACGCAGCCCGGGAGATCCACGGAAGGCTGCTCCATTGGCGGGCGCTGATGCCGTGGCAACCCTCGAAGTCGCTGTGGAACATCGCCTCGACCTGTCTCGACAGCGTCCCGCCATGCGCAAGCGCACTGATCTCGAAGTTGATGCGCAGGCTTCGGTTGTCGAGGTTGGCCGTCCCGACGCACGCCAAGTCATCGCTCAGCATCACCTTCTGGTGCATGAAGCCGACGGTGTGCGAGTAGGCACGGATGCCTGCTGCTATGGCCTCGGGGATGTAGGTCTGGGCCGACATGCGCACCAGCCGGTGGTCGGGCTTGAGCGGCATGATCACACGCACATCCACACCCCGTAGTGCGGCGAGTTGCAGTGCAGCGAAGGTGGCCTGATCCGGCACGAAGTACGGCGATGCCACCCAGAGCCGTCGCTGTGCACGGCTGATGAGGTGCAGGTACATCAGTGAGCACGACTCAAGATCATCTGCGGGGCCGGTCGGCAGGATCATCACATGGTCCTCGCCGCCGTCCTGGGGTACGGACCACTCCGTGGCCGTCAGCTCTTCGCCGGTCGCCCAGCGCCAATCCTCGGCGAACGACAGCTGCACCGCCAGTGCAGCAGGGCCGGCAATGCGCACATGCGTGTCACGCCAGGGGCCGAAGGTGGGGCTCTCGCCCATGTACTCGTCGCCAACATTGAGTCCGCCGAGGAAGGCCACGCTGCCGTCGACGACAACCACCTTGCGATGGTTGCGAAAGTTGATGTTCGTCGGCAGTGCGGTGCGCGAGGTGCTGAAGCGACTCACCTTGACCCCTACGGTACGCAGCCCATCACACCAGCCATGGCTCAGGTGAAAGCTTCCGATGGCATCATAGAGCACCATGACCATGACACCGCGTGCGCGCGCACGCGCAAGCGCTGCAGCCATGCGACGGCCCAGACGATCGTCACGGATGATGTAGAACTGGAATGCGATAGAGCACTTCGCTTCATCGATCGCGCGCTCGATCGCATCGAAGGTGGCCTTGCCGTTGATGAGGAGTTGGCAGTGGTTGCCCCGTGTCGGGGGAATCCGGCAGAGTGGCGCAAGCGACACCAGTGCCGGATCGAGTGAATGCAGAGGTGCGGTGGCACGCGTGATGTCACCCACGCGGCGGTCGAGCGCCTGGCGACCGCGGCGGTGCGCCCGCACCTTGCCATCGAAGCGGCGTTGCCCGAATGCGACATAGAGTGGGACGCTCACGATGGGAACGAAGACCAGGGCCAGTGCCCAGGCGATGGATCCCTGCGGTGTACGGGATCGCATGACCGAATCGAGGGCACACAGGATCCCGATCGCCTCGATCAGGAGCACGATCGCGGTGATCGCACCGCCGTCGACGATCCAGTGAGCCACTTCCGCACTGGCCTCAGGCATGGCTCCAACCTCCCCATGGCACCAGAAGTGCCCGGCTTCGCGCACGGATTCGCTGGATCCGCGTGAGCAGGTCATGCACAAACGCCGTGGTGTCGAGCAGGTACGGGCCGATCCCGAGCATCACCGCGTCGGCGCGTGCGCTGTCGGCGGCGTCGGTGACCTCACCTCGTGTGGGGAAGCCATGTTCGGTCATGGACTCCAGCACTTGCGTGGCCCAGATCACGGGCATGTGCGCAGCTTCGCAGAGCGCGAGGACCTCATCCTGCGCGATCGGCAGGTTCTCGAAGCCGATCTCGACGCCCAAGTCACCGCGGGCCAACATCACGCCGCAGGCCGGGCGACGCATGAGGGCCAGCAGGATCGCCGGAAGGTCAAGGCACGCTTGCGGGGTCTCGACCTTGGCGACCACCGCCATGTGCGCGAGTCCCCGGGCATCAAGTGCCTGGTGCAGGTCGAGGATGCCCTGCGGGCCGCGCACGAAACTCAACGCCACCATGTCGGCCATGCCGGCCACGGCATCCAGTGTGGCCAGATCGGCTGCCGTGAGGCATGGAATCGGCACATCGCTGTCGGGGACATTGATGCCCTTGCGGTCCTTGAGCGGCCACGCGCCACCGCGCACGCGCTCGACGACCACCTCCGCTCCTTCGGTCGAGGTCGCATGGCAGCAGCCTCGGATGTTGCCATCGTCGATGAAGACCCGATGCCCTGGCCGGAGGGCATCGAGCAGTTGAGGTGGCATGACGGCGATGCGATGGGGCATGGCCAGCGAGCCATCCGGTGCACGCACCGAACCGGTCGAGATCGCGTTGTCGGCGTGAAGCAGGAGCCGGTCACCGGGCCGGATCTCGATCGGCCCGTCGCTGCAGATGCCTGTGCGGACCTTCGGTCCCGCGAGGTCCACGCAGAGCCGGATCCTGCGGTCAGCCCGCTTGGCGGCGGCATGCAAGGCCGCAGCGTTGGAGCGCCACTGCTCGGGGTTGCCATGTGCGGCGTTGATGCGCGCGACATCCATGCCGGCCTCGATGAGCCGATCGGCGAGTCCCGGATCGTCCGCCGTGTTCGGCGGGAGGCTCACCATGATGCGCGTCCCCCTCGGATGGGGTGGTCCCAACAAGTCGTCGGCATGCCGCTCGAGGGTCGCCACGCCTGCATCCATGGCGCCTGCCCTGGAGTCGGGGCTCCACGCTCCACCCTTCATGGCCATGAGCGCGGCGCGGACCGCTTGCAGCGTGGGCTCGACATGGGCTTCGCGCCGTGACAGCGAACTCAGGCCCAGTCGCACGAGCTCGGCCTGCAATCCGGCGGGCAGTGCGCTCCGCATGTCGGCGTACTGCACCAGGTTGGTGGCACTCAAGGTCCAATCGGATCCCACGCGCATGATGGCTGGCCGTTCGCGAGCGGCTGCCGCCGAGATCGAGGACAGCACCGAGTCGACCGAGGCCAGGATCGATGGGACCGACTGCATGGAGGGACGCTACCCGAGGCGGGGCGTGGCCCGGATGGATGTGGCCTTCGGCTTCAACGCCATGCAGGAACTCACGATCTCCGACAACTCCGGCGACCGGCTGGCCGCCGCCGACATGAATCCGGCCATCCTGCTGGGCGCTTGCTTCGCGGTGGACTCCTGATTCGAGTCAGGAACCAAGACCATGGTCAACTGATCGCCGTCGCTTCATGCAGCGTCACGCTGCCGGCCGTGCCCACGGCATAGGTGAATCCAGGCTGCAGTGCGCCGGCTGCATGGGCACCATCCCGTCCAAGCACGATCAGTCCGACCTGCACATTGGCTGCCAGGGGCCCAGCTTCGATCAGGCGCTGCAGGGCCTCACGGCAGGCGTCGGCTGGGCTCGCACCCGCGCGAAGCCGCTCGACGGCGATGCACGAGGTGAGCTTGCGCATCACGACCTCGCCCAGTCCAGTGCAGACGGCGGCTCCTCCCTTTGGATCAACGAAGAGCCCAGCCCCCACGAGCGGTGCATCGCCGACACGGCCATGCATCTTCCACGCGAGTCCACTGGTGGTGCAACTGGCTGCCAGACGACCGTTCGCATCCCGTACGACCATGCCGATCGTGTCGTGGTTCTCCGCGTTGGCGCGTGGGCTGTACTGGCGCAGACGGAGCCACTCGCGCCAGGCGCGCTCCTGCTCAGGATCCAGCGGGCGTGGATCTGTCTCGAGGCCCTCGCTGCGGGCGAACGCCTCGGCACCGGGACCGACCAGCAACGCATGTGGCGTGCGGTCCATGACCCGTCGCGCCAGAGCGATCGGATGGGCCACCCTGCGCACGCACGCTACGGCGCCGGATCGACCGGCATCATCCATGATGGCGGCATCGAGCGTGACGATGCCGTCGCGGTCGGGCCAGCCCTGCAATCCGACCGATCGGTCCGGGCAGTCGGTCTCGACCACCATCACCCCACGCTCGGCAGCGTCGAGTGCGCTGCGTCCTGCTGCGAGTTCTGCAAGCGCTTGCGCCGTGGCAGGCTTGCCATGATTCCAGGTGGCGAGCACGATGGGGGTATCGATCATGGGGTTGGCTCCAGGAGCGTGGACGGTGGTGGGTGCGGAGTGCGGACTGGTGCATGCCGCCAGAAGCGAGGATCCCGCCACAAGTCGTACGGCATCGCGTCGAGTGATCGGTGCGGGCATCGGATGATCCATCATCGAACCGGTCGGTCGAGGCCCTCGGGCGGCATGGCGATCGCATCGGCGATGAACACCATGCGCGTGCGTGGCTCAGTGATGCTGGCGATCTCCTCGGCACTTGCGCCCGCGTCCTCGGCGATGTGGCGAAGCGTGTCGACCGATTGCTCGCGGGCCACGACCCGCCCGTACGCGCGCGCCTGCACACCCTGCGCGTTGCGCGGCACGAAGAACCCATGGTCGCGCGTCATGACGAGCAGCGGTTCGCCGGTGGTCTTCATCTCGACCCAGCATCCCATCGTCAGGCAGACCTTCGAGAGCTGTCCTTCGATGATGATCGGCATGCCGCCATCCCGGCCTGCCTCGCCGTGCATGACCTGGTCCGGCGTCATCCGGGGCCACGACCCCATGGCATCGATCGATGCCTGGGGCTGCAGCGAGTAGGTGTTCCAGTGCCGGCTGGCCGCTGGCGAGGGCTCATGAAGCAAGGTCCGGTGGCTCACGCAGCCTGCAAGGCTGGCGAGCGCGATGGCGGCGACGATCGAGCGGTGGATCCCGGGGAGTCGGGCGGTCGGTTCGTTGCTTCGGATCGGCAGCATCCCTCGATCCTATCGGTCAGTTGGGGGCCATAAGCAAACTTGCGTCGTTCACGACAGGTTGAGTGGCGGGGGCCCCGCGTTCGGTCGACGAACCATGGCCATGCGTCCCCTGGGTTCCATGATCTGTTCGGCTGCGTTCGCCATCGGCGTTGCGGCGTGGACCCGGGTGGGTGCCGACGCGTGGCATCGTGCCAGCTCGGCCGAGTGGGCGGCTGACGCCAACGCCCTCGTTCGCGTGGCCTTGCTCCCGCGTGTCCAGCATCGAACGGGTGGATCCGCCGCGATCCGGGTCGATCGGGCGCGCATCGAGTCTCCCGCGCCCGCTGATACCTCATCCTGGACGCCGCCTCGTCATGCTCCTGCCGCCGAGCGCTCCTGGCTTTGCCCGGATGCCGGGGTCACCTGGCGCGATCCCAATGCCGAGCGGATCCGCTCTTGGTGCGGTGATGTCCGCGACTGCAGTACGCAGGGCCCCGAGATTGGCGTCTCGATCGAGATCGACCCTGCGGATGTCGACAAGGCGGTCAACGGGTTCGGCTTCCACGCCGAGGAGATATCGTTCCGCTACCGCACACAGGAGGAGTACGACCTCGGTGCACTCAAGCGCGATCGCTTGCTCGCTGGTCGTGGCGTGCGCCTGAATGGCGAGGTCGCCTCTCCGGACTATCCATGGATGTTGCGGCGAGGGGTACCAACGGTGCGCGCGATGGCCGATCGACTCGAGGACGCCGCCCGCCGCGTGGGTGCCACCAGCATCCGCGGTCGTGCGAGCATCATGGCTGGCTTCGTCCAGGCACTGGCGTACCGCGAGAACCTGGAGGCCAGCGACGATCCGGAGCATGAGCAGATGGGTGTGATGCTCCCGGCAGCCACCTTGGCTCGCGCCAGCGGTGACTGCGACTCGAAGGCCGTGCTGCTGTGCTCCCTGCTGCAATCGGCGCAGGTCTGCGACAGCGTGCTCGTGCACACCGATGACCACACGCTGGTCGGGCTTGGACTCACAGTGCGGACCGGTGACGACAGCATCCGGGCATGGCGCCGGGATTGGGTGCTGCTCGAAACGACAGATCGCTGGCCAGTCGGCCGCGTGGCACGACGGCATGTGGGCGACCGCGTGACGGTCGAGGAGCCGACCTCGCTGGTGCTCAGGACCAAGCGCTGAGCAAAAGACCCAGGTCAGCGCCGTTGACGTCGCCGTCGACGTTCAGGTCGCCGATGCCCGTACCGCCCCAGTTGCTGAGGAGCAGGCCGAGGTCGGCGCCATTCACGAGGCCATCGCCATTCAGGTCGCCCAGCACAGCCGTCACATCGACGATCCACGCCAGCGTGGCGATGCTCGCGTAGCCAGTGGTCGTGACGCGGTTCACCGACAAGAGATACGAGCCCGGTGCAAGGTCTTCGATTGCGAGATGCTCGACATTGTCGACGGTGCTCTGGCTCACGACATTGCCCGAGACGAAGCTGCCCACTCCGGCGTCGCCGACCATGGAGACCGCCTGGCCGTTGTCGATGCGCTGCAGCTTGAGGTCGTTGTTCTGAACGATGGGAGCCGAGCCCGTGAACTGGCTCGACGCTGGGTTGCGGGTCCATGTCAAGGCCACGCGAACATCTGCCGTTCCGGGAACATCGATGCGCCAGTGGCGCTCAAAGGTGGTGGACGAGATCACCTCGTACTCCCAGCCAGCCAGCGTCACGGAAGCGCCAGCAATGGCCGCACTCGCGGTGGACTGGCCGATCGCCTCATCCGCAGACAGGATCCGGTGCGCACGATCGATGTTGACGGTCCCGAAGCCAACGATCGGATCGATTGGGGTCGTGGCCACGCCGCGTGATGCACCGGACTGGGGGGCACCGTTGGACCAGGTGGCACTGCGGGTCGCACCCGCGAGCAGCGAGGCCTTCACGGCAACGCCACTGCGACGGTTGATGTTCAGGCTGTACGGCAGTTCACTCGCGAGCTGGTAGAGCACCGCTGCGCAAGCGCTGACGACCGGTGTCGAGAAACTCGTGTACTGCCCGGGTGCGACCAGCTCGGGCTTCTGGCGCCCCACGCCATCGGTTCCTGTGGGCGGAGAACCGAAGGTGTGGTTGCCGTTGGTCAGTCCGACGGTGATCCCGTTGTACCCACAGCCCATGAGCGCGGGCACGGATCCACCGGCGCCGTTGTTCAAGCCGGCGATGACCAGGGTCCCATCGCGATGCATGGCGTAATCCGCGCGGCGCAGGATCTCGTTGTCCGAGGCGACACCCGCTGAGCCGATCCAACTGCAGTTGAAGAGCTTTGAGCCGTTGGTCGGCGGCAGTGGGAGGGCAGCCTGTCCCTGGCCAAGGCGCAGGTAGGTCGAGAGCCAACCGTTGGCATCGAAGCAATTGATCTGCGTGATGCCCTTGGCGATGCCGTACTGGCCATACAGGTTCTTGCCCACGAAGGTGGCGTGGGTACTGTTGGCTGAGGCACCGGAGAACAGGTTGAACACCTTGCCTGCGAAGTCGGGTTCGGAGCCATTGGGGCGGTAACTCAGCCCAGCCGTGGACTCGTTGGCTTCGACTTGGACGATCGGCACGCCAGCCCCATTGGGTGCTGTGCCCCCGAGCCTTGCGACCAGTTCCTCGTAGCCGATCTCGTCGGCCATGGCTGGCGTGGAAATGGTCAGGATGATGGCCAGGCTGGTGCGCATGGACCGAGGCTCCTCTGTGCCGATCAGGACGTTCACTGGAAGTATTGCAACCACGCGGCCGGAGGCAAGTTGAAACTGGCCAGACCACCACATTGGAACTGAAGCGGGGAAAAAACAAGCACTGAGCGCCACGGGGACGCTCAGTGCTGAGTTCCGAAAGAGCCCGAGGGCCCTGAGTGCTTGCGCTCAGCGACGACGACGGCCAGCGAGGCCAGCGAGGCCGACGAGGGCAATCGCGCCCGGGGCGGGGACCGCGTTCACACCGTGGAGGGTGATCGAGCCGGTCCAGGTGCCCGAGGTGGCTGAATAGCCGTAGCCGTTGCCCAGATAGATGATGGGGTCAGCGCTTGAGCCCGAGAACACGATTGGGTTCACGGCCTGGAAGTCGATGCAGGTCGTACCCACGGTGCTTGAGCCACCGTTGGCCCAGAAGACACGCTGCAGGGCACCCAGATTCGAGAAGCCGCCGACCTGCAGGAGGCCGTTCATGGAGAGCGGAGCAGGATCGACATAGACGCAGATGTCGTCGGCGTATGTCCAGTTGGTCGAGGCGTTCAAGGTGACATTGACCGAGACACCGGTCAGGGTGCCCGAGAAGCCACCGTTCGCGGCGGTGAGGTCGGTGAAGTTAAAACCAGACCAGGTCGCGTTGGTGAACTCGACCATCACATCAGCCGAAGCGGTTCCGGCGACAGCGGTGGCGAGGCCGGCAGCAAGTGCAATCTTCTTCATGGCAGGGACTCTTTCGAAGAAAGGGAACTCAGCCGAGTTCGTCGGCGCGACCCTTTTCCGAATCCCAGCCTAGAAACCGGGTGAAAGGTGCCGCGGGTTCGTGAGGGTGCAAGTCCATCAGGCCGGATTGACCGGAAAATTCAGCAACTTGACCGGAAATCTCAACAGCGACATGACGGCTGGCGAACCGAACTGCATCCAGTTGTCCAATAACACTATCTCTCCGTCGACCCTAGGGCATCCAGAATGGCCATGTGCAGGTTGGGCGTGGCGGACGCAACCAGTGATCCCGCCAAGTGATGCACTCGGCCATCCAGCCCAGACCAGCGTGCGCCCGCCGCAGGCAGGATGGCAGCGAATGGACCCACATCCCAAGGGTGCATCACCGGATCGACCACTGCATCGGATCGGCCGGTGGCAAGCAGGAGTAGCCCCACGCAGTCGCTCCAGCCCCGCAAACTTCCCGAGGCAGCCCCCAACCGTGCCCAGGCCTCCATGCACCCCGCCCGCCGGAAGTACTCGGTCGAGGTGGTGCTGACGGACGCGGTGCGCAGGTCGGCGCAAGCGGTCGTCCGGCAGGGAACCACACCTGCAGGGCTGCTCCACCATGCCTCGCGCGTGGATGGTGCCGTCAGGCGTTCGCCGAGCGCAGGGAAGTCGGCAATCCCGGCGACCACGGTCCGCTCACCAGCGGCATCTCGGTATTCAAGGCCCACGAGCGTCCCCCAGAGCGGCATCCCGCGTATGAAGCTCGCGGTGCCATCGATCGGGTCAAGCAGCCATCGCCAGGGGTTCGATCCGTGATGTTCACCGTGTTCCTCGCCCAGTAGCCCGTCCTCTGGGAACGCTGATCGGATGGAGTCGGCCAAGGTGCGTTCGATGGCGCGATCGGCGACCGTGACCGGTGAGCCGTCATCCTTGCATTCGACCGTCAGGGCGGCCCGGAAGTGCCTCAGACCGACGGGGCGGGCCGCATCGAGCCATCGGGCGAGCGCTTCCATGCGCGTCGACGGGTCCGCCGGGTGTTCGGCCATGCATCGATGCTACGGCTGGCGTGCGCGTACCGCAGCGGGTGGGGGTGCACTGCTGGCGTCCTGACGGGGACGACTCGGGCTGGAACCTCGGGGTCCGGATCGAGGGCGCGCAGGGGCGCAGCGTGCCGTTCGTGGCAGGCAAGGACGATGCGTGGCGCGCTTTGATGCCGATGCCGGCATCGAGCGGCTGGGAATCCACCCGACCGAAAAGCACAGCGGGTGCCGGCCGGAGCCGACACCCGCTGGAGGGGATCACGATGGGCCGCGAGGGATTCAGCGGCGGCGACGCGAGGCGAGTCCAGCGACGGCCAGCAGCGCCACGGCGCCGGGCGCAGGAATGAGCGTGCCGCTGACGATGATGTTGTCGATCCGGTTCGTGCCAGTTGCCGCAACCGTGGAGAGGTTGACGAAGCGGAACACCACAGTGCCCTGGTTGTCTGCACCAGCGATGCTTGAGAGGACTCTGGTGAAGGCCGACTGAACCCCGGCGGTCACCGACCAACTCAACGTATTGGTACCAGATGCGCCCGCCTGCATCACCGTGTACGACGCGAGCAACGTGGTGAAGTTCGTGCCGTCCGTGCTGACATCCACGCGGAAGCTCGATGGGCCCGTGCTCGAACGCGTCTGATCCCACGACAGGCTGATGTCCGAGTAGTTCGAGGTTGATACGCGCACCTCGTAGTAATCACCGACCGACCAGCCGTTGCTGCTGAAGGAGTACGGTGACCCGTTGCCCGAGGGCGAGGACCAGACCGTGGTGGCGAGGGCGTGATACCCTCGGAGTTCGCTGCCCGCGGTTTGGTCACCCTGATCGGCGATACCGATGGAGTAGGCCGAGCCGGTAAACGAAGTCATGGAGTTCGGCATGCTCCAACCGGCGATCCAGGCGCCTTCAGCGGAGGAAACCAAGGCGACAGCGATTGCGCTGGCGGTCAGGGAGGTGAAACTCTTCATTGGCGGAGGCTCCTGAAGGAAAAGGGTGGTCGGCGCCCTTGAACCCGCCTCCGATGCCCCTTCACGCTCCGACCTCCGGGAACTATAGCCCAAATCGGCGTAAGTCCAAATCCGGAATCGAGGGGAGATTGTCGACTGGATGCTCGAGGATCCCAAGAGCCCAATCGGGGGCCCGCGCCGAAAGGCCCTCCATCGGTAGGCTGTTGGCGTGCAGGTGCCGAAAAATGGCCCTCATGACCCGGTAGGCCGGGTTGCAATGCCCAGCCGGGAGTTGCTCGGGGTCCTTGTGATGTGGTTGGTGGCGTGGTCGACGGCCCGATCCATGGCCTCGTCGGAGCCTCCGGCCCAACCTCCACTGCCGTGGCACGGTCCGGCGTACCCCGGTGGCTCGCCTCAAGCCGGGAGCGGTGCGGAGTTTCAGGAGCGCCGAGTCTGGACCTTCGATGCGGGCTCCGGCATCCAGGTCTGCATCGACAACCTCTTCAGTGGTGCGCGACTCAACGGCTGCGAACAGGTTGGGCCGAAGGAGTTCCGCCTGCTGGTCGCGCCCGAGCGCGAGCCGATCAACCCGAGCCCGTGGTACGCGCTGCGGATCCGTTCGTCCAAGCCCTGCGAGGTCACGCTGCGACTGGCGATCGCGACCGCGAAGGCCCGTCCGCGCGCATGGGCGAGCCGCGACGGTCGCCGATGGGCGATGGCCCCTGACTCGCAGTGGACCGGCGAGCCCGGTGATCGCGAGTGCACGATCAAGGTCTCCATCGTTCCCGATCCGATCCTCATTGCCAGCAACCACATGATCGGGATCGAGGAACTCGATGCCTGGTCGACGCGCGTGGCGATGGAGTCCGGCGTTGCGGTCGAGTCGATCGGCCGCTCCACCGGTGGTCGCCCGATCCTGGCCTTCAGGCTGAATCCGCAGGCGCCGCCGGATCATGTCGTCGTGATCGGTCGGCAGCATCCCCCGGAAGTCTCCGGCAGCGTGGGCCTGATGAAGTTCGTCGAGCGGCTCCAGCAGTCCGATGCTGCACTGGCTGATTTCGGCCGCCGCTTCCGCATCACGGTGATTCCACTCGTGAATCCCGATGGGGTGCACGAAGGGCAGTGGCGATGCACGCTCGGCGGCATCGATCCAAACCGGGATTGGCATGAGTTCTCGCAGCCGGAAACGCGTGCCGTGCGCGATGCAATCCTGGCGCTGGCGGCGCAGCCCGGCGCACGCATTCACCTGCTGCTGGATTTCCATGCGACCGATCGTGATGTGCTCTACACGCCGGCACCCGGCAGCGCGGTCGAGCCAGCGGGGTTCGTGCAGGCGTGGCTCGATGGCGTGCAGGCACGCTTTCCGCGCGAGACACTCGAATCGACGGCGTTGCACAATCTCGACCAGTGGACCTTCAAGCGCTGGGCGTCCGAGACGATCAAGGCTCCAGGCATCACGGTGGAGTTCGGCAGCCTGACACCGCATGAACGCATCGCCGCGAAAGCGCGCGTCTTTGCCGAAGTGATGGCCGAGGTGCTCGCGGCGCAGGTGCCATCGCGCGAGGCGCCCAAGCCGAGGGTCCCCGGCCGCGGCGATGTGGTTCGTCCACCCGGGTCGACTCCGACCAAGCCGCAAACGGAGCGACGCGAACCGACGCAGGTGCCGGTCGATGTGCCGGCAACAGTCCCATGACGAGGGTTCGGGCACTTGGTCTGGTCTGGTGTGGAGCGTTCACCGCATGGTGGCTGCTGACACCGCTGGTCGTGATGGTCGTGGCTGGCATCTCAGACGAGTGGTTCGACTCGGGCAGCTTGGGCAACTACCTGAACAGCTACACCGACGTCGTGTTCTTCTCCTCAGGGCTTTCCCCCCCGGAGCACCTGATCATGATGGCCATCGCGATCGTCGCGGCCACCCTGCAACTCATGCTCGCGGCACCGGCGGTCCCGCCGTTCCGCGCGGCGCAGGAAGGCAGGTCGATGCGGCAGTCTGTCGTGGCGGCAGCCATCGTTGCCGGTGCCTTGGTCACCATGATCGGCTTTGCTGCGATCGAGGCGCTTGTGGTGCTCAGTACTGGCTCGAGCATTCCAACTCCCGTTGCCGGCGAGCTGGTGGTGGTGGCTCTGATGGCGACTTGGCTGCTCAGTTCGGCAGCGTGGTCGACTGTGCTGTGGCGGGCGGGCTCGGCATCGAATCCCGATGTCGTGAGTCGGCTGGTTCGGGCGGCCTTTCGCGGCAGTGCGCTGCAGGTGGTGCTCGGAGTGCCGCTGTATGTGATCGTGCGCCGCAAGGAGAGCTGCTGGTGCAGCCTCGTCACGTTCTGGTCGCTCTGCGTGGGGTTCGCGTCGATGATCCTGCTCTGTGGACCCGGCGCCGTGCTGCTCTTCACGCGCGGCCAGCGGCGGGCGTGGAGACAAGGCTCGTGTGGATCCTGCGGTCATCTGCGCGCCCCCCATGCAGATCGTTGCCCGGAGTGTGGAGTCGCGTACCCCGTGCGGCAGATGATGGAGTCCTAGCATGGTCGGGGAGATGCACCGACGACCCCAAATACACTGGCTTTGCGTTGGCTGCGCATTCGCGCTCGCGCTCTCCTCGGCGGTGTCGTGCACATCGGTTCCGACCGCCGGGCACCCCGACGAGTCGGTGCCCCGTGCGCTCACAGGAGAGCCGATCGATCCTCTCGATGGCGAGCCGGGCACGCTGGTCTTGGTCGCCTTCGTGGGGCCCGAGTGTCCGATCGCCAACGCCTGCGCGCCGTACCTCGCTGACGATGCACGCACTGCATCGGGCCTCGGCGTCGAGTGCTTCATCGTCTATCCGTTCCACGACCTTTCCATGGCCACGCTGCGTGACCATGCCCGGGACTTCGGGCTGGCCCCGACCTTCGTCGCGGTGTCGGACCCCGGTCGGCGCATCGTCAGGGCACTCGGTGCGACCGTCACGCCCGAGGCCATCCTGGCCCGACGCCTCGGGGGGGGCCAGGTCGAGATCCTCTACCGAGGGCGGGTCAACGACCTGTACTCCGCCATTGGCCGGCGGCGCCCACAACCCATCCACCACGACCTGCGGGATGCAGTCGTTGCTGTGGCGGCGGGGCAGGCTGCATCGAAGCCGTGGCCGCCAGCCATCGGGTGCATCATCGAGCAAGCAGACTGATCCGCGTTCCTTCGACGCGGGGTTGGTACAACTCCAGCATGTTCATCGAAGCCCTCCTGTTGTCGAGTTCCATGCTCGTCCCGTCCATCGCGGTCGTTCAAGACCAGACGCAGTCTTCGTCCCAATCGCAAGCCAGTGAATGGCCGCAGTCGAATACGGTTGGCGATCGCACATTCACCGTGTACCAGCCGCAGTTCGATGGCTACGACGGCCGGATCGCCACGCTCAGCGCGGCCATCACCGTGAAGCAGGGGGATGCGCTCAAGCGGGGCATCATGTGGCTGCGAGCCGAAACGGCACCGGCCGACATCGCCGGCGAAGTCGAGCTCCATGACCTGCACATCACGCGCCTGAGCATCGACAACAAGGACGATTGGGCCGCGCGCTCGGCGCTGCAGGGATCCTTGAGCGGCGTCGGCTTCACGATCGACCGCGACACGATGGTCCAGGATCTGAAGCTCGACAATGCGCGCTCGAGCGGCACGCCCGGGTTGTCCTTCGAGGTACCCGATGTGCGCTTCACCGAAGTGCCCACGGTGCTCGTGCCGGTCGACGGCTCTCCCGTGCTGGCGGCATGCGGATCGTGGCAGAAGGTCGTGAACACGCCCTTCGTGCTCCTTCAATCGCCCAATGGTCGATGGTTCGTCCGCGTGGGTGCAACCCAGTGGATGTCCGCACCGACCATGACAGGAACCTACGCGGCGAGCGACGCGCCGCCGGCGGATGTCGTCGCCGCGCTCGGTACGCCCAAGCCGCTCACCGAGGGCAACCCCGTCCAGGAGCCCGAGTCGGCATCAGGCATGAAGCCCGTGCTGCCGAGCATTGTGCTGGTGACGACCAAGCCAAGCGCGCTCGTCTCGACCATGGGCAAGCCGGCGCTGAAGCAGGTCGCCGCGGGTGTCTCCGAAGTCACCAACGCGAATGTGGTCGTGCTCAAGACCGCGAGCCCCGCAGCGTGGTGGACCCTCATCTCGGGTCGCTGGTTCAGCGCGAGTGACCTGAAGGGACCGTGGGCCTATGTGCCACCGACGCGGCTTCCCCCCTCGTTCCGCTCGCTGCCGAAGTCAGGCAGGCTCGCGGCTGCGCGCGCGAGCGTGCCCGGCACCGTCGAGGCCTATGAGTCGATCGTCGCTGCGCGCGAAATCCAGACCGTCACCGTCAAGGCGGACACGCCGTGCCAGATGTCATGGCGGGGCGAGCCTGCGTGGTCGGGCGTGGATGGCATCGATGGACTCTCGTATGGCACCAATGCATCGCAGCCGACCTTCAAGTTCGAGGATGCATTCTGGTGCTGCGCGGACGGAATGTGGTTCAAGGGCTCGTCGGCAACCGGTCCATGGGCGATCACCGATTCGGTGCCCATGCAGATCTATCGGGTGCCGCCAACGAATCCCGACTATGCGGCGACCTATGTCGAGATCTTCGGATCGACCCATGGCGACGACGGATCGCTCGCGAGCGTGACCTTCGGCTTCACCGCGGGCTATCTCGGCACCTATCTGCACGACGGCACGACGGTGTTCGGGACCGGCTACTCGTACTCCGCCGCGAGCGACGGCGACACGACCTACGACCCGGCTCCGCAGACCTACGGCACGGCGAACCAGTACGACCCGCAGAGCGGCAGCTATGCACCCATGGTGCAGGATCCCGGCTATGTCGTCTATCCGCCCGATGTCTATCCCGACTACCTCGACGATGGCTGGTACGGCTGGGGCTGGTGCCCGGGGTGGTGCTGTGGCTGGGGTTGGGGCTGGGGCAACAGTTGGTGGGGCTGGAACCACTGGAACAATTGGTGGAACCACTGGCACCCGTACTGGAACAACAACCACTGGAACAACTGGCAGAACGATCACCGGCTCTACCAGAACGAGCGCGCACGCTCCGGTGATGATGCGTGGCGAGGCGCGAACGGCTGGCAGCGTGCCGGCGATGCGGCTCGCCGCGAGGATCCGAGCGGTTGGCATCGGGCTGCTGCAGCGACTGCGGCGGCCCGCGATGGTCTCGGCGCCGAGGACCGCAACACCAACTTCAGCCGAGGCAATCCGTACTCATGGGGTGGAAGCGGTTGGGAGTCGCGGTCCACGCAGCGCGTTTCGGCGGCGAACGACGCGGCCACGGCGCGGATGAACGACTACGCGGCAGGCATGCCGCGCGGCTACGCGAGTGGGTTCCATCCGTCCTACCAGCAGAGCCGCGGCGAGAGTTACAACCGCAGTTCGGGCGGCTACCACGGCAGTGGCGGCTTCCACGGTGGCGGTGGTCGTCGCTGAGACTCACTCGACCACGATGGTCACGCTGCGCTGATCGGCAGGCGCTTGGTCCTTCTCCCAGGAACGGGCGAGCGCGAAGTCGAGCGTGATCGCGCCGGACTGCTTGCCGGTGATCTCGAAGATCCAGTTCGAGGGTCCGCCGGGCGTGCCGGACTTCGCGGGTTCGACCTTGCCGCTGCCCGTCGACCAGTCGAAGTCAGCCTTGACGAACGCCGGTACGGCACCCGCGGTGGCGGAGCTGTTGCCGCCTTCACGCCAGCCCGTCAGTCGCCACTCGAAGCCGGTACCCGACGCTGCCTCAAGCTCAAGCCGGATGTGTTGGCCGACCTTGGCGGCGATGGCGGTGTTCTTCTCAAGCTTCACTTCCTCCGTACCGTCGCCGGTGACTGCTTCTCGGATGCGGCAGATCATGCGGCGCTGTGGCAGGATCGGTTCGTTGCCGGTGATGGTCCGGGGACCGTTGCCGCCGCAGCCTGGGAAGAGCAGCGAGGTCGCCACGGTGGCCAGGAGCAAGACGATGGTGGGGAGGGTGCGCATGGGGTGGAAGTGTACGGGCTGCATGGAGACGCGCCGAACATGGGGTACAATCGCCTGTCCCTTCTTGAGTCAGTTTTCCGGAGCACCGACCATGGCACGCTCGTACCGCCTGACCATTCTGCTGACCACGGCCATCGCTCACAGCGCCATGGCTCAATGCCCCGGCAATGTGATCGAGATGGCTGACGATGCCGTCAACGGTGCCGATCTGGCGCAGGTGCTCTCGAGGTGGGGACCATGCACCGGTTGTGCCATGGACCTGAATGGCGACGGCCAGGTGAACGGTTCGGATGTCGCGATCATCCTGTCCAACTGGGGGCCCTGCGCGGCGGGCCTTGACTCGATCGAGCCGACGGCGGGGTCCTATCTTGGCGGCACGACGGTCTACTTGTACGGCGAGCGGTTTCTGACAACGTCGGCCGTGAGCTTCGGCGGCGTCCCCGCGGCATCGTGGGATGTCCTGTCGCAGTCGACGATTCTCGCCGTGACCCCGCAGTGCGTTGCGGGGTCTGCCACGGTCTCGGTGACCACGGCCGCGGGCGATGTCGCGCTGAAGAATGGCTTCACCTTCGAGCCCGCCATGGCGAACTCGGTCTCCCCCGGGATCGTGAGCGTGCTCGGTGGTTCGACGATCACGGTGTTCGGGCAGCATCTGGATGAGGCGACCGGAATCCGCGTCGGCGGCATGGTGTGCGGCGGGTTCGTGAAGGTCTCCGCCGGCGAACTCCGCGCGGTCGTCCCCCCGAGCAGCCCAGCGACGGTGGCGGTGCAGGTTGATCATCCCACGGGCGCGCTCGTGCTTGATGGCGCGTTGACCTACGGCAGTGGCTCGGTCCCTGCATGGGCCACGCTGCTCGAGGTGGATCCGGATCCGCAGGTGGTGACCTCCTCGGTCCTGCGCGATGCGATCCGTGACACCGGCCTCGCCTGGCGCGTGCGCGATGCGGGTACGCAGGTCGAGATGCTGCTGGTGCCACCGGGAACGTTTGTCATGGGATGCAGCGTCGGGGACTCCAACTGCCAATCGAACGAGTCGCCCGCGCATCAGGTCACGATCACCTCGCCGTTCTACCTTGCACGCCGTGAACTGACGCAGGACCAGTGGGTTGCGGTGATGGGCTACAACCCCAGCGACTTCGGCGGGTGGCTCTATGTGGGATCCGGCAATCGACCCGTCGAGAAGGTGTCGTGGAGCATGGCACAGGAGTTCATGTCATCCACGGGCATGCGATTGCCGACCGAGGCCGAGTGGGAGATGGCGTGCCGTGCAGGCACGACGACACCAACCTATCTGGCCGGCGTGCAGATTGGCCAATTGGCGTGGATGGGCACGAACAATGGATCCCCCGGCACGGTGACCTGGGGAACGAAGCAGGTCTCGCTGCTCCTTCCCAACGCGCTCGGGCTCCATGACATGCTCGGCAATGTGTGGGAGTGGTGCCAGGATCGTGGCGGCTTCTATTCGGCCGGCGCGCAGACGAATCCCGTGGGGCCGGCAACCGGTGGTACGCGGGTGCTGCGCGGCGGGAACTGGTTCAACATCCAGCAGGTCGTGCGGTGCTCGGTGAGGTTTGATACGGGACCTGACGAGGTTGACCTCATCGGTGTTGGCATCCGGCCGGCGCGTTCACCGTAAGCCGCTGGTCCGCGTCGGGCGGACGGGTCAACCCAGGCGGGGACGATCGGAGCTCTGGGTCAATTCCACGCAGCGAGCAGGATCGCGAGGTCCGGGCCCTCGACGATGCCATTGCGATCGATGTCGGCGACGACATCGTTCGTTCCCCACGCCGCGAGCAGGATGGCCAAGTCGGGCCCGCTGACGACACCATCCCCGTTGAGATCGGGGTCCGGCGATTCCGGAGTTCCGCTGGCTGCGACGGTGATCGACATGGTTGTGGTCGAGGTCCCTTCCGAGAAGGTGGCATCCATCACCAGGTTCGCCGTGTACCCCGTCGGGAAGATGGTCGGCAGCGGGAAGGGGACCGCCACCAAGGGCGGGAGTGGTGCGACGGGCACCGTCTCGTTGAGTGAGGACTGCAGCGAGAGGTCGATGCCCTTCGGTCCCTGGATCGCGGTACCCGCGAGGGCAAACAGGGCCGCAGAGGTCTGCGAGAACGGTGCGCCCGAGGCTGTGCCGCTCACGGCAAGATCGACGGGCACGGCGACCGTGATGGTCCAACCTCCGGTGCCATTGGCGACGGCCGTGCCGACCGCGGGCCCGGTCTGCGTGAGTGTCGCGGACGAGATCGTGTCGTTGCTCAGCGGCACACTCAGGTTCGAGACGCCGAAGAAGGTGCTCGTCGGCTGCTGGGTCCGGAAGGTGGAGAAGGTGAGCACGATCGTGTTGGCGATCGTTCCCGTCTGGCCGTTGAGGACATCGAGCGCAAGACCATCGACCGCCGCCGTGCCGAGCTCCGTATCAAGCGTGAACCCGAAGGTCCCGGCAGGGTGTGCATTGGTGATCGTGACGCGTGGCTTGAAGGTCCCGTTGAACGGGATGGGGTTGTTGCCGCTGCCACCGAACAGCCCTGGAATCGTCTTCGTCCCGGTCGGATTGGTGATCGCGTCATAGTTGCCGATCCAGGTGCCCGCCATCGGCATCGCGACATCGGTCGTCTGCGAGAAGGTGCTCGTTGGTGAGACAGCGCAGTCATAGGTTGTGCTCACTCCCATGGCAGAGCTGGACAGGAGCATGGCTGCTGCAAGAAGGTGGGCGTGCGATGTCATCACTCAGAAGGTGACACCATACGGTTACCTGGCAAGCCCGAGGGTGTGGGTTCTCTGCCCTTGCTGGGCTGGGCATCGGGCGTTCTGGCGTGGATTCCGCGCAGCGCCGCGGTGGCCGCAGGCCACTGCTGCCGCGTTGCGGAGCTGCGGCGCTCGGCGGAGCCGACCGCTGCAGCGGAGCGAAAGCGGGAGACGGGACTCGGACCGAGCGTTGTGAGGTAGAGGCCCGTGCGGCGCGCAGCGCCGCGGTGGCCGCAGGCCACTGCTGCCGCGTTGCGGAGCTGCGGCGCTCGGCGGAGCCGACCGCTGCAGCGGAGCGAAAGCGGGAGACGGGACTCGGACCGAGCGTTGTGAGGTAGAG
>Ga0194131_10000676_pt1 | contig 57827 bp, 50 predicted proteins | sample TA2KigO120mmetaG_FD_148631 | JGI IMG/M metagenome (GOLD analysis project Ga0194131, IMG submission 148631) | Freshwater microbial communities from Lake Tanganyika, Tanzania - TA2015053 Kigoma Offshore 120m | ecosystem: Environmental > Aquatic > Freshwater > Lake | place: Tanzania: Lake... | reverse complement strand
CGGCACGTTCCAGGCCGTCGGCCAGCGGATGGCCGACTCCTACATCGACACGCAGGCGATCGAGCTCACGATGCTGGGCGCCGCCACCCGGCTCGCCGCGGGTGAGGACGCCGCGGAGTCGGTGCACGCCGCGAAGTACTGGGCCTCCGAGGGCGGGAGCCGGGTGGTGCATGCGGGGCTCCACGTGCACGGTGGCATCTCGATCGACCTCGACTACCCGATCCACCGCTACTTCAACTGGGTCAAGCAGCTCGAGTTCACGCTCGGCTCGGCCACGCCGCAGCTGCGGGAGCTCGGTCACCTGATCGCCGCAGCCTCGTAGCCGGGCGCTCGTCCGACCGCGGCCGGCGGGCGGACCAGCGTTCGGTCAGTGCTCCTTGGCGTAGTCGGTGATGCCGGCGGAGAAGTCGAGTGCGACGCAGGCCTCGTCGCCGACGGTCCACGCGTCGTGGCCCGGCGGGCACACGAAGGTGTCGCCTTCGGCGACCCGTATGTCCGTGCCGTCGTCCATCGGGATGTGCATACGACCGGAGAGCGCGTACCCGCTGTGGTGCACCTCGCATGGCGTACTCGCAATCGTGCGCCCGCTGACAGTGACGATCGAGCGCCCCGTGTCAGGTTGTGCAGATCGCCTCGGAGGCCTCGATCGCCCGCTCCACCTCCGGTCGCTCGCCGCAGACGAGCAGATACTCCGTGTTGCGGAGGTGCGACACCGAGCCCACCTTCTCGCCCTGCGGGTTGTGGATGCCGATCTGGGCGCCGACGTAGCGCTTCGTGTCGAACGCGAGCACCTCGGCGTGGCCGCGTGACGCGCACATGTCGGCCAGGTCCTCGAGGGCGATCCACGACTCGTCGTTGTACGAGAGGACCAACAGCCTCGCATCGACGGCCTCGACGCACTCGCGCAGCGCCGCCGGCATCTCCCGCTTCCGGTTGAACGCACTCTTCGTCGACGCGTCGCGCGCGTCGACTCGCTTGCAGGCCACGCCGTAGTGCTTCGGCGCATCCCAGGCGACGAGCGTCTCCCACACGTGGTAGTTGGTGAAGTAGCGGTGCTGGTTGTAGGGCGGGTCGAGATAGGCGAAGTCGAACGGGCCGAGGTCGGCGGCGACTTCGCGGGCGTCGGCGCGGACCGCGCGGCCTGGCCCCGCGAGCAGCTCCGGGACGCGCAGGGTCAGCCGGTTGGCGGCTCGGGGCGCCCACTGCTTCAGGTAGGCCATCTGCACGCCCGTCGTCGAGTCCACCCGGTCGGCCGCCTCGATCAGGCTGGTGAGCAGGAGCGGCTCGAGCCACGAGCCGGCGTGGTCGAGTTGGATCGCGTCGCGGATCACGTCGACGCGCTCGCCGTTCTCGGGTCGCAGGTAGCGCGACGTCACGCAGAACGTCTCGGTGAAGTAGCCCGGTCGGCCCGGGAGTCCGTCGAGGCGTGCGAGTTCGGTCTCCAGCGCGTCGAGGTCGATGCTCGCGGCGTCGGTCTCGACGTAGCAGCGCGCGAACACCTCGGAGTAGCGGGCCGTGTCGACCGCGGTGACCGTGGCGCCCCGACGCTTGCACGCCTGCGCGACCCGCGTGGTGCCGGTGAACAGGTCGAGCACCGTGCGGGCCCCCGAGGCCGAGCACAGCGCCCCCAGCACCGGGACCAGCCGCCGCTTCGACCCCAAGTACTTGATCGGCACGCGCCGAATGTATCTACGCTGCCGGCCATGGCCGACGACCCCAATGCATGGTGGCGCGAAGGCGTCCTGTACCAGGTGTACCCGCGCTCGTACATGGACGCCGATGGCGACGGTGTCGGCGACCTGCGGGGAGTGATCGACCGGCTCGACCACCTCCAGTGGCTCGGGGTCCGGGGCATCTGGCTGAGCCCGATCACCGTCTCACCCAACGCCGACTTCGGCTACGACTGCGCGGACTACTGCGACGTCGACCCCTCGCTCGGCACGCTCGCCGACGCCGACGAGCTGATCGCCGAGGCCGGTCGTCGAGGCATCCGCGTGCTCCTCGACCTGGTGCCCAACCACACGAGCATCGAGCACGCCTGGTTCCGGGAGGCTCGGGCCTCGCGGGACAACCCGAAGCGGCACTGGTACGTGTGGGCCGACCCCGCACCCGACGGCGGGCCACCGAACAACTGGACCGCGAGCTTCGGCGGGCCGGCATGGACGCTCGACGAGACCACCGGTCAGTACTACCTGCACAACTTCCTGCCGGCGCAGCCCGACCTCAACTGGTGGAACGAGGACGTGCGCGCCGCGTTCGACGACATCCTGCAGTTCTGGTTCGACCGTGGGGTCGCCGGGTTCCGAGTCGACGTCGCGCACATGATGGTGAAGGACGCCCAGCTGCGCGACAACCCACCCGCGCAAGACGGCGACCCGTTCATGTACCGAATGCTCGGCCAGCGGCCCGTCCACAATTGGTGCCAACCGGAGGTCCACGAGGTGCACCGCCGCCTGCGCGCGGTCGCGGAGAGCTACGATCCGCCGCGACTGCTCGTGGGCGAGACATTCCTCGTCGAGATCGAGGACGTGTTGAAGTTCTACGAGGGCGGCGACCAGTTCCAGCTGAGCTTCAACATCCCGTTCGCCCATTGCTCCTTCGACGCGGCAGTGCTGGCCGACGCGATCGAGCGCACCGAGCGGGGACTGCCCCCGGGTGCCACGCCCGTGTGGACCGGCAGCAACCACGACATCTCGCGCTTCCCCAGCCGGTGGGGCGGTGGCGACCCCGACCGGGCCCGCTGCGCACTCGTGATGCTGCTCACCCTGCGCGGCACGGTGTTCCTGTACGAGGGGGACGAGATCGGCATGGTCGACACGCCGCTCGAGTACTCGCAGATGCTCGACCCGGTCGGCTTGAAGTTCTGGCCCTATGCCGGGCGTGACCCAGTGCGCACGCCGATGCAGTGGGCGAACGTCCCGGGCGGCGGCTTCACCCGCGCCGGCGTCGAGCCGTGGCTCCCGTTCGGCGATCTTGCGTGCAACGTGGGCGAGCAGCGCCACGACCCCGACTCGTTCCTCTCGCTGTGCCGGGACCTGGTGGCGCTGCGGGACGCCCTCGCGGACCTGCGGGCGGGTGCCTTCACGCCGCTGGGTGCGCCCGACGGCGTGCTCGCGTACCGCCGCGGCGAGCGCGTCGTGGTCGCGATCAACCTCGGCGCCACGACCGCCACCGTCGAAGGCGCGGCCGGCGTCGTGCGCTGCTGCACCGACCGGGCTCGTGACGGCGAACGGGTAGACGGCGCGATGCCGCTCCCGCCGTCGACCGCCGCCGTCGTCCTCACCGACGCCCCGTGACCCCGGGTTTGTGCGCTGATGAGCGGATAGCGAGCGTCTGCGCACGACCTCGGGGATGGACGGGACTGAAACAGGTCGGGATCAGGTGGCGTGAGCGGCGGTCCAGGCGAGAAGCTCTTCCGCGCTATACGCGTTGACGATCCGTTCCCCCCGGATCCCGGTCTCCGCGACGCGCGCGCACCCGTAGCCCTGCCAGGCGAGCTGGCTCGGCGCGTGTGCGTCGGTGTCGATCGCGATCTTGCAGCCCATCTCGTCGACGAGGGCCAGGAGCCGTCGCGGCGGGTCGAGCCGCTCCGGTCGACAGTTCACCTCGACCGCCTTGTCGAGCTCGCGACACGCGGCGAAGACGGGCTCCGCGCCGAACTCGCTCTCCTTGCGTCCGCGTCCCTTGATCAGGCGGCCGGTGCAGTGCCCGAGCACGTCGACGTGAAGATTGGCCAACGCGGTGATCATGCGAATCGTCATCGCGTGCGACTCCATCCGGAGCTTCGAGTGCACGCTCGCCACCATGACGTCGAGCTCGCCGAGCAGGTCCTCGTCCTGGTCGAGGGAGCCGTCTTCGAGGATGTCGACCTCGATGCCGGTGAGGCCGAGGTACTCGTGACCGAGCTCGCCGGCGGTGCGTGCCTGCTCGGCAAGCGCCGTCGGGTCGACTCCCGCCCCCACCTCGGCGGCACGCCGAAACGTTTCCACCTTGTAGGTGGGTGCCTGCCCGCGCTCGAGGAGGAAGGCATGCGCTCCGGCGCGGCGAGGGGCTCCAGGGCCTCGACGGTACCCCCGGAGGTCGACCGGGCCGCCGCTAACCTCGGCTTGGCAGGGTGTGACGGCCGAGCCACGGCAGCAAGCCCCGCCGACCGTCGGACCGAACGGGGATCCTGGATGCAGCGCCTCTACTCCTGCCGACTCGAGCTGGCGGACGTCCACCACGGTGAGGCCGAGCGGGCCGGCCGGTTCACGAAGCTCTGGGTTGGTCGTCAGTACGGCGGGTGGCCGGCGCACGACCCCAAGAGCTGGAACCCGGAGCCCGGCGCCGCGGTCAAGTGGCATGAAGCCGGGGGCGACACCGACGGTGAAGCCGAGGCGTTCGAGCTCTCCTGGGATCGGCCGAACCTCGAGGACGGCTCGCTCCTTTGGCGCACGCTCGTGCAGGTGACCGTGGAGGATGGCATCGGCCGCATGCTCGTGCGCGAGGAGCTGATTTCGCTGGGGGTGCTCCTGCGTCCGGTGCGGTCGGTTGCCGTTCGTCGGCCGGATGTTGTCGTCGCCGTCGTGCGCGCCGTGGGTTGCGTCGACGGGGGGCGACGTCTGCAGGCCGAGCCTGAGGCGGTCGACGCGGCCGGCGTGTTGTCGCTCGACGCGTTCATCCGAGGCGGCCGGCAGCTTCCGGTGGTGCTCGTCGCCGCGGACGAGCGGGGTCGCTTCGCCCTCGACGCGGCGCGCATCGCCGACGAGCTGTGCGGACAAGCGCACGTGCTCCTGCTACCGGGACGTGACGCGGTCGCGTCGCTGACGGCTGAGCTCGGGGCCGGTCGCGGCGTCGAGGTGGGAGGTGTGCGACTGCTCTGGCCGGCGTGGCGGTCGGGCGATCCTGCGGGCACGCATCCGACCTGGCCCGCGGCCGACGTCGCCGGCCCAAGCTCCCGGGTTCCCGATCTCCTGATCCGGTCGGTGCGCGATGCCGCGGTCGCGCGTCTCGACGACGCGCCGTTCGTCGACGAGCTGTTCCGCGAGCAGGCACGTGCCGAGCGAGACGAGCGACGCGTAGAGCTGGAGCGGCTGCGCTCGGAGGCCGGCGACACGATGGGAGCACGCGACCCCTACGTGGTCGAGCTCGAGGACGAGCTCAGCCAGGCAGATCGTCTGAACTTCGAGCTCGAGCTCGAGCTTGATCGGGAGAAGGCCAACGCGCGGCGCGCGTGGGAGTATTACGCGCTGCTGGCCGAGGGTGGACAGGTCGTACCGCGCGCGCGGGAGACACTCACCGACGTGATGCGGCGCGCAGACCGCGACCTCGCGCATGTCGTCGTGCTCCCCGTGGCGCTGCGCGGCGCCCGCCGCACCCAGTACGACGACACCGGAGGGCTCTGGCTCGACCTCGTGGCGCTCGAGCAGGTGCTCTCCGACTGGGAATCCGGCGGGCTGCGCGGCTCGTCGTTCAAGGAGGCATGCCGCCGGCGGGGATTGGACTGGGCAGGGGGAGTCGGGCGGGATGCCGCGCACAAGCACGCCGAGTACTCGGCCGTCTACAACGGCACCACCGTCTTGCTCGACGAGCACCTGCGCCGAAGCGGGCCGCAGCTGCTGCGCATGTACTGCCATCGGGACCGCGGCACCCACAGCCTGGTGATCGGTCACGTGGGTGCGCATCTGCCCGACCGCAGCACCTGATCCTCGCGCCCGGACGTGCGGCGGCCGCGCGGGCCCGATCGCTATGCTCGACGCCTACTCGGAGGGATGACTGAGTGGCCGAAAGTGCTCGCCTGCTAAGCGAGTAGGGGGTGTAAAGCCTCCTCGAGGGTTCAAATCCCTCTCCCTCCGCCACTGAACGGCAGGACATCTGGGGGGACCGATGACCACGCACGCCGAGCTCGCCTCGGAGCTACTCAAGCTTGGTGCCGCGACCCTCGGTGAGTCGGGCGCGCGGGCAATGCGCGACCGGATCACGCCGGTCTGGAGCGGCGCAGAGATCGCGGCCCCCGCGTACACGGTGCGCTGCAGCCCCGGCGACAACCTGGCAGTGCACGTAGCCGTGAGCCACGCGCCTGAGGATCACGCGCTCGTCGTCGACGTGGGTGACCTCCGCGAGCTCGGGTACTGGGGCGAGGTGCTCACCACGGCGGCCGAGGCGCGTGGGATCACAGGTCTGGTGATCGACGGCGGTGTCCGGGACGTGCGCGCGCTGAAGGCCCATGGGTTCCCCGTCTTCGCGACGACGGTTGCTTTGCGCGGCGCGACGAAAGATCTTCCCGGCGCCGTCAACGTGCCGATCCGGTGCGGAGGCGTGCCGGTGGTACGTGGCGACTGGGTCGTGGGCGACGCGGACGGCGTGGTGGTGGTGCCCGGAGCCGAGATCCATCCGGTGCTCGTCGCCGCGCGGGATCGGGCCGACAAGGAGGAGGGGATGTTCAAGGCGCTGCGCAAGGGGACCACGACGATCCGGCTGCTCGGCCTCGACCCGCGGCTCATCCGGAAGGGCGACCACTGATGAAGGTGCTCATCGCAACCGACGGATCCGAGCTCGCGCTCCATGCCGTGTCGCGTGGGGTCGAGCTGCTCGGCTCCGTCGAATCGGTGACGGTGCTCGCCGTGCTCACCGACTCGCCTGGCGACGACGCGGGTGGCATCGAGGGCTCCACCGAGAGCCCGGCGGAGGCCGCGGCCGAACTCGTGTCGGAGGAGGGCGCGGCCGCCGCGGCGATCGACGCCGCGATCGACGCGTTGCCCGAGCCGCTGCGCGCCCGGGCGATGCGTCGGGTCGAGGCCGGTGACGCCGGTCCGATGATCGCCTGGGTCGCCGCGCACGAGGGTACCGACGTGATCGTGATGGGCTCGCACGGCCGTGGGGCGTTCAAGCGGGCGTTGATGGGGTCGGTGAGCGAGCACTTGGTGCGCCACGCGCCGTGCCCCGTGCTCGTGATCCGCTCGGGGGTCTGACGCCCAACTTTCGCCCGCGCGCCCACCCAACCACCGAAGCTGTCGCGTCTTCCTGACGCTATGGCGTGAGGAAGACGCGACAGCTTCTTGGGGTGACGGTCAGCCGGAGGTGACGAGGTTGGGCGGGGTCTCGCCGGCCAGCACGGCCCGGGCGCCCTCGCTCGCTACCTGCGCCATCCGGGTGCGCGTCGCGATCGACGCCGAGCCCACGTGTGGGAGCAGCACGGCCCGCGGCGCGGCGAGCAGGCGCGGGTGCACCTCCGGCTCGTGCTCGAACACGTCGAGCCCCGCGGCGAAGATCGTGCCTGCCTCAAGCGCCGCCGCGAGCGCTTCCTCGTCGATCACCGGCCCCCGCGACGTGTTGACGAGCACCCCGCTCTGCTTCATCCGAGCGAGCTCGGCCGTCCCGATCAGGTGGCGTGACTCGTGTGTGAGCGGGACGTGGAGACTGACGATGTCCGACTCCGCGAGAAGTCGGTCGAGCTCGGGGACCCAGCCCGGAAGGCCCGTGTCGTGGCGGGTGTGATGCGCCACGTTCATCCCGAAGCCGGTGGCGCGGCGCGCGACGGCCTTGCCGATGCGGCCGTAGCCCACAAGACCGAGCGTGGCGCCGTGCACGTCCTGGCCGAGGTACTGGAGGATTCCCCATCCGGCCCACCGACCCGCTCGCAGGTCGGCCTCCGCGTCGTGGGCGAGGCGCGCCGCCGCGAGGATCAGGAGGAACGCGAGGTCGGCCGTCGTCTCGTCAAGCACGCCCGGCGTGTTGCACACCGCGATGCCGAGGTCGGTGGCGGCGCGCACGTCCACGTTGTCGTAGCCGACGGCGACGTTGGCTACGACGCGCAGGTGCCCGGCCCCGGCCTCGAGGACCGCGCGGTCGATGCGATCGGTGAGCAGACACACGAGAGCGTCCGATGTGCGCGCGGCGTCGGCGAGCTGCGCCGCGTCGAAGGGATGATCGCGGGCGTTCTCGACCAGCTCATGACCCGCGACGCGTAGGGAGTCGAGGCCGCCGTCCGGCAGACGACGGGTCACAGTGACGCGCGCCATCAGTGGTTCGTGTAGTCGACCGCGTTGGTGCCGGCAAGACCGACGGCGAAGCAGAAGCAGTGAATGGGCGCGTGCTCGCTCACCGGTCGTAGCGAGTGCACGAGGTTCGGCGGGATGTGCACGAGGTCTCCCTGCGCGATCTCGCGCTCCTCACCGTCGATCGTCATCAGTCCACGTCCGGAGGTGACGTAGTAGAACTCGTGCGTCGGGTGCGAGTGCGGGTCGACGAGTCCGCCGCCGGCCACCTCGAACTCGCTCACCAGCTCGAGATACCCGCCGTCGGTGATCTCCTTCATCTCTCGTGGATTCACGAGCCACCAGACGGGTACGGTCCCGTTGTGCTCCACCACCGGAGCGACCCCTTCGATCGACCGTACGTCCATGCGCGTTCCCCCGACGTAGGCTGACGGCCTCGTCAGCGTAGATTAGGGGAAGGAGATGGCGAGTGGGCGCCGAACGCTCGATGCCGCTCCCCGCCGGAGCGATGTCCGCGGACGCGTGGGCTCCGTTCGGCTGGCTCCCGGTTGACGACACCGACCCGCGCGACGCGACCTACACGTACGAGTTCCAGTGGGCAGACGCGCACGTCAACGTCATCAGCCATGCCTTCGACGAGGTCGAGCACACCGGGCGCGGCCCGGTCTGCCGCTGGTTCTACCGTCACGCCACGCACACGCAGGTCCTGATGCCACTGAACGTGGAGGCGGTGCTCGCGGTGGCCCCACCCGATGTCGACTTCTCCGACTCGGCCGACGTCGAGCTCGCCCGCGCGTTCCGGGTGCGCCCGCTCGAGAGCCTCGCGCTCCACCGCGGCACGTGGCACTGGGGTCCGTTCCCGCTCGGTGCCGAGCCGGTCCGCCTGTTCAACGTGCAAGGCAAGCGCTACGCGGAGGACAACACCCGCGTCGACCTGTTCGAGCGCGTAGGAGTGAGCTTCGAGGTGCTCCCCTGACCGCTCGCTTCCGCCCGCTGCTTCTGCTCGTGGCGACGGCGGGTGGGCTCTCGCTGCTCGACGCGATCCTTTTCGGGCTCGTCGAGGGCTTTACCGAGTACCTGCCCATCAGCTCGACCGGGCATCTCCTCGTGCTCGCGCGCATCCTCGACGTCGGACAGGCACCCCACGAGGAGGACGCGATCAAGGCCTACGGGATCGCGATCCAGTCCGGCGCGATCCTCGCGGTGCTCGGCCTCTACCGGCACCGGTTCGCCACAATGATCGAGGGCGCCACCGGGCGCAGCGAGTCGGGGCGACGGGTGCTCGTCGCGGTGCTGCTCGCGTTTGTCCCGGCCGCGGTGGTCGGCCTGATCGGTGAGCGGGTCATCAAGGACGCGCTGTTCGGCGTGTGGCCCGTCGTGGTCGCGTGGGCGGTCGGCGGCGTACTCGTGATCGTGTTCAGCCGCCACGGTGTGCTCGCGCCGCGTGACGGGTTGACGCTCGACGTGATCACGCCACGACACGCACTGCTGATCGGGCTCGCGCAGGTGCTCGCCCTGTGGCCCGGGACGAGCCGCAGCCTGGCGACGATCGTCGGGGCGTTGCTCGTCGGCCTGTCGATGCATGCCGCGGTCGAGTTCTCGTTCCTCCTCGGGTTCGTGACCCTGTCGGCCGCGACGGGCTACGAGATCGTGAGGCACGGCCAAACGATGCTCGATGCGTTCGGCTGGTTCACGCCGCTGGTCGGCCTGCTCGCCGCGTACGTGGCCGCGGTGGTCTCCATCAAGTGGATGATCGGCTACCTGGAGCACCACGACCTCGCGATCTTCGGCTGGTACCGCATCGGCGTCGCCGCGGTCGTCGCGCTCCTCGTGGCCAGAGGGGTCATCTGACCGGAGACCGACCCGGGGGTGCGTGCTAGAAGGGCGCCGTGAGGTCGGCCCGAGTGCTCGTCCAGGTCGCCGTCTGCAGCGTTGCGGTCGCGATGTCGCTGCCTGGGCGCGTGGCGTCCGCTGCCGACGATCCCCGTTTTACCGTGCGCTGCGCCATGTCGCACCGGGCCAAGGACGACCCGATCGTGCATCCCGGCGACCACGGCGCGAGCCACTGGCACGACTTCGCGGGCAACACCGGGACTGACGCCACTTCGACGCCCGTGTCGCTGCGCCGGCGGGGCGACACGACGTGCTCTAACCCCGCGGATCGCTCCGCATACTGGGTGCCGAGCCTCACGGTGGGTGGGTACCGGACGGAGCCGAGCTCGGTGAAGGCCTATTACGAGGAGGCCGGGCGGGGTGACGCGATCATCGTGGCGATGCCCGTCGGCCTGCGCATGATCGCAGGCAACGAGCGCACGACCACGCCCCAGCCGCTGGAGCGCGTGGCCTGGGACTGTGGCGCGGGCGACGACGCGACCGCGCCGGCTGCCGTGCCGCCGAGCTGTCCCGACGGCGAGCTGGAGCTGCACGTTCGCTTCCCCGACTGTTGGGCCAGCGAGGATCTCGACGCGGACGACCACCGGAGCCACGTCGCGTACCAGGCGGGCGACGGGTCGTGCCCGCCGACGCATCCGGTCGCGATCCCGCGCCTTCGGCTCAAGGTGGTCTACGAGAGCGAAGGTGGACGGGGGGCGAAGCTCTCGTCGGGGTCGCCCGTCACCGCGCACGCCGACTTCGTGAACGCGTGGAAGCCGGCCGAGCAGCGGCGCCTGCTGCGCGACTGCATCCTGGCCGGGCAGGTCTGCGACGTCTCGGAGAGCAGGGGCCGACGATGACGACCACGGCGCTTATCGCCGGAGTCAACAAGGCTGGGACCACGTCGCTCTACGTCTCGCTTTCGGAGCATCCCGACGTGGTGCCGTCCGCCCTCAAGGAGACCCGGTACTTTCTGCCGGCCCGCTACGGCCGGCCGCTCGAGCCAGCGTCGGTGTGGGAGGGCTACTTCCCCACCGCATCCGACGGGGGTGTGCGGCTCGAGGCGACGCCGTCGTGCTTCTACGGCGGAGCGTGGGTGGCGCGAGCGATGTGCGACGTGATTGCGCAGCCCCGCGTGATCCTGGTGCTGCGCGAACCGGTGGCGCGCGCGCTGTCGTTCTTCACGTACCAGAAGATGCGGCTGCGGTTCCCGGAGGACATGCCGTTCGAGCAGTACCTCGCAGCGGCGGATCGTTTGCACGACGCCGATTTCGACGACCCGGCCAACGAGAAGTACATGGCGGTGCGCGGCGGACGCTACGCGGACTGGTTGCCCGCGTGGCGGGACGTGGTCGGCGAGGACCACGTGCACGTGATGTTCTTCGAGCACTTGCTCGCCGATCAAGCCGGGCAGCTGCGTGCCCTCGCCGAATGGCTGCACCTCGATCCGGACCGCTTTCCCCACGAGACCCTGCGCAGCGAGAACCTCACCACGGGCTACAGGAACCGGCGCCTCCAGCAGCTCGCGCTCGCGGGCAACGACCGCCTGGAGCTGGTGCTGCGGCGAATGCCCGCGGTGAAGCGCGCGCTGCGCGCTGCGTACTTCCGGCTGAACGGACGGCTGGTGAGCGACGAGCTGAGTACGGCCGTGCGCGCCGAGCTGACGGCCCGGTTCGAGGAGCCGAACCGCCGGCTCGCGGCCCAGCTGCGCGGCGCCGAGGTGCCGTTGCCCCCCTGGCTCACTTGACGTCCGGATCTCGGAACGATTTGCCCGTTATTCGGTCCGCAGCGTGCCGAGGCGGTGGTGCAGTCACCAGGGGTGGAGGTTGGGGCGCTTCTTGGCTGCCCGCGGTGGCGGGGGCCGGCAGGCCCGCAGCAGGCCGGCGATGCGGGCGCGGGTGTCGGCGGGGTCGATCACGTCGTCGAGCTCGAGGATCTCGGCCGCGTTGAGGGCCTTGCTGCGCTCGTAGGCGGCGGCGACCATTCGCTCGTAGACCGCCTCGCGCTCGGCCGAGTCCTCGATCGCCTCGAGCTCCCGGCGGAACCCGAGCTGCACCGCTCCCTCGAGGCCCATGCCGCCGACTTCGCCGGTCGGCCACGCGACGGTGAGCAGGGGCGCCCGGAAGCTGCCGCCGGCCATCGCGAGCGCGCCGAGCCCGTAGCCCTTGCGCAGGATCACGGTGCAGAACGGCACCGTGACGTTGGCGCCGACGGTGAACATGCGAGCGAAGCGGCGCACCTGCGCGGAGCGCTCTGCCTCCGGGCCCACCATGAACCCCGGCGTGTCCGCGAGGAACACCAGTGGCAGGTCGAAGGTGTCGCAGCACTCCATGAACCGCGCGGCCTTGTCGGCACCATCGGCGTCGATCGCGCCGCCGAGATGGGTCGGGTTGTTGGCCACGATGCCGACCGGACGGCCTTCGATGCGAGCGAGCGCGGTGACGATGCCGAATCCGAACGCGGCGCGCAGCTCGAGCACCGACCCGGTGTCGCAGAGGGTCGCGATGACGGAGCGCACGTCGTAGACGCGCTTGCGGTTCTCCGGGACGAGCTCGCGCATCGCGCGCTGGTCAGTCGCTTCCCAGCGCTCGAGCCGCCCCTGGAAGTAGGAGAGGTAGCGCTTCGCCGCGGCGACGGCCTCGGCATCGTCGTGCACGAGCACGTCGATCACTCCGTTGGGTGCTTGCACGCTCACCGGGCCGATCTCCTCGGGGGCGACGCGCCCGAGCCCGCCGCCCTCGATCATCGCGGGCCCGCCCATGCCGATGTTGGCGTCGGTAGTGGCGATGATCACGTCGCAGCATCCGAGCAGCGCGGCGTTTCCGGCAAAGCACCGCCCCGAGCCGATGCCCACGAGGGGCACGAGCCCGGAGAGCCGGGCGAACAGTGTGAAGGCGAGCACGTCGTTGCCGGAGATCGCCGGGACGTCGGTGTCGCCGGGCCGCCCGCCGCCGCCCTCGGCGAAGAGCACGGTGGGGAGGCGCAGCCGTTCGACGAGGTCGAACAGGCGGTCCTTCTTGTGGTGGTTGCGGTAGCCCTGGGTGCCGGCGAGCACCATGTAGTCGTACGACAGCACCGCGCAGCGGCTGGCATCGTCGGCGAACTGCTCGCCGTTCACGTGGCCGATGCCGGCCACGAGGCCGTCGGCCGGGGTGTTGGCGACGAGGTCGTCGTGGTCGCGCCGGGCGCGCTGCGCGGCGACGGCGAGCGCGCCGTACTCGAGGAACGTGCCCGGGTCACAGAGGTCGTCGACGTTCTCGCGCGCGGTGCGCCGCCCGAGCCGGTGCCGCTTGGCGACGGCTTCGGGACGCGCGGCGTCGAGCACCGTGGCGCGTCTATCGAAGACCTCGCTGAGATCGGCGCGGATGGTGTCGAGGTCGGCATTGGTCGCGGCAGCCGCGGTGTCGACAGCCCCCGTACCGGGCCGGATCCGCGCGAGCTCCTCGCCCTCGACGACCGTCGCGCCGAGCGCCACGCGAACCGCGTCGACCGCGCCGGCGGTGGGTGCGCCGACGACGTGCTCCATCTTCATGGCCTCGAGGATCATCATCGGCATCCCGGCGGCCACCTCGTCGCCCGGAGCCGCGAGCACCGCGACGACGGTGGCGATCATGGGCGCGTGCACCGCGACGGTCTCGGCTGGCTGTTCCCCACCTGGCTGGCCCACGCTCGGGAAACCTAGGCGCGCCCACCCCGGGGCTTTGGCGTCACCAGACCGCGATAGTCGCGGTCTGGTGACGCCAGAACCCCGGGGACTACTCGCCGATCGCGGTGTCGGGGTCGTCGGGAACCAACGCGGGCTCGGTGCCGCCGGGGTGGTCGGGGGTGCCGCGCCGGATCACCCGTACGACGCCGAGGTAGCAGAGGGCTCCGACCGCGCCGACGACGACGAGCAGCACGATCGTCCCGAGGCGGCTGTCGGGCTCGAAGGTGTGGGTGACCCACCAGGCAACGCCCGCGAGCACGACGGAAGGGACGAGGGCCTTGAGCAGCGTGGGTGTCCAGAGCACGTGCCCGAGGCGTCGCCGGAGGATCCACGCGAGCACCAGTGCGCCGAGCAGGTATGCGGTGGTGTGGCCGATCCCCATCGCGGCGACGCGCGCGTCGCCGTGCACGTTCAGCCCGATCGCGATGTTGACCGCTGCACCTGCCGCGGCGGTCAGGATCGCGACGATCGCGGGTGTGCGACTGTCACCGAGCGCGTACCCAGCGCGGGCGAAGAGCAGGAACACGCTGTACGGGTAGAGTCCGAGCGCGAGCGACGCGAGCGCGGCGGCGAGCAGGTCGGGGTCGGTGTGGCCGACCGAGATCGCGCGCATCGCCGGAAGTGCGAGCGCGACCATCGCCGCTGAGACTGGGACCACGAACAGGGCCATCGCGTCGAGTGCCCAGCGCAGGGTCTGCGCGAACGCGGCGTAAGCGCCGCGGTGGGCGTCGTTGGTGAGGTCGGGAAGGATCGTGGTGTGCACCGGCATCGCGAGGATGGCGTAGGGAGCCATGATCGCGACGAACGCGAGCTGGTACGCGATCACGCCACCTTCGACCCGGTTGCCCATCACCATCGCGGTGGCGAGCAGGATCCCGATGCCGCCGTGCTGGAGGATCGCCCAGGTGGAGTGGCCGAGCAGCTCGCGCAGCGCGGCGTTGGGCCGGCCGATGCGGGGGCGGAACCGGAAGCCGCTGCGCAGGAGCGCGACGGTGGGGACGCCGACGAAGCCGAGCACCCCGAGCGTGCCGCCGAGCGCGAGGACGAGCTGCTCGGTGCCGGTCAGGTCGAGCCCGGGATCAGGGCCGGTCATCGCGCGGAACACGAGCATCGCCGCGACGACCGCGACCGTGTTCGCGATCGGCGCTGCGGCCGCTGCCACCGGCCGACGCTTCGCGTAGAGCACGGCGGTGGACACGGTGCCGACGCCGTACAGGATCACCTGGAACACGAAGAAGCGCAGCAGGAACGTGGACAGCTCCTGTTGTTGGGCCTCGATGGCGGCGTTCGGGGCGCCGGTGGTGAGCAGGTCGGCGATCCACGGTGCGGCGAAAAACGCGACCACCGCAACGCTGCCGAGCGCGACGAGCGCGATGCCGAGAACACCCGATGCGAGCCGCTCCACCTCGGCGTCGTCGCCGCGGTCAAGGTGCTTCACGAACGTCGGGACGAGCACCGCGGAGAGGGCGCCGGCGGCGAGGAGTTCGAAGAGGATGTTGGAGACCGAGCTCGAGGCCTGGTACGTGTTGCCGAGATAGGTGGTGCCGAGGATGGTGGCGATCACCCAGATCCGCACGAAGCCGATGCCCCGGGACGTAAGCGTGACCGCGCCCATCAGCGCGGCCAGGCGCGTCGGGCGGGCGGGCTCGTCGCTCATCGGGCCCATGCTCGCACGGGCTCCCGGTCGCCTCGGGGCTTCCATCGGCCGGCTGACGCGCCGGTGCCCTAGACTCGATGGTCCACCTGCGCTCGTAGCTCAACGGATAGAGCATCTGACTACGGATCAGAAGGTTGGGGGTTCGAATCCCTCCGAGCGCGCGGAAGAAGGCGCAGGTCAGGCTGTAGCGCCCTAAGCGAGGGCCGGACTGCTTCGGAGGATGGCAGCCAGATCGGCAGCCACCAGGGCCGGTGGTGATTTCAGCCTGTGCCGAGCGCCGCCTCCAAGCGATCGGCCGCCTCGCGTTGCGCTGGCGGCAGAACGCCTGCGTAGATATCTGCCGTGATCGCCAGCCCCGCATGCCCCAGTGTTCGGGAGACGACCTCAACGGCACCCCGCCGCCAGCATCGCCGTTGCGGCTGAATGCCGAAGGCTGTGGAACCCTCGCCTTGGAGTTGCCCCGCTTTCCTGGACACCCGATCCTGGGCGTTGTCGAGGGGGAGGAGACCCGAGGTGGGTCGTCCAGCGAAGTACCCCGAGGAGTTCCGGCGTGAAGCGGTCGCGTTGTACCGCGGTTCGGATCGATCTCGGGCTGAGGTCGCGAAGTCGTTGGGGATCGGGCATGGTTCACTCGCCGCTTGGGTGAAGGCCGCGGCGCGCGACGAGGCGCCGGGCGCGCTCGACCCTGACGAGCGGGCGGAGCTCGAGCGGCTTCGTGAGGAGAACAAGGACTTGCGGATGGATCGCGAGATCCTGCGGAAGGCAGCCGCGTATGTCGCGCGGAAGACGAACAGGTGAGCCGCGCATTCGTCTTCGAGCACGCCGGGACGTTCCCGATCAAGTGGCTCTGTGAGCTGGTCGGGGTCTCTCGGTCGAGTTTCTACGGGTGGGCCAGCCGCCGGCTGTCGGACCACGACGTCGACGACGCGTCGCGCGCGAACGAGATCTGCGACATCTACGTCGCGTTGCACGTACGGGTCGCCGCGAGTCCACGGCCAGCTTCGCAATCGTGGCCGCCGGCACGGCCGCAAGCGGGTTGCTCGACTCATGGGCGAGTGCGGGCTGGTCGGCGTGCACGGGCGACGCAAGTGGCGGCGCGGCAAGCGAGACACCGCCCCCGCGGGTGACCTGTTGGAGCGGGACTTCACCGCCGAGCGGTCGAACCAGCGGTAAGTCGCTGACATCACCGAGTTCGCGTGTCTCGACGGCAAGCTGTTCCTTGCCGGCATCAAGGACCTCTGCGACCTGGCGCTGGCGGGTTGGTCGATGGGTGAACGTCAGACCACCGACCTCGTCGTCAACGCGCTCGTGATGGCACTCGCGCGCCGTGCGCCCGACGGCGAGCTGCTGCAACGACTGGTTGAACCCGGTCAGTTCACGAGTGTGCGATACGGCGAACGACTCGCGGAGCTCGGCGCGGTCCCATCGATCGGCAGCGTCGGCGAAAGCTTCGACAATGCCCTGGCCGAATCGGTGAACGCGCTCTACAAGACCGAGCTGATCTACGGACCCGACCAGGGACCGTGGAAGACGGTCGAGGATTTCGAGCTCGCGACCCTGAGCTGGGTGCACTGTCACAACACCGCGCGGCTCCACAGTCACTCCAGCGACGTGCCACCGGACGAGTTCGAAGCCGCGTTCTACGCTGCCGACCAGGCCACCCCAGAGGGGTCGGAAACCAATAACCCGAGCCTCCAACCAGGGCGATTCAGAGTGCCGTGCAGTCGGTGCTCCTTCCGGCCGCGGGTTGGGATCACGACCTCTACTTCTGCTCGTTCTCGACCATCGCACGGGTGTTCGCTTCTGCGTGACGTCGCCCGCCGCCGTGCTCTTCGACACCGTCGCACCGTTCCTGCTTCACAAGGCTCTCTGTCGCATCCTCGACCCAATTGAGTCCAACTGAATTCCTTGTTCCCGGTGAGTTCGCCCGACTCGGCAGCATTATCGAGCTGTCGATGCGTGGGCTCCGACCGGCACGTGACGACGTGACCATGCTCGTTGTAGTTTCGGGCGCATGATCGAGATCACCGAATCGCATGCCCGCGGTGTCGAGCCGGACGACCGTCAGACCGTCACGACCCCGGGTGGGCAGCGCGCACATCGGCTTCACGTCGCGCAATCCGAACGCGTCGCTCGAAAGTTCTTTGCAGTCGGTGACGACGCGTGGTGTCTCGTGGGCAACGGGCTCGCGAATCAGACGTTCGTGCGGGGGCCCGAAGGCATCATCGCGATCGACACGGGCGAGTCGATCGAGGAAATGCGGGCCGCCATCGCCGCTCTGCGTGAGGTGACCGGCGAACCGATCGTCGCTGTCGTGTACACGCACTTCCACTACGTTGCCGGTACGCAGGCGGTGCTCGACGAGGCCGGAGCTGACACCCCGATCTGGGGTCATGCGATGATCGACGCGAACCGCAGCAGAGCCCAAGGTGAGATTGGCCCGACGTACATCCGCGGGGTGATCGAACAGTTCGGGATTGCGCTTCCGTCCGAGGGAGACGATGCCGTTGTCAACGTCGGCCTCGGCCAGGCATGGCACAACGCGGAGCACGCTCCCTTCACGAGTGGCTACGTGGCGCCGACCCACACCTTCGACGCGGACACGACGATCTCGGTAGCGGGTCTCGAACTGCAGATAACGCTCGCGCCGTCGGATGCCGACGACTCTGTCACCATCTGGTTCCCCGAGCTCGAGCTCGCGGTTCACAACATTGTGTGGCCCGTGTTGTTCAACGTGTTCGCGATTCGCGGCGAGGAGTACCGCGACCCTTGCATCCTGCTGAGCGGAATGGATCACCTTCACGGGCTCAGCGCCGAGCACTTGATCGGCACTCACGGCCCGCCGATGTCTGGTCGTGACGAGATCGCGGCGCGCGTTACCCGTTCGCGCGACGCGATCCAGTTCCTATGGGATCAGACGGTTCGTTGGACCAACCGCGGTGCGACCGGACCCGAGCTCGCGCACCTCGTCGTGCTGCCCGAATGCTACGACGACGACTACCTCACCCAGCAGCTCTATGGCCTCGTCGAGCACCACACGCGTCAGATTCGCAGTGGCCTGTTCGGGTTCTTCGACGGTGATCCACAGCAGCTGCTCCCGCTGCCTCCTGCGCTGCGTTCAGAGCGGTTCATCGACGCGATGGGCGGGCGTGATGCCGTGCGCGATCGCGTTCGAGCGGCACTCGACGACGACGTGCGCTGGTCGCTCGAGCTCGCAGGCATCCTCGCCGCTGCAGCTGACGCGCAGAGCGAGGATCGCGAACTGCTCGCCGCAGCGTTGCGCGTCGCCGCCCGCCGTACGACCGCCGCAAACATTCGTAACTGGTGCCTCACTCGAGCGCGTGACGTCGAGGGAACCGGCGATCTGTCACTCATGCGCGCGCACCGCTTCAATCGCGAGCAGGTCCTCGACTGGCCAGCGACTACCGCAGTTCACATGCTGCGCGTGCTTGTCGATCCCAGGTTGCTCTCTGGCGTCAATCTGCATCTTTGCGTCGAACTGGACGAAGACCGAGCGGGTCTTCACTTCCGCAACGCGATCGCGTGTCCGACCGACGGCGCCGGAGCCGAAGCAACCCTGCACACAAAGCACGCGACGTGGGCGGAGTTGCTCGACGGAACTCTCGCGCTTGGCGACGCGATTGGCGACGCGCGAGTCACGATCGACGGAGACGTCGCTGCGGTCCGCGCTGCGCTTCGCTGCATCGACCTCCCCGCGTTCCGGTGACCGCATCCGAACTGCCTCGTCCAACGCCAGAGTTCTCCGGGAAGATCGCCCGTCTGATCAAGGATGCGACCCCACGGCGACTCGCCAGTCCGTCCGCACCCGAGGGCGCACCGAACGTGCTGCTTGTCCTCCTCGACGATGTCGGATTCGGAGCACATTCCACGTTCGGCGGTCCGGTTCCGACGCCTGCCTGTCAGGCCGTCGCGGATCGAGGGCTGCGCTACAACCAGTTTCACACGACGGCGCTGTGTTCACCGACCCGTGCCGCGCTGTTGACGGGCCGCAACCACCACGCGGTGCACATGGGCGGGATCACCGAGATCGCGAACTCATTTCCCGGATACGACTCAGCGATCCCTCCCGAGGCTGCAACCGTGGCCCAAGTGCTGCGCATGTCCGGCTACGCCACCGGATGCTTCGGCAAATGGCACCTCGCGCCGGGATGGGAACAAGGCCCCGCGGGGCCTTTCGATCGCTGGCCGACCGGGCTGGGGTTCGACCGGTTCTACGGAGTTCTGGGCGCCGAGGCGTCGCAGTTCGAGCCGCCCGTCTACGACCAGACGACGCCCATCGCCCCGTATGTCGGCCGCGACGACTACCACCTCACCGAAGACCTCGCCGATCGCGCGATCGAGTGGATCGAGCGAGTGACCGCATCCGCGCCCGGTAAGCCGTTCTTCTGTTACTTCTCCACGCCGGCGGTGCACGCGCCCCACCACGCCCCGAAGGAGTGGATCGACCGGTTCGCCGGGGAGTTCGACGACGGTTGGGACGCGTTGCGCGAGCGGATCTTCGCGGAGCAACGGCGGCTCGGCGTGATCCCCGATGGGACACGCCTGACACCGCGCCCCGAGCAGGTACCGGCGTGGGATGAATACCCGGAGCGCTACCGACCCATTGCCCGCCGGCTGATGGAGTGCTTCGCCGGATTTCTCGCGCACACCGACGCGCAGATCGGGCGGGTAATTGATGCGATCGGCCGGCTCGGTCTGCTCGACGACACGTTGGTCATCTACATCACCGGCGACAACGGCGCGTCCGCAGAAGGAACCGTCCACGGCGCGTGGAGCGCACCCGCGTTCCAAAATGGATTCCAAGAAGATCCCGAGTGGTTGTTGGAGCACATCGACGACTTCGGAACCGCCCGTTGCGAAAACCACTTCAACGTTGGGTGGGCCTGGGCGCTCGACTCGCCGTTCCAATGGATGAAGCAAGTCGCCTCGCATTTCGGCGGCACCCGCAACGGCATGGCGTTGTCGTGGCCGAGGCGCATCGGCGACGCCGGGGCGCTGCGCACGCAGTTCCATCACGTCATCGACATCGCACCGACGATCTATGCCGCGGCTGGGGTCACACCACCGGCGCGGGTCAACGGGATCACGCAGATGCCGCTTGACGGTGTGTCGATGGAGTACACCTTCGCTGTCGACGGCCCCAGCGCTCGTACCACGCAGTACTTCGAGATCCTCGGAAATCGCGCGATCTACCACGACGGCTGGATCGCCTCGTGCTTTCACGGTCGCCTCCCGTGGGTGCGAGTTCAGGGCTACGAGTTCGACGGCCCGCAAGAGCACTGGGAGCTATACGACATACGCGACGACTTTTCTCAGTCGGTCGACCTCGCCGCGCTTCACCCTGAGTTGCTTGTGGCGATGCAAGATCGTTTCGACGAGGCCGCCTCGCGCTGCGGCGTGTACCCGCTACGCGACCCAGGCTCTCCCTTCTGGGGCGAGTTCTCCGTACCGTCCTCACTCGGTGAAGCCACTGCGGTGACGTACACCGCATCGCACGTGCGCATGCCTGAGTCGTCGGTCGTCAATCTGAAGAATTGTTCGTGGCGGATCACTGCGGAAATCGACGTCGGTATCGCTCCTGCGCGCGGCGTAATCGCATGTCAGGGCGGCACTATGGCAGGCTGGTCGCTCTACCTCGACGATGGCCGACCAACCTATTTGTACAACTGGTTCGGCAAAGAGCTCACGTTCGTATCCGCCCCGCACGCACTTGCGGTTGGCGGGCACTTCGTCGTTGTCGAGTTCGATTCGGATGGGGGAGTCGGTCCACCTGGAGTCGTCACGTTGTCCGTCGATGGTGTTGCGGTTGTCTCAGGCCGGGTTGAGCGCACCGTGCCGATCGTGTTTTCGATGAGCGGCGAGACCTTCGACGTCGGGACCGATACCGGTTCACCGGTCGGACCGTACCCTCACCTGTTCCCATGTACGGCGACGATCCGTGGTGTGACGCTTGAACGCCTGAGCGAGCCCGGCGCCGCGATCGCCGCCGCCGAGCGCGCCGGCCTCATCGAAGCGGGTCTGCGAGCTCAGTAACGGCGCGCCGCCGGTGCGCTCGACCCGCTCGACGACCGATCGGAAGGATCCCTGAGACCTCCATCAGTGCCCATCGTCGCGGCGGGTTCGGGGCGGGGAAGGGCCGCTCGACCGGTATCCGGGGGTCTCTCGATTGTAGGCGTGCGTTCCGTCGACTCGGCGCGGTTGCGGAAGCTCTAGACCGCCTCAGCGAACCAGTTGGCATGGAAACCGATCGGCACGCGGCGCGGGATGTGCACCCGCGCGACCGGGCCGGCCGCCACGTCACGCGCGTCGAGGATCGCGAGGTCGGTGCAGTCCGTGGCGCGGTCGGTGACGAGCGTGAGCAGCCAGCCGTCGTCCTCGGCGGTGCCGTTCGGGTCCGGCGCAAACGCGTGCTCGCCGGAGACCTCCGAGTCGGCGTAGAAGCACTCGGTGGCGTTCCCGGTCTGGGTGTCGTACTTCACGACCCCGTGGAACTCGAACTCGAACTCCCAGGTGCGGGCCATGCAGTTGTAGAGGTACCGAGTGGGTCGGGTGGCGAGATCGTCGTTCACCCTCGGGAACTCGCCCCCACGGTCGTCGGTCTGCTCGGCACGAACCGTGTTCGCAGCGAGGTCGATCGACCACGACCACGGGACGGGTGCCTCCTTGCCGGTCGGTTCGTCGAACTCGAAGCCACCGGGCATGTGCGAGAAGCGTGGCGCACGCACCTCGACACGCCCGTCCTCGTCCCAGGCGTTGAAGAAGTGCACGATGTACTGGTTGTCCACGTCGTACCAACGGATGTCGGCGTTGTTGCCGCGGCGGGGCATCACGCCGAGCCGCGTGCCCTGATCGGGTGCCCACCGCATCATTGGGCCCCCGCTCATCATCGACTCGGCATCGAACAGCGCGGGCGAGTCGAGGAACACGACGTGCTTCTCGGTCACCGCGAAGTCGTGGATCATCACGGCGTTGGGGATGTCGATGTCGGCGGAGTGCACGAGCACCCCGGACGCGTCGACGACGTGATACCGGAGGTACGGCGGGAACGGGGAGTAGCCGAAGAACAACATCTCGCCCGAGACCGGATCGATCTTCGGGTGTGCGGTGAACGAGCCGACGAGTCGGCCGTCGAAGTCGCACTCACCGAGCGTCTCGAGCTCGCGGCTGAGCATCGTCGGGGGGCACGCCTCCATGAGGGAGAGGATCCGGTTCGCATGGCGCACGGTGTGCGTGTTGGAGGTGTTCTTGATCATCCCGCCTTCGGCGGCGACGTCGGGCTCGGGGATCGCGAACTCGGCCAGCCCGCCGTAGAGCGCGCGGCCCCGGGCGCGTTCGGCCAGCAGGCCCTTGGACTCCACCCAGCGGTTGCGGTATCGCACTCCGCCGTCCTCGAAGTAGACGGCGTGCACCATGCCGTCACCGTCGAACGGGTGGTACTTCCCGCGGGGCGCGAACTGCGGGTTCGGGCCGTTGCGCACGAACATCCCGTGCAATCCGGCCGGGACCTCACCGGTCACGGTGAGATCGCGGTCGTCGCGCTCGTCGGTGACGGGTGTCATCAGTCCGGTAAGGAACGGCGACGGCGGCATTGTGACGGTCATGGGGTCCCCCGATCCACAGCAAGTGAACAGTGTTTATCACCTGGTCGCGCTCCGGTGCCCGGTCACTCGGCGAGCCCCAGGTAGCTGCGCGCAATGCGGTCCTGATCGCCCAGCAGGGCCGCGGCCTCACCCGTGAGCACGACGCGGCCGTTGAACAGGACGTGCGCCCGGTCGGCCACTGCGAGGGCAGCAGTGACGTACTGCTCGACGAGCAGCACGCCAAGGTCGTGCTCGCGGGCCAACCCGCGAACGAGGGGCAGCAGCTGCTGCACGACGATCGGAGCGAGGCCGAGGCTCAGCTCGTCCAGCATCACGAGGCGGGGCCGGGCGACAAGTGCCCGTGCGATGGCGAGCATCTGCTGTTCGCCACCCGACATGAGCCCGGCCTTGCGGTCGACGACCGCGGCGAGATGCGGCATCGCCGCGAGCACCTCGTCGACCGCCGCGTGATCGCCGCGCCGTGCCGCGAGCCGCAGGTGCTCGCGACCGGTGAGCCCGAAGAACAGGCCGCGGTCCTCCGGAACGTGCGCGACGCCAGCGCGCGCGACCACCGTCGGACCGACACCGCGCGTGCCACGGACGCGCGGTCGCAGTGACACCGAGAGCACGTCGACCTCACCTGCCAGCAACGGCAGCAGAGCGGAGACGGTGCGCAGCGTGGTGGTCTTGCCGGCGCCGTTCGGGCCTAGCAGCGCGACCACCTCGCCCGCGTGCACCCGCAGGTCCAGTCCGTGCACGATCTCGACCTCGCCGTAGCCGGCATGCAATCCGCGGATATCGAGCAGCACCTCGGGCCTACTCATGTCGCGTTCCCGAGGTATGCGGCGGTCACCGCCGGGTCGCTTGCCACCGTCGCAGTTGGGCCGCTCGCGATCACCGAGCCGACGTCGAGCACCACGAGGTCCCGGCAGACGTCGAGCACGAGTGACATGTCGTGGTCGACGAGGAGAACACCGACGCCGGTGGCAGGCAACCGGCGCAACAACCCAGCCAGCGCGACCGTCTCATTGGGGTCGAGACCGGCCGCGGGCTCGTCGAGCAGAAGCAGGCGCGGGCCGGTGGCCAGCGCGCGGGCGACGCTCACGAGACGCCGCTGGCCGTGCGACAGCGCCTGTGGCCGCTCCGCCGCGAGGTCCGGGACCCCCACCAGCTCGAGCAGCCTGGCGACGTCCACACGACGCGAGCTCCGGAACGGGGCGACGAGGTCGAGCAGCGTCGACCACCAGTGTCCGATGCTTGCCGCGACCTGCACGTTCTCGGCGACGGTGAGGTCGTCGAACAGCTCGATCGACTGGAAGGTGCGAGCGAGCCCGGCACGTGCCCGCTCGTGTGGCTCGAGGCCTTCGAGACGACGGCTGCCAAGCATCACGGTGCCGTGGGCCGCGACGAACCCACACAGCGCGTCGATGGTCGTCGTCTTCCCGGCACCGTTCGGGCCGATGAGCCCGGTCACCGAGTCGAGCGCAACGTCCAGATCGACGTTCTCCACGGCGAGCAGCCCGCCGAAGGAGACGGAGAGACCCCGGACCGCGAGCGTGCCGGTCATGTCTGCTTCCGTTGCAGCCGCCGCGCGCCGCGCGCCGCGAGCGCCGCCAATCCGTCGGGGGCGAAGATCACCACCACGACGAGCAGCGCGCCGCTCACCGCGAACTGCGTTGCCGAAGTGGAACCGGTGGTCCCGCCCTGCAGCTGAGTCAGGACACCCCCGGACGCGAGCAGTCCGGCGACGACCGCGCCCGAGATCGCGGCGATGCCCCCGAGATAGCAGAGAGCGAGCACAGCAAGACCGCCCACGACTATGAACTGCTGCGGCGACAAAGCGGGCAGCTCGTAGGCGAGCAGCGCGCCTGCAACACCGGCCAGCCCGCTCGACAGCGCGAACGCACCGAGCTTCGCGGCGCGCACGTCGATGCCACTCGCCGCGGCCGCCCGCTCATTGCTGCGCACCGCCAGCCACCGCAGCCCCGTAGAGCTGCGCCGTAGGTTGGCGACCCCGAGAGCGCAGACCAGCAGGGCGGTGAGCACCAGCACACCGAACTCGGGTCGGAAGCTGTCGCGCCCCTGGCCGAGAAAGCCGAGGTCGATCCCCAACAGCCGCGGCCGGGGGACCCCTGACAGGCCGTTGAGCTCAGGCGACGCGAACACCAGCTGTTCGATCGCCACCGCGGCCCCGAGCGTCGCGACCGCGAGCGTCATCCCGCGCACCCGAAGCGCCGGAATGCCGACGAGCACGCCGACGACGACCGTGAGCGCGATCGCGAGGAGAGGTGCCCACGGGAACGGCACGCCCTCGAGCGCGAGCTTCGCGGTCGAGAACGCGGCGAGGCCGGTGAACGCGTACTGCGCGAGGGAGATCTGGCCGAGGTAGCCGGTGAGCACCACGCTGGACAACCCGACGATCGCCGCGATCATCGACACCACGATCGCGAGGCGCCAGAGATCCTCGAGCGTGAAAAGGGCCATCAGCGCGAGTGCACCGAGGACGAGAGCAACCGGCACCGGGCGGTACGGCACGGGGGCAGCGGGAGGGCGCCCCTCGACGAGCGACTCGCGCATCGGCAGCTTCGGGCCGCGCCAGGTGATCGCGACGATGATCACGATCACCGGCAGCGCCGCCGCGAGACCCCCGCGAGGCAGCCAGTCGCCGGTCCAGTCGGCCCGGGCCTGGAACGTCCCGAGCGCCCCGGCCGCCATCGAGATCACGACCGCGCTCGCGAGGGTCGCGCCGAAGCTCGACAGCCCACCGATCAGTGCCGCGGCGAGCGCCGGGACGATGAGCAGGCTCGTGTCCAGGGGGTCGAGCCGGCCGGAGACGCCGGCGAACAAGATGATCGCGAGTCCGGCGGTGACAGTGGCGATGATCCAGTTGGCGAAGCCGAGGCGGCTCGGCGAGATGCCCATCAGCATGAGGCCGGTCTCGTGCTCGGCGCCGGCCCGCGTGGCGAGTCCGAAGCGCGTCAGGCGGAACACGAGCGACAGCACGAAGGTAAGGACGATTGCGAGTCCGAGCAGCACGAAGGCGTACTGCGGGACGCGAGCGCTGCCGATGTAGACGGCGTCGGTCGGCAGCAGCGAGTCGAGGCGCAGCGAGACCGCGCCGCCCCCCGATTGTCCCACGCGCAAGGCCATCACCGACTGCAGGTAGAGGAAGACGCCGAGTGACGCGACGACGCGTGCCAGCGGTGGCGCGTGACGCAGAGGTCGGAAGACCAGGCCGTAGACGGCAGCACCGAGCGCAGCTGCGACGAGGATCGCGACGGTCAGCGCCGTGAGCACCGTTGGCCGGTCGATCACGTGCACCCTCGCGGGCAGTCCGAGGATCGGCAGGATGAGGTCGCCCCCCAGCTCGGTGCTGCGCACGTCGAAGTTGCGCATCGAGAAGTACGCGTACGCCACGTACATGCCCATCGCCGCGTGCGCGAAGTTCAGGACGTTCGACGCGCGGAACGTCAGGACGAGCCCGATCGCGAGAACCGCGACGACTGCCCCGGTACCGAGGCCTGTCAGCGATTGCTGGAAGTAGGGCGTGATGGCGCGCTCTACTTCCCGGACCGACCCGCGAACGCTCCGACGTCCAGCCAGCCGGTGATACCCGTGACCTCCCCCTCACTGAGCCGACCTAGGGACTGCTGGGGCGAGCACATCGCCGGGTAGCCCTCCAGCTGGTGTCCGTCGCACGTGTACGGGTGACCGAAGAAGCTCGGGTGGTTCTTCCCGTCGCGTAAGGTCTGGAGGATGCGAGTGCGCGTAACGTCGTCGCCTCCGATCGTTCGCAACACGGCGTAGAGGTTCATGACCGCTCTGAACGACACGGTGCCGGCACTCAGCGCCTCGTATCCGTATTTCGGGCCGTAGCGCGCCGAGACCAACCGGTACAGCACGTTGTCGGGATGGCTCGGGTCGAGATCTGCTTCGAGGTTGAACACCGCTCCCTCGGCCGCGCCGTCTACCGAGTCGACGATCTTCGGCGCCGCGCACGCGCCGGTGTACATGATCGGCATCTTCAATCCGAGCTGCTTTGCAGTCAGCATCGTGGGCTTGCAGCCGCTGTCTGCGGTCAGGGCGATGATCGCGTCGGGTTCCGATTGGACCGCCGTGTTGAGCGCCTGCACCATGTCGGCGTTGATCGTGGCGACGCTCACCAAGGTGGTCTTCACTCCGCGCCGTTCGAGCGCGCGCTGGCCGAGCTTGGCGGCGTCTGTGATCGGCCCGAAGTCAGCTGCGATGATCGCCACGTGCTTCGCGTGGTGCTTTCGCAGTGCGTACTCGCCATGGCCGAGCACGGCACCCCAGATGCCTCCGCTGAACTGGAAGCTGACCGGGCTGCGCGCAGCCTCGAAGCTCACCGGGATCCCGCCAACGTACGGGATGTTGTTGTTCTCGAGGGTGGTGATGCCAGTGCCCCACACGTCGATACCACCGACGACGGCGTCGACCTCCTCCGCCACCATCCGCTGTGCGCAGGCCTGGGACAGATCAGGGCTGAACTGGGTGTCGCAGGTTACGAGCTCGATAGGGTGTCCGTCGACTCCGTTCAGCTCGTTGTTGATGAAGTCGATCGCGGTGCGGTCGGCGGCGGTGAGCTCGGGGAACGCGCCGGCCGCGCCCGTGTCTTGGTTGATCGTGCCGATCTTGATCGGGGTGCCGGTCGCTCTCGTCGGCTTCTCGGGCAGAAGTGGATCGAGCGTCGTGCCTTTCGGCGCGCACTTTAGGACCGAGGTGGCGTGGGCACAGTCGTCGGTGCCCGCCAAGGTCGAGGTTGGTGCCGTCGCACTTTTCGGGATCGGTTCCGAACACGCGGCGAGCCCGGCGAGCCCGAGCGCCGCGACAACGAGAGAGAGGAGGCGGCTCATGGACCTGAATCCCGCACCGCAAGGCCGTCGACCACCGCGTCGATGACGGATGTGGCGAGGGCGCGGTCGATCGTTTGCTCGGCGGCGGGGTCGCCGACGGTGAGCAGCGTCGCGACGCCGTGCACCGCCGACCAGATCGTGAGTGACGCGAGAACCGGATCTGACTCGCGCAAGCTTCCCTGTGCGATCGCGGCCTCCACCGCGCTCGACGCGAGCTTCCATGCCTTTGACGCAAGTGGCAGCTCGGCCGGGCCCGGGTCCTCCAGCCACGGCGGTCGGTAGGCGAACATCACCGCGAAAAGTGCGGGACTCGCCACCGCGCACTCGACGTACGCGGTGCTCTGCATCTTGATCTGCTCGACCGGGTCGACCTCGGCGTCGGCGGCGCGTTCGATTGCGTCGATCAGCAGCGCGAACTCTGCGTCGGCGATCGAGGCGACGATCGCGTCCTTCGAGTCGAAGAACCGGTAGAGCGACGGCGCGGTGACCCCGAGCCGGGCCGCAAGTCCGCGGAGAGAGAAGGCGCCGATCCCCTGGGCGACGATCATCGCTCGCGCCGTGTCGAGGATCGCGTCGCGCGACAGGCGCGGCGATCTCGTGGTCATGTCATCCCGACCCCCTGAGGTGAACGCTGTAAGGTACGCGCGCTTCCGGGTTCGGTCAACGCGCCCGGAGCTCGCCGAGCTGCCGACGCTGAGGCTGCACTGCGGCCTCCGACTCGAGATTTCGCCGGCTTCACGCTGAAGGTCGAGGCGCTTCTGCGCGTCTCACGGAGCGGGCGCGGGTCACTGGCTTTCCGCAGCCCGGCGACGGGGTAGTGCTTCCGCTCGTTCGAGCCGGTCGGCGTCGAGCACGGTCAGGGCCGCGGCGACCGCGCGTGTGGCGCCGCACCGCGTCGCGGTCGAAGCGAGGAACTCGGCCCGGCCGCTGGGACAAGGCGACGGACCGGACCCATCCGGAGCACCTCAAGGCCGTGGATCGTGCTCGTGCGATCGTAGGGTACCTGTCGGACCTCTGGGGCTCGATGAAGCGCCAGTGGATGACGAGCGTGCCCCGGGCTCGGGCTCGAACCTGAACCTCACCAAGGAGGAGTACCGCGCCGCGCTCCTGGCAGTGCAGGGATCCAGGATCGGCAGTGGCTCGATGACGACGTGATCGCCGTCGAGTCCTCGAACCACGATGCAGTGTGAGCAGTGCCTGCTGAGTGACAGCCATGGTGCAGACCCGCCGCGTCGAGGTCGGCCTCCCAGTCGTGGAGCTGGCGGTTTACCCTGCGCACGAGCAGGTGGCCGCGCTCGGTCAACGCCAGCGTGATGCGGCTGCGGTCATCGGGATCGGCCCCACGTTCGAGAACGCCGGCCATCTCGAGCCGGTCGAGGGTGGGCGTCATCCCGCCGGTCGTGCGTCCGAGCAGCTCGCAGATGCGGGTCGGCCTCAGGGGGGTACACCCCAGGCAACCCGAGCGACCCCGATGTCGTGGGACGGGCAGAATTCGGGTTTGTGATCAGGAAGCGCGTGTCGGACCCGGCTCCGATCGGCAGCACCGAGTTCCAGCTGCGCATCCGCAAGCCCGGTCACGACGACGACGCCCACGGGCGGCGTGACGACCGTCGGGACGACTGCTGAAACCGCGCTCCGAACTTCAACCTGAAGTCGACGAGCTACACGTCGCTCGCCGTGACCGACGCGAACACGAAGGCCGTCCACCGCAACACCGCAAAGGTGAACGGCGTCACCGGCTACGAGTTCCTCGTGTCGGTGATCGATGGCCGATCGTCACCTTCACCTGACAAGTTCCGCATCAGGGTGTGAAAGACGTCGACTGGTGAGGTGCTCTACGACTACATGGTCGGCTCGCCCGACACCGCGTCGGCCACGACGCTCGTGTCTGCCGGCTCGATCGTGATCCACACCTAGGTGGCAGGGGGTCGGCACTCGCCGTGCCGCCCCCCGCTCCGGCGACGAAGTCGTGGTGCCAACGGCTCAGGGCCCTCGTAGCTCTTCGACCACCCCGAAGCGTTCGGTGTAAAAGCCCAATGCCCGCCGACGTTCGTCGAGGTCCAGACCCAGCGCGGTCGCGTCGTAGACGACGGTGCCGTGGCGGCCACGGGGGTGCGCCGACATGAACCGTCCCAGAGCGGCCTCGGTCTCGTCGGTGAAGGGCTGACCGGCGACCTCGTAGATCCGCCGCACCATCGCGAGGTCGTCGGCCATGTACTCGTGGAACCGCACGTCGATGGCCTGCGCGTCGGGGAGCACGTCGCGGTCTCGGGCGCAGCCCCACAGCAGTTCCTCGACACGTTGGGACCAGTAGCGGCCGAGGACGAGCGGGTCCGGGTGGGCTGCGTTCATGCGCGCGCCATAGGCGATCATCGTGCACACCGATGCGGTCACCGCGACGGGGTCACGATGGGTCACCACGAACGTCGCGTCCGGGAACACGCGCAAGAGCGGGACGAGCTGCTCGCTGTGCTGGGGCGACTTCAGCACCCAGCGCGTCCCGCCGCGCAGCCAGGTGAGAACCTGCAGCACCTGGCGCAGGTACCCGTAGTGCGGCGTCTGGTCGTGCGCGAGGTAGTAGTCGCGATAGGTCGGGACGAAGCAGCTCGACTCGAACAGCATCGACGAAAAGTCGATCGCGAGCAGCTGGATCTCCTCGTGCACGTGGTCGACGGTCATCTCGTGCATCCGCTTGAACAGCGGCATCGACTGGTCGAGCCAGTCGAGCGCGAGCTCGGTTCGGGCGAGGCGCGGATCGGGGTCGAGGCCCCGCTCCGCGGGTGGGAGCACCGGCTCGAGGCTCTCCCAGTACGGCAGGGAGCGCAGCGCCGGGTCCGCCGAGATCAGGTTGTGCAGGTGGGTGGTGCCCGTGCGCGGGAGTCCGACGATGACGATCGGCCGCTCGACGGGGACCTCGGCGATCTCGGGGTGGCGGACGAGCAGATCCTGGATCAGCAGCCGGCTGCGCAGCAGGCCGGACAGCAACGCGTGGTTGCTCACCACGCCGAACGGCGCCAGGCCCGCCTCGTCACGCAGGGAGCGGCACAGGATCTCGAGCCGCTCGCGGAAGCCGGGGTCGCCGAAGTCGTCGAGGCCTGTCTCGCGCTCGGCCTGTGCCGTCAACGCGCTCACCTCGAGCTCGAGCTCGTCGGCGACCGGACCCAGGGACTCGCGGACCGCCGCGACCTCGGGCGTGAAGCGCGGATCCGCGAAGTCGTCGATGCGGGCCGGTTCGGGACGTGCGGCAGTCATGACCAACACCTAACGTCCCTCGGTGTGCAGACGCAAGACGGCCATGACGACATCACCGTGCCCGAGACCGCCGCCGCGGTGCGAGACCTGCTCGCGGTCCTCTCGTCACTGGAGGCGCGGTTCAGCGCCGGTGATCCCGCGCTGACCGACCAGCGATCACTGCTCGAGGCGTACCGATGGATCTTCTCGATCCTCCAGGTGGGCGCAGATGTCCATCTCTGGGCAGACGCCCAGCGCCCCCGGTTCGTCGAGATCGTCGGTCCCTACAAGAAGTGGGGTGGTGACAACGCCGACGCGTTCTACCAGTACATGCCGATCGACCCATCCCGCACCTACCGCGTCCGGGCGCGCAAGGGCGACGCGGCGTACTACTCGCTCACCGTGTACGGCGGGCCCGACGACGGCCACTACTCGGAACGCATCGTGGGCTCGGTCAACGACCGCGACATCACCCCAGCCGAGGACGGCACGATCGAGATCGTGCTCTCACCTCGCGAGCACCCGGGCGCGTCGATCCGGCTCCAGCCCGACGCGGTCTGCGCGATCACCCGCGACTACCTTGTCGAGCCCACGGTCGGACGCCGGATGGCATGGCAGGTCGAGTGTCTCGACGGCGAGGGCGAACCGAACCTGTCGGACGCCGAGCTGGCCCGCCGCTTCCGGGCCGTGCGCACGTGGATCGAGGACCAGGCCCGGATCACGCCGCTGGCCCAGGCCGACGGGAACGTGGTGGAAGAGCCGTACCCGGTGCCCACGGAGACCTTCGGCTGGGCGGCGGGCGACGCGGCGTACGCGATGGGTGCGTTCGACCTTGCCGAAGGCCAGGCGCTGGTGATACGCGGCCGCTCCCCCGAGTGCTCGTTCTGGAACCTGTGCCTCTGGAACCCTTTCCTGCACACCTACAACTACGACTACGACCGGGTCACCATCAACGGCGGCCAGGTGCGCTACGAGGCGGACGGCTCCTGGGAGATCGTGGTGGCCGGGAGTGACCCCGGCCACCCGAACTGGGTTCGCACCCAGGGCCATCGCCGCGGCCGGCTGTGGTTCCGGTGGTTCCATCCGGCGGCGACGCCCGAACGTCCGACCGTCACTGTCGTGGCGCTGGCCTGAACGCCTCACTACACGGCGATCTGAAGGCGGGGAGCGGTCACCGGCTTGCCCGTCGTGTCGTAGGACCACACGTCGTAGGCGCCATGGCCTGGCTCGAAGCCGGCCCAGTCGTCGAAGCGTGAAGATGCCCCGCGATAGTGGATCGACCGGCCGGCCTCGAGCGCGGCTTTGCAGGCCGCGAACGTGTTGCACTCGGTCTTGCCCTCGAGGTTCTTCGAGAACGCGCGCTTCAGCGCGACCGGGTCGTCGGTGCCCGCCTTCACCGCCGCGAGGGCGCTCAGGATCGCGCAGTCGTAGTAGTAGGAGGAGAACACGTTGTTCACCCCGCTGGTCGCGATGACGGCGTCGAAGGGGCTCCCCACCCCGGCGGGTACCGCGGCCGGGGTCGTGCCCTTCATGCCCGCGATGATGGCGGGGTTCGCCGGGTCCACGAGCCCAGCGAGACGCGTCGACTCCATCGCGTCGGTCCCGTAGGTCGGCAGCGTCGTCGGGTTGATGCCGACCGAGTTCAGGGCCGCGAGCGCCTTCGCTCCGTCCTCGGGGAAGCCGATGACGACCACGGCGTCCGGACCGGATTCGGCGACGCGGGCCGCGTCGGCCGCCAGGCCGGCGCCCGCGGGGTCGTAGGCCACGATCGGCTTCGGCGTCGCCCCGCCCCGGCGCAGGGCCCGAGCAGTCGCGCGGGCGAGGCCGAGGCCGTACGCGTCGTCGCGCACGAGGAACCCAGGCTGCTTCCGGCCGTCCTGGGTCAGCAACTGCGCGAGCGCGCGGGACTGGAGGCGGTCCGACGGGGTGGTGCGGAAGTAGTAGCCGTCGGAGTCGGCGAGGGAGAGCGCGAGCGCGGTGTTGGAGCCGGCGCACTCGAGCACGCGGGCCTGGGCGACCTGCTCGAGCTGGGCCAGGGCGACGTTGGACGACGACGGTCCGATCACCACGTCGACCTTGTCGGTGTCGACGAGCTTGGCGAGCGACGCGTCGGCGGTCGTCTGCGTGGAGGCGTCGTCGGCGACGCTGAGCGTCACCGGCGCACCGTTCACGCCCCCGGCGACGTTCATCTCGGCCACCGCGAGCTCGACAGGCTTCGTGAACGACGGAGACAGCAGGGCGAGGTCGCCGGTGACGGAAGCGAGCTGACCGATCGCGAGCGTCTCGTCGACGTTGCCGCGCTCGGTGCTCGTCGTGGTGGTGGTCGACGCGGCGCCCTCGCCGTCGTCGCCGGTGCACGCGCCGGCGAGCAGCGCGAGCGTGATAACGACCGCGATCGCGACCAGCGGGAACCCGCGCGACATGGTTCTCCCTTCGCACATCCGGGCGCCGGGCGCCGGGCGCGCTAGACGAGCCGGATGTCTTCCCCGACGGTAACCGGGCCGGGGGTCCGGACGGTCGCGTAGACCCCGAGGTTCTGGTCGGCGTCGCGAACCACCGTGCGCAGCAGCCCTCGATCCTCCGGCAGATCGGCGAAGCCTCGGGTGATCATCACGCATCGTGGGCAGGGGGCGACGACGTCGAGGATCGTCCCGCCGATCATGATGCTGCGTCCGATCCAGGCCTGCTCCGGGAAGCCCGCACCCGCATCGTTCGCCGCGTCGCTGTCGCCGACGGTGACCAACACGTTGGGCCGAAAGCGGCGGATGTCCACCCGCGAGCTAGGTGTCAGGTGCTGCAGCGTCGCGAGCGAGCGATCGGTGACGAGCAGCAGCGGGTACGCGTCGAAGTAGGTGCCCGGGGGCGACTCGTACTCGACGAGCTCGGGCGGGAACACCGAGAGGTCGGGCAGCGGCTCGTCTTGTTCGCGACCGAAGATCCCGCGCAGCTCCTCGAGCAGGTCGTCGCTGTCCGCCGCGCCTCGCCGGTAGTGCTCAGGGTCGGCCTGGAGTGGCCAGAGCGTGACGGGGTGGTCGAGCGTGGCGCTCAGCCGCTCGTGCACCGTGGCGTCGTTCGATCTGACCGCGCTGCCGTCGGGCAGCGTGATCTCGATCTCCGGCGGGGGCGCTCCGAGCGCCGGCGGTTCGAGGAAGCGCGCGGCGAGCCCCATGAGCCCGGCGATCTTCTTCGCGCCGCGAATCCCACGGCGTACCTCGTCTCGCACCGCCCAGCCGCGGTCGCCGAGCACGCCGCCGCTCGTCAGTTCGGTGCCGTCGATCCGCTCGCCGCCCATCGACTTCGCCGGATATCGCCAGAGCTCGCCGACCCGCATCACCACTCCTCGTCTCGACGCGTGCCGGATGTCTACCAAGGTCACCGGTCCTTGGGTCGGGCGCTAGCGTGCGGTCGTGAGTGGCCGGCATGCCAACGTGTGCTTCATCACGGTCGACCAGTGGCGGGGCGACTGTCTCGGCGTGGCGGGGCACCCCGTGGTGCGGACCCCGGCGCTGGACCGTCTTGCCGCGGAGGGTGTGTGCTTCCGGCGCCACTATGCGCAGGCGACGCCCTGCGGCCCCAGCCGGGCGTCGCTGCTGACGGGCCAGTACCTGCACAAGCACCGGTCGGGGCTCAACGGCACGCCGCTCGACTCCCGGTTCACCAACCTCGCACTCGTTGCGCGCGCGGCCGGTTACGACCCCGTGCTGTTCGGCTACACGGACCAGTCGCCCGACCCGCGGGTGCTCGACGTGGACGACCCGCGGCTGCGGACCTATGAAGGCGTGCTTCCCGGCTTCCGTGCGGTCGTCGACCTCCCCGAGCACCTCGAGCCGTGGGGAGCATGGCTGCGCGAGCTCGGCTACGAGGTGCCCGACGACGTACGGCGTATGTACGACCCGATGACCGACGCGCCCGGAGCGCCGGTCCGGTACGCGCCGGAGCACTCCGAGGCCGCGTACCTCGTCGGCGAGGTCCTCGCCCATGTCGACCGCTGCGGGGACGAGCCCTGGTTCGCACATGTCGCGTTCATCCGCCCGCACCCGCCGTTCGTGGCCCCCGAGCCCTACGCGTCGATGTTCGACCCGGCCGACGTGGGACTCCCGATCCGCCACCCGAGCCCGGAGGTCGAGGGCGCGGCGCATCCCCTGCTCGCGGCCGCAGTCTCGGTGCCGGGCGTGCCCGGGCCGCACGACGAGGAGGGGATCCGGCAGCTGCGCGCCACCTACTACGGGATGATGGCCGAAGTCGACGCCCAGCTCGGCCGGCTGTTCGACGGCCTGCGCGAGCGCCGCCAATGGGACGACACGCTCGTGGTGGTGACGTCGGACCACGGGGAGCAGCTCGGCGACCACTGGCTCACCGACAAGCTTGGCTGGTTCGACGAGAGCTACCACATCCCCCTGATCGTGCGTGACCCCTCGCCCGAGGCCGACGCCGGACGCGGGAGCCTGGTGGAGCACCGCTTCACCGAGAACGTCGACGTGATGCCCACGATCCTCGAGTGGATCGGCGCAGCGGTCCCGGTACAGTGCGATGGTCGATCGCTGCTGCCGTTCCTGCGCGGTGAGGATCCGTTCCCCTGGCGCAGCGCCGCGTACTGGGAATGGGACTTTCGCGATCCGATCGGCCAGTGGGCCGAGCGAACGCTCGGGATCACGAGCGACCAGTGCGCGATCTCGGTGCTGCGAGACGAGCGCGGCAAGTACGTCCACTTCGCAGCGCTCCCACCGCTCTTCTACGACCTCGAGCTGGACCCGAACGAGATGGTCGACCGGGCGACGGATCCTGCCTACGCCGTGACCGTGCTCGGCTACGCGCAGCGGTTGCTCTCCTTGCGGATGGAGCACGTCGACCAGACCCTTACCTGGACCGTGGTGACGCCCGAGGGTGTGCTCGACGGCCGCGACCCCCCGCCGTTCGCTCGCCGCTGAGGCCGGCGTCGGGACCCTCGAGGCGCCGGGAAATCCAGCCAATCCCGCGAATCGGGCAGTGTGAACAGGGTCACCAGCAGGTCCCGTGAGACCCTGACCGCGCCGGGTGGGCCCCGGGTTCCGGGGGCGAACGGGTACTCCCGCGGCCTCCCGTCGACCTGCGCCGGGTGCCAGATACTGGTAGACGCCTCGCCGGGTGCCCCCCCTACCGGGTAGCGTCCCTGGTGGAAACGCCCCCGATCCTCCGGTATGCGGCTTTCCGCCCCCTTCCTCGTACTGCTCTCGGCGCGCGCGCCGTGGCAGGGCGACGGGGCGGCGTGCACCTGGCGGAGGCACAGGAGAACCTGATGAAGACCAGACGCAGCGCGACCTTCGTGGCCGCGTTCGCCGCTGTCGTCGGCGGTGCCTTCGTGATGGCCGCGGCGACCGCCGCGAGCGCCGGCCCCTCACGCGACCAAGCCATCGATGCCCGTCTCGACCATCCGCATGAGGTGCGGCCGGCCGCCGCATCCCTCACCATCGGGTCGATCGATCCGACCCTCCTCAACCAGGCCACCGCGGCGGCCGAGCGCAGGCTCGCCGAGACCGTGCTGGTCAACGCGCTGGTCGAGAACGCCCGGCGCGAAGCAGCTGCCGCCGAGCGCGCAGCCGCCCGTCGCCGGAGCGCATCCGCTCCCTCTTCCTCCTGGCAAGGCCCCGACGGCGTGCTCGCGTGCATCCGCCATCGGGAGAGCCGAGGCAACTACGGCGTCGTGAACTCCGGATCGGGAGCTTCGGGCGCCTACCAGTTCATGCCGGGAACGTGGAACAGCACCGCACGTTCCGCGGGCCGATCCGATCTCGTCGGGTTGAACCCCGCCAACGCCAGTCCGGCGGACCAGGACGCCTTGGCCCAGCACCTGCTGGCCATGCAGGGCCTCCGTCCGTGGGGTGGCGCCTGCGGCTAGCCGCCCGCGGGCCGCGTCACCGAGGCGCGGCCCGCGCGCTGTCTCACCCCGTCACGTGAAAGGGAGGCTGATCGTGTTTCGTCGTCTCGGAGTCGCTCTGGGCTCCGCATTGCTCCTGCTGGGCATCGGGCTCACGACCCGCGCCGTGCTCCCCGGTTCTCGGGCTGCCGTTGCCGAGGTGGAGACCCGCGGAGCGCAGGTCCCGTCCAACGTCACCGAGCTCCACCTCGACCCGGCACTCGTCCGGCAGGCCCAGGCCCGCGCCGAGGAGCGCGTGCGGGTCGCGAGCTACCTCGCTGCTCTCGCCGAGTTCTATCGACCGAAGACGGGTGTGAACTGGGACGGAATCGCCCGTTGCGAGACGGGCGGCAACTGGGCGCACCAGACCCAGTACGACGGGGGCCTGGGGATCCTGCACGCGGCCTGGGTCGAGTTCGGCGGACGCCAGTTCGCGGAGTACGGCAGCCAGGCGACCCGCGAGCAGCAGATCGTGGTCGCCGAGCGGATCCACGCCCGCCACGGACTTTCCGGCTGGGGCTGCAAGGCCTACGGCTAGCGCGGTGCAGGGCGGGGGCGTCGGAGGGGGTCTGCCCAGCCGGTACCGTGCCTCGGTGGTCCCGGCACCGGCCGACGCAGACGTCGGCGCGTTCAGCGACGCCCCACCCTGGCTGGTCGACCCGGGTGCCCTCACCTGGCGCCGGGGCCTGGCCGGGGTGCGGGCTCGCACCGCGGCGTCGGTACCCCGTCTCGCCACGCCGCCCAGGGTCCCGCCCGTCGGCCGCTTCGTGGCCGTGATCGCCGGGGTCGGCGGCGCGCTCGCGGGCTGGTACCTGGGCGAGCGGGGCACCGAGCAGTCCCGGGCCGGGCTCTCCCGCCGTCTCCGCCAGGCGTTCGAGCGGCTCGGCTCCACCTACATCAAGCTCGGCCAGATCGTCTCCGGCGGCGAGGGCCTGTTCCCCGAGGAGCTCGTCGCCGAGTTCAAGCTGCTGCGCGACCGGGTGCCGGCGGAGCCGTTCGACGACGTGCGCGTCGTGGTGGAGGCCGAGCTCGGTCGAGCGCTGCCCGAGGTCTTCGCGACCTTCGACGAGGTGCCGCTGGCCGCGGCCTCGATCGCGCAGGTGCACGCCGCGACCCTCCGCACGGGTGAGTCCGTGGTCGTGAAGGTGCAGCGCCCCGGCATCGAGCGCCGTGTGCGTGCTGACCTGGGATCGATGGCCTGGCTCGCGCCGCGTCTCGTCGGGCGCATCCCGGTGGCCGCGCTCGCGAACCCACCTGCGCTCGTGGAGCTCTTCGCGGAGACGATCGTCGAAGAGCTCGACTTCCGGCTCGAGGCCGAGAACATGCTCGACATCGGCGCGGTGCTCGCCCGCGTCGGGATCCGCAACACGATCGTGCCGCGTCCGCATCCCACGCTCGTCACCCGTCGGGTGCTCGTGATGGAGCGGCTGCACGGCTATGCCTTCGACGACGTCGAGGGCATGCAGGCCGCGGGCATCGACACGTCGGCCCTTCTTCGCAGCGGACTGATCTCGTTCCTCGAGGGCGCGCTACTGCACGGCGTCTTCCACGGCGACTTGCACGGTGGCAACTTGTTCGTGTTCCCCGACGGCCGCACGGCACTCCTCGACTTCGGCATCACCGGACGCCTCGACGAGCGCAAGCGGCTCGCGTTCCTGCGGCTGCTGGTGCTCGGCACCGCGGGAGACGTGCGCGGCCAGCTCCGCGCGCTGCGCGATCTCGGCGCGTTCCCGCCCGACACCGATCTCGAGGCCGTGATCGCGGATCTGGGACTCGACGGACCCGTGAAGGATCCCACGACGATGTCTGCCGACGACCTCGTCGCGGAGCTGCGCGAGGTGACCACGAAGCTGCTCGGGTACGGGGCGAGAGCACCGAAGGAGCTGATGCTGTTCGTGAAGAACATGATGTTCCTCGACGGCGCGACCGCCTCGCTCGCTCCCGACCTCGACATCCTGGGCGAGGTCGCGCACATCTACGCCTATTTCCAGGAGACCTACGGTGAGCAGATCGCGGCCGACCTCGGTCTCGACCCCGGCGCCCGAGTCGAGCTCGATCTCGAGGCAGTGAAGGCGGGGATGGGACTGGGCGAGGACTGGGGCGACTCGCTCACGTATGCCGACGTGCGGGCCCGCCGCGAGGTGATCCGGCGGCGCATGGACGAGCATCGCCGAAAGCGTTAGGCATCGGCCGTGTCCGAGCTTTTGAAGATGCAGGCACTCGCCGAGCGGCTCGACGCAGCGTTCGCGGATGCCGAGATCGCGGCGGTGGTCCCGCTCGGCTTCGCGGCCCTCAAGACCTATGTACCGGCCCCGGAGACCACGCGCGGTCACTGCGTCGAGCAGATCAGGCGGCGGGGGAAGTACCTCGTGGTCGAGCTCGACGGGCGCGCGATCCGCGTGCGGAAGCACGGTACCGAGCGCAAGGCGGCGTGGTGGGTGCTCGCCCCGGGTGACGACGGTCCGCTCGAACGACTCGGGCGGGGCTACACCGGCCACGTGCTGCACCGCGCGCACGTGTCGCCGCACGTGTCGCCGTACGCGACGCCGACGCCACCACGCTCGCGGAGGCACTCGACGCGGAGCGCGAGCGCACCGGTGGGCTCTCGGAGCCGAAGCTCGGGACTCGCTTTCGCGTCCACAATCGTCATGGCACGCGGTGCCCCGAGTGCGGCGAGATCATGCGCCGAGTCAGGTACGAGTCCACTGAGATCACGTACTGCACCGGGTTCCAGACCGGTGGCAAGGTGCTGGCCGACCGCCGCCTCTCCCGCCTGGTCAAGTAGGAGCGAGAGCGGGGAGATGGAACACCCCCGCCTTGCGGCGGGGGCATCCGTGGCTGGGGTGAGCGCGAACCTGCAGCGGCAGCCGTCTGACGTTCGAGCGGTCACCGCCGAGGTCTCGACTCGCCTGCGATATCGGCAGGGGGTCGTGTGACCTGAAGTGGCGGATCAACCCCGACTCTCTAGGCTGGCGACATGCTCCCCGCCCTGCTCGCCTCGATCCCGAGCCCGCCCGAGGACGTGATCCGGATCGGCCCGGTTCCCCTGCACATGTACGGGCTGATGATCGCCATAGGGGTGCTCGTCGCGGCCAAGGTCACCGAGGTCCGGTGGGTCAGGCGCGGCCACGACGCCAAGGAGTTTGGTGACCTGGTCGTGTGGCTCGTCCTCGGCGGGGTGGTCGGGGCGCGGCTCTACCACGTGGTCACCGACTACCAGTTATTCCGCGACGACCCGCTCCGGGTTTTGCGCATCTGGGAGGGTGGGCTTGCGATCTGGGGCGCGGTCCTCGGCGGCGCGCTCGTGGCCGTCGTGATGACGCGCCGACGGCACCTGGACCTGGGGGACCTCCTCGACTGCGCGGCGCCGGCGCTCGCATTCGCGCAGGCGATCGGTCGGTGGGGCAACTGGTTCAACCAGGAGCTGTTCGGTCGGCCGACCACGCTGCCGTGGGGGCTCGAGATCGACCCGGTCCACCGTCCTGCCGGCTACGAGCGGTACGCGACCTTTCACCCGACGTTCCTCTACGAGTCGCTGTGGTGCGCCGCGCTCGGGTTCACGCTCCTCTGGGTCGACAAGCGCTTCACACTCGCGAAGGGCCAGCTCTTCGCGCTGTACTGTGCGGGTTACACGGCGTTCCGCTTCTTCATGGAGCTGATCCGCAGCGACGAGGCGCATGAGATCGGGCCGCTGCGCGTGAACGGTTGGGTTAGCGTCGTGGTCTTTGTAACGGCGGTCACGGCGTTCGTGGTGCTCGGGCGCCGTCAGCGGGCGCACGAGACCGCGCTGACTCCCTAGGATGAGGTCGCCCCTCGCCGACCCTCCGCACACGACCTCCGACGCTTGGAGCCCAGGTGACGAACGCCGCCCCTGCCACCACCGCGACGATCGCGGCTCGGGCCGTCATGGCATCGAAGATCTACGGGCAGGGTGACAACGAGGTGCGTGCGCTCGACGGCATCAGCGTCGAGTTCGCGCAGTCGCGGTTCACCGCGATCATGGGACCGTCTGGTTCCGGGAAGTCGACGCTGCTGCACTGCCTCGCAGGCCTCGACAGGGTGACGAGCGGCCAGGTGTTCCTCGGCGACGTCGAGATCAGCGCGTGCACCGAGAAGCAGCTCACCCTGATCCGGCGCGACCGGATCGGCTTCGTCTTCCAGGCCTACAACCTCATCCCCACGTTGAACGCCGAGGAGAACATCACCCTCCCGATGGCGCTCGCGGGTCACAAGCCGGACCGCGCGTGGTTCGACAACGTGGTCGACGCCGTGCACCTGCGCGACCGCCTTTCGCACCGCCCGAGTGAGCTCTCGGGTGGCCAGCAGCAACGCGTCGCCGTCGCCCGCGCGCTCGTCTCGCGCCCCGACCTGATCTTCGCCGACGAGCCGACGGGCAACCTCGACTCGCGCAGTGGCGCGGAGATCCTCACGTTCATGCGCCAAGCCGTCACCGATCTGCAGCAGACCATCGTCATGGTCACCCACGACCCGGGAGCCGCGAGCTACGCGGACCGCGTCGTATTCCTTGCCGACGGCAAGATCGTCGACGAGATGCAGGACCCCACCGCGGAGCGCGTGCTCGACCGCATGAAGTCCTTCGGGGACTGACGTGTTCCGACTCACCTGGAAGGGACTGCTCGCGCACAAGGTGCGCTTCGCCCTCACCGCGTTCGCGGTGATGATCGGCGTGTCGTTTCTGGTGGGCACGAACGTGCTCACCGACACGATCCGCAGGACCTTCGACGATCTCTTCGCCGACATCAACGAGGGCACCGACGCGTTCGTGCGTTCGCGTGACGAGATCGACTCGCAGTTCGGCCCCCAGCGGGATCGGATCCCGGCCAACCTCTTGCCCGAGATCCGACGGATCGACGGGGTCCGTGAGGCCCAGGGCTCACTGTTCTTCTACGCGCAGCTCGTCGACCGTGACGGCGACGCGATCGGCAACCCGGGCCAGGGCGACCCGACCTTCGGCGGGAACTGGACTCCCGAGGGCCTGCTCAACCCGTGGCAGCTCGTGCGCTACGAGGGGGCGGCGAGCCGGCCGCCGCGCACCGCCGACGAGGTGGTGGTCGACAAGAGCTCCGCCGACAAGGGCGCCCTCTTGGTCGGCGAGAAGGTGCGGGTGCTCACCCAGGCGGCACCGAAGGAGTACACGCTGGTCGGGGTGGTGAGGTTCGGTGACGTGGACAGCCCGGGCGGGGCGTCGGCGAGCATCTTCACCACCTCGGAGTCGCAGCGGATCACCGCTGCCCCCGACGCGTTCGACTCGATCGCGGTCGCGAACGGCGATGGAGTGTCGCAGGCGGAGATGGTCCGGCGGGTCGAGGCCGCGATCGGGCACCCGAAGCAGTACGAGGTGCTCACGGGAGCGGAGATCACCAAGGAGAACCAGGACGAGATCGCGCGGGCCATGTCGTTCTTCACGATCGGCCTCTCGATCTTCGCCTACGTCGCGCTGTTCGTCGCGGTGTTCCTCATCTTCAACACCTTCTCGATCGTCGTGGCCCAGCGGCTGCGCGAGCTCGCGCTGCTGCGGGCGATCGGCGCGTCGGGCCGTCAGGTGTGCTGGTCGGTCCTGGGGGAGGCGGTCATGGTCGGCCTGCTCGCGTCCGCCGCCGGCGTGTTGGGCGGCGTCGTCGTCGCTGGCGTGCTCAAGGCGTTGTTCGCCGGTTTCGGCATGGAGCTTCCGTCACAGGGGCTGGTCGTCGCTCCCGATGTGGTGGTACTCGGGCTCATCGTCGGCACGCTCATCACGACGGTGTCCGCGGTGTTCCCGGCGCGCCGAGCGGCCCGCGTGCCACCGATTGCGGTGATGCGCGACGTGGCGATCGAGCGGGCGGGCCACCGCCTGGGCTGGACGGTCGCGGGTGTTGTGCTGACCGCGTTCGGCGTCGCGGTGCTGCTCTACGGGCTCCTGGGCAGCCCGAAGAACGGGATCGCGTACGTCGGCTTCGGCGCGCTCGTGCTCTTCATCGGCGTGGCCGTGCTCGGACCGACGCTCGCGTGTCCGGTCGGACGGCTACTGGGATGGCCGCTCGCGCGGCTGCGGGGGATCACGGGAGAGCTCGCTCGCGAAAACTCGGTGCGCAACCCCCGTCGCACCTCGCTGACCGCGGCGGCCCTGATGATCGGCGTCGCGCTCGTCGGGTTCATCACGATCTTCGCGTCGAGCACCAAGGAGTCGATCAGCGTCGCCGTCGACCGTGTGTTCCGGGCCGACTACGTCATCACGACGCATGGCGGAGGATTCGGCGGCGGCTTCAGTCCTGACCTCGCCGAGGAGGTCGACGCGCTGCCCGAGATCCAGACCGCGAGCGGCCTGCGCTTCAACGTGTTCGAGATCGACGGGAGCAGCAAGTTTTTCGCGTCGTCGGATCCCGTCGGCATCGACGAGCTCTTCGACGTCGACCCGATCGCGGGTGACTTCGCCACGCTCGGCGTGAACCAGCTCGCGATCTCTCAGAAGGTGGCCGACGCCAAGGGTTGGAAGGTCGGCGACGAGCTGCCGGTGAGGTTCCCCGTCGGTAACAAGGGGACGATGACGGTCGGCGCGATCTACGGCACCGGTCAGCAGGAGGGCCTGAGCGACTACTTCATCTCGCTCGCCGCATACGACTCCCGCTACAACGAGCATCTCGACAACCAGGTCTACGCGCGCCTGAGGCCGGGCGTGACCCCGGAGGAGGGCAAGCGGGCCATCGAGCCGGTCGTGAAGCGATACCCGAACGCCGAGCTCCAGGACCAGGCCGAGTACAAGCAGGCGCAGGAGGCCCAGATCAACCAGTTCGTCAACCTCGTGTACCTCATGTTGGCGCTGGCCGTGATCATCGCGGGGATCGGGATTGCCAACACGCTCGCGCTGTCGATCTACGAGCGGACCCGCGAGCTCGGGCTCCTGCGTGCCGTCGGGATGAGCCGCGCCCAGCTCCGCTCGACCGTCCGGTGGGAGGCCGTGATCATCGCCCTGTTCGGGACCGGCCTCGGCTTGGTGATCGGGCTCTTCTTCGGCTGGGCGGTCGTCGAGGCGCTGAAGAGCGAGGGCATCACCGAGTTCGCTCCCCCGGGGTTCCAGCTGATCGTGGTGGTCGCGATCGCGTTGGTGGTCGCGACCATCGCCGCGATCTTCCCGGCCCGCCGTGCTTCCCGCCTGGACGTGCTCCAGGCCATCCAGACCCAGTAGCTCCCATCTCCGACCGGATCTCGGCACGCTCGGGTCCGCATACAGAGCCGATTCGTGCCGAGATCAGGCGCGGAGGCGCTCGCAGACGTCGGCCGCGGCGAGCAGGTACACCGGGTCGGGAACGATCGCGTGCTCGCGCAGGCAGGCCTCGGTCAGCTTGATCGCGTGCTCGTCACCGCTCGCGACCGCGCGGTCGGCCAGCTCGTCGGCGTCGAGCCCTCTCGCGTCCGAAGGGTCGACCGTCGCGAGGCCACGCTCGCCCCAGCCGAGGTACAGGGCGGCGGCCGCCTGCCACGCGGCGCCGAGCGCGACCGGTTGGGCGTCGGCCGGCAGGTGGGAGAGCAACGAGCGTAGGCAGGTTGGGCCCGTCACCGCGTGCACGAGCGGGATCACGCCGCTCGCGTCGACCGCGAGGTACGCGCGGGCGAAGGTCGCGGTGACCGCCGAGAGCGAGGTGGGCTCGAGGGCCTCCACCGCGCCGGCGAAGCCGGTGACCTCGGGCAGCGGGGCCAGGACCTCGGTGATCAGCCACCCGCCCCGGCTGGGCAGCTCCAGCGCGCCGACGCGGTGCAGCGCGTCGGCCAACTGCACGCCGCCCGAGAGCGTCGGGCGGCCCGGGAGCGTCTGGTAGCGCGCCGACCAGTACGCGAGCCCGCGCGCGAGCTCGTCGACGCGCTGGGGCGACAGGTGGTCGGTGAGCGCCCGCGTCGCGTGTGCGGCGCGCAGCACGCCATGACACGCGGCCCCGAACAGGCCGGGTGCGAGCACCGGCGCCCATCGGGCCAGCACGTCGTCCGGCGGCGAGGCCGCGAGCTCGCTTCGGAACCGGGCCAGCCACGCCGGGTACGCCGAATGGTGACCGAGCGCAGCAAGCCGCTCGTCGTCGGCGAGCGGTGCCGCAACGGGCGGCGCCGGCGCGAGGTGCGCCACGTAACGCTGCACCCAGGGCATCACGGCCTCGGTGCGTCCCATGCGAAGCAGCGCCTCGGCCGCCATCGGCCCGTGGCTGGAGAGCCCGTTGTGCCATTCGGGGCCATAGGGAGCGAGCACGTCGAGGGCGTCGTCGAGCACGTCGTGGTCGGTCATGGGGATCCCGTCTGCGGTGACTACCGGCGGTCGCGCAGCTTGGCGTCCTTGTCGAGGACCATCTGCTCGAGGCCGGCCTGGTACCGCTCCATCCGCGCGCGTAGGGTCGGGTCGTGCGCGCCGAGGATCCGCACGGCGAGCAGGCCGGCGTTGGCGGCGTTGCCGACCGCCACCGTCGCGACCGGGATGCCCTTCGGCATCTGCACGATGGACAGCAGCGAGTCGAGCCCGTCGAGGTTCCCGAGCGGCACCGGCACGCCGATGACGGGCAGCGGTGTCTTCGACGCCGTCATGCCCGGGAGGTGGGCCGCGCCGCCGGCGCCGGCGATGATCACCCGCATCCCGCGCGCGGCGGCCGTCTCGGCATAGTCGAACATCGCATCGGGGGTGCGATGGGCCGAGATGATGCGCACCTCGTGCGGCACCTCGAACTCGGCGAGCACGTCGACGGCACCCTGCATGACCGGCAGGTCCGAGTCGCTGCCCATGATCACGCCCACCAGCGGAGTGCCCTCGGTCACCCTCCGACGTTAGCGCCGCGGCACGCCCACGCCGTAGGTTGCGCGTCATGAGAACCCGACTGACTGACGTGCTCGGCATCGAGCACCCCGTGATGCTGGCCGGAATGGGCGGCGTCTCCTACTCGAAGCTGGTGGCTGCGGTGTCCGAGGCCGGCGGCTTCGGGTGCTTCGGAGCATCCACCATGAGCAGCGAGGAGATGGTGGCCGAGATGCGCGCCGCCCGCGCGCTCACCGACAAGCCGTTCGGCGTCGACCTGCTCACCGCGATGCCCGATCGCCTGTTGACCGACGTCGAGAACCTGATCCGCGAAGGGGCGTCGGTGTTCGCGGCCGGCCTCGGCGTGCCGCGCGACGTCATCTCGCTGTGTCACGAGCACAACGTGCTCGTGCTGTCGATGTGCGGGAAGGTCCGTCACGCCGTCGCGGCGGTCGAGGCAGGCTGCGACATCGTCGTCGCGCAGGGCACCGAGGCCGGCGGGCACACGGGCCAGGTCGCGACGATGCCGCTGGTGCCGCAGGTGGTCGACGCGGTCGGCGACCGGGTGCCGGTCGTCGCCGCGGGTGGCATCTTCGACGGTCGCGGGCTCGCGGCCGCGCTCGCGCTCGGCGCCGACGGTGTGTGGGTGGGCACGCGATTCATCGCGACCCCCGAGGCGCGCTCCGCGCCGGGCTACAAGGACGCGCTGCTGCGCACGATGGAGGACGGCACCGCGATCAGCCGGGCGTTCACCGGCAAGACGCTCCGCGCCGTCGCCAACCAGACCACGCGCCACTTCGAGGAGCACCCCGAGGAGCTCAAGCCGTTCCCGGACCAGCTGATGGCGTCGATGACCGGTGGCTGGATGCACCTCGGCGCCGACGAGCGCACCCCGGGCGTCGATCCCGACCGCGAGTGCTACCCGGCGGGCCAGGGCGTGGGCGCGATCCACGAGCTCGCGTCGGCGGGCGAGCTGGTGCGCTCGATCGTGGAGCAGGCCGAGCAGGCCCTCGCCCGAGCCGGCGCCACCGTCGGTTGAGCTGACCTCCATCCAACGCCGGGTTTGTGCGCTGAGGAGCGGATAGCGCTCCTGTCGCAACAATCCGGGTGAGGGTGTCGGCGAGTGACGCCCTAGTGGCGCCCGGTGTCGAACTGGGCCTGCTCTTCTTTCAGGTCGGCCTCGTACATCCTGCGCACGAGCTCCTCGAAGGTGACCTTCGGCTGCCAGCCCAGCTTCTCGCGGGCTTTCGACGCGTCGCCGAGCAGGAGGTCGACCTCCGCCGGGCGGTTGAAGCGCGTGTCGTGCGTGACGTAGGGCTCCCAGCCGTCGTAGCCCGCGATCCGGAACGCGACGTCGAGGAACTCCCGGATGGTGTGGGTCTCACCGGTCGCGATCACGTAGTCGTCGGGCTCGTCCTGCTGGAGCATCAGCCACATCGCCTCGACGTAGTCGCCTGCGTACCCCCAGTCGCGTGCCGACTCGAGGTTGCCGAGGCTGATCGTGTCTTGCAGGCCGAGCTTGATGCGTGCGAGCGAGTTGGTGATCTTGCGAGTCACGAACTCGAGCCCGCGACGCTCGCTCTCGTGGTTGAAGAGGATGCCGCTGCTCGCGTGCAAACCGTACGACTCGCGGTAGTTGACAGTCATGTCGTGGCCGAAGACCTTCGCCACGCCGTACGGCGAGCGCGGGTGGAACGGCGTGCGTTCGGTCTGAGGCGTCTCGCGGACCTTGCCGAACATCTCCGACGACGACGCCTGGTAGAAGCGGGTCGGGTTGCGCTCGGAGCCCCCGACGATGCGAACGGCCTCGAGCATCCGCAGCACCCCGAGGCCGGTGATCTCCGCGGTGAGCTCGGCCTGCTTGAACGACAGCTGGACGAAGCTGATCGCGCCGAGGTTGTAGACCTCGTCGGGCTGGACCTGCTCGACGGTCGCGATCAGCGACGGGAAATCTCGCAGGTCGCCCTCGACCAGCTCCACCCCGAAGTTCTCCTCGATGACGAGCCGTGCCTTGGGGTTCGCCTGGCCGTGGATGAGCCCGAAGACCTGGTAGCCCTTGCTCGTGAGGAGCTGGCTCAGATACCGGCCGTCCTGGCCGGTGATGCCGGTGACGAGCGCGCGCTTCATGCGGCAACCTCTCGGGCGGGGGGCGACCCTCCGGATCCCGATCTCGGGACCCGAGCGTGGAACGAGGTTAGTCCCGGTTCCAGGGGCCTCCGGGGTCGAGCTGCATCAGGAACTCGGCGCAGCGGGTCTCCTCCTCGTCCTCTCCGATCGCGGCCGCGGCGCGCCGCAGGGCGTCGAGCGAGCGTAGGAAGCCGTGGTTCGTCGGTTCCGCCCAACGCACGTACCCGCTGCCCCGCCAACCGGCCTGGCGGAGCTGGTCGAGGCCGCGGTGATACCCGACCCGGGCGTACGCGTAGGCGTCGACCGGATCGTTGGCGAGCGCGGCGAGCTCGGCCCAGGCGGCGCAGCTGCGCGGGTGCCGGGCAGCGACCTCGACGAGCGCCCGGCGCTGCGCGACCGGGTCGGTGAGCTCGCGGGCCGCGTCGAGCGCGGGCTGCGCCGGGTCCTCGGGCAGTGCGGTCTCGGGTGGTCCCTTGCGGTGCAGGTGCATCGGCTGGCTCATCGCCGTGACCCTACGCGCTCCCGCCGGGTGTGCCGGATCCCGGCCCCGGTACCATCGGGCGTCGTGACCGAGGCTTCCCCTGCCGACGGCGCCGCCTCCGACGGCGTGCGTGCCCACCACCAGACCCCGACCCGCCTGGTGCTCGTACGCCATGCGGTCACCGCGCAGACCGGTCCGATCCTCTCGGGGCGCCTCCCTGGCATCGACCTCTCCGACACGGGTGTCGGCCAGGCGCAGGCGGTCGGCGAGCGGCTCGCCGCGCTGCCGGTCAGCGCGGTCTACGCGAGCCCGATCGAACGGACCCGCCAGACCGCCGAGCAGATCGCCTCCCACCACGAGCTCGCGGTCCGGGTGCTCGACGGCGTGCTCGAGGCGGACTACGGGGAGTGGACCGGGCAGAAGATCGTCGACCTCGCGACTACCGACCTGTGGAAGACCGTGCAGGTCGCGCCCTCGCGGGCGCGCTTCCCCGGGGGGGAGTCGATCGCCGCGATGCAGGCGCGCATGGTCGCGGCGCTCGAAGGCGTCGTCGCTGCGCATCCCGGCGAGACGGTGGTGGTGGTGTCGCATGCCGATCCGATCAAGGCCGCGATCGCGCATTTCACCGGCATGCACCTCGACCTCTTCCAGCGGGTCATGGTTTCGCCGGCATCCGTCACGGTCTTCGAGCTCGGCGCGCTGGGGGCGGTGCTGTGCACCTGCAACTCGCTCGGCGAGCTCTCCGAGGTTCTGTCCCTCCCGACGCCGGAGCCCGATCTCGAGCCGGAGCGCGAGGCGGCTCGGTGACGGGCGAGGTCATCGAGCTCGACGGAGTCGACGCCCTGGGCGCGGGTGCGATCGGGGAGCCCGGGCAGCGGGCCTTCTACATCCAGGCGCGCCTGGACGACACGCGGGTGACGGTGCTCGTCGAGAAGGAGCAGGTTGCCCTGCTCGCCGAGGAGGCGGTCGCCTTCCTCGATCGCCTCGCCGACGACTACCCGGAGGAAGGCGACGCCCCGGCCGCGTTTCTCGCCGACGCGGGGGTCTCGGAGCCTGCGGTGCCGCTGTTCCGGGCGCGGATGATCGGTCTCGGCTTCGAGCCGGAGCGCCGAGTGGTGCTGCTCGAGCTGCGCGAGCGCGGCAACGAGGATTCGGACGACGTCTCCGAGGATTCCACCGACGGGGTAGTGGAGGGCTTCGTCGCTCGCTTTTTCGCGACACGCGCGCAAGTGCGCGCGATGGCGGCGCGTGGAGCGGAGGCGGTCGAAGGTGGGCGGGCGTCGTGCCCGCTGTGCACGTTCCCGATGGACCCGCAAGGCCACATCTGCCCGCGGTGGAACTAGCTCCCGAGGTCGCGTCGGCCGTCCTGCGCGAGGGCGAGCTCGAGCTGCTTGGCCGCCTCGCGTGGTCGTCGAACGCGACGATGCTCGTGACCGCGTCACTCGACGGCGCCGAGCTAGCCGCGGTGTACAAGCCACAGCGGGGCGAGCGTCCGTTGTGGGACTTCCCCGACGGGACGCTGTGCCATCGCGAGGTTGCCGCGTACGAGCTCGCCGCGCTGTTGCGCTGGGACCTCGTGCCCGAGACCGTGCTACGCAACGGGCCCTACGGGCTCGGGATGGTGCAGCGGTTCGTGGACCACGATCCGGAGGAGCACTACTTCACGCTGCTGGAAGACCACGCCGACGTGCTGCGGCGCGTCGCGGTCTTCGACGTGCTCGCCAACAACGCGGATCGCAAGGGCGGTCATTGCCTGCGTGAACGCCGATCGGGCCACGTCTGGGGCATCGACCACGGCCTCACGTTCCTCCCTGCACCGAAGCTGCGCACCGTGATCTGGGACTTCGCGGGGGAGCCGGTGCCGCGCGAGCTTTGCGAGGACGTGCGCGCGCTCGTTGCCGAGCTCGACAGCCCACGAGGGGAGTCTCTGCGGGCGCTGCTCGAGCCCACCGAGCTCGAGGCGCTGTGCCGCCGGGCGGCGGACCTGCTGCGGGCGGGCGTGTTGCCCTCACCCGACGAGGGCTATCACTCCGTCCCCTGGCCCCTCGTCTGAGGCGACCCACCCCCGACCCAGCCGCGACCACACGCTCTCGGCACTAAGGGGTCTACGGGGTGCCGCCGAACGCAGCGAACCGTGGTTGCGTATAGAGCCCGACGTTGTCGAAGTCGCCGCCCATGAGCACGCGTCCGCCGACGATCTCGAGCGCCCAGACCCCGTAGACGCCGTACGGGCTGGGGTTCCACGCCGTCATGGTGCCGGTCGCGATGTCGATGGAGGCCGCGTGGGTGCGTTGGCCGCCGCCGCGCACCTGGCCGAAGTGCCCGCCGATGTAGAGCTCGGTCGGCGAGTCGGCCGCGGCCTGCACGTCGCCGCCGGTCTGGACCGTCCACAAGGGTCCGTTCGTGCCGCCGAGCGGTGCGTACATGTAGGTCCGGTTGTTGGCGGTCGAGCACCAGAGCCGCTGACCGTCGCTCGAGAGGTCGAGCGAGACGACGTCGCCGCCGTTGGTCGGGGCGAACGCAATGAGCGTTCCCGGGTCGGCGGTGAGCTCGGCGCAGCCGGGCCGCGGCGCGCCGCCGATGGAGGTGAACGGGCCGCCCGCGTAGAGCCGGGTCTCGTCGGGTGAGAGCTCGAGGAAGCGGATGCTGTTGTTGGCGGTGGGATTCCAGGCGCCGACCAGCGCCCCCGACGTGTCGACGGCCGCGATGCGGGCACGCGTGATCCCGCCGACGCTGGCAAACGTGCCCCCGAGGAAGATGCGGGAGCTCCCGGCCGCGACGGCCGAGACGTTGCCGCTTCGCACGTTGGGGTTCCACGGGGTCACGGCCCCGGTGACCGGATCGAGGGCGCCGGCTCGGTTGCGGGCTGCTCCACCGAGGGTCGAGAACTCGCCGCCGACGTACACCGTGCCCCCGCGTGCGGTGTCGATGCCGCGCACCGGCGCGTTCGCGCCCGGGTTCCCCGCGCGGTCCAGCTCCAGGGTGTCGGCTCGTAGCGCGGCGACGTAGGCGCGCGGCGCACCGTTGATCCACGTGTACGCACCACCCACGAACACCGCGGTTCCCGAACGGGTCACGGCGCGGACCGTGGTGTCGGTTCCGGGGTCCCAGGGATCGGGCGCCCCGGTCGCGGTGTCGATGCCGGCCGCGTTGTAACGGGTTGCGCCGGCCGCGGTCGTGAACGTGCCGCCGAGATAGAGCACCGCGTCCACCGGTCGACTTCCTGTCGCCCGCGAGAGCTCGAGGTCGAGCACCGGTCCGTCGGTGGCGGGTGCCCAGGGCGTTGGCGCGCCGTCCGTAGCAGTGAGCGCGGCAAGGTTGGCGCGCGCCAGGCCGCCCGCGAGCGTGAAGGCTCCTCCGACGTACACGACCGTGCCGTCGGCGCGGGCTACGACCGCTTCGACCGACCCGTCGGTGGCAGGTGCCCATGCGGCGAGCGTCAGGGCGGGGAGGTCGAAGGCGGCGAGGTTCGCACGAGGCGTCGCCGTCACCGTCGTAAACGCCCCGCCGGCGAAGAGCCGGTTCCCGGACAGCGTGAGATCGTGTACCGCGCCGTTGACGCTCGGGTCCCAGGCGTTGATCGCGCCGGTGGCGCGGTCGAGTGCACCGAGGTTGGTGCGTGCCGCGCCGCCGAGCGTCGCGAACGCCCCGCCGGCGTACAGCGTCGTGGCGTCGAGCCCGAGCGCCTCGACGTTGCCGTTGGCACCGGGGTTCCAGGCGGCCAGCGTGGCCGTCGTACCGTCGACGGCCACGAGGTTGGCTCTGGCCGTCCCGTTGACCCCGGAGAACAGCCCGCCGACTTAGACGAGGCCGCCGTCGTGGGCCAGCGCGTCGACCTGGCCGGCCACGCTTGGGGCCCAGGCCGCGAGCGCGCCGGTCGACAGGATGCGGGCCAGGCCGTTGCGTGCCTGGCCGCCGACGGTGGTGAAGCTGCCGCCGATGTACCAGCCGCCCCGGCGGTCCGAGACCGCGGCGCGCACCTCGCCACCGCGGACGCGGGCCAACGTGGCGAGGCGGGTTCCGGTGAGCTCGTTGACCGCGACCCCTGGTCCGGTGTTGGCCCCGACGTAGGTGAACTTCCCGCCGAGGTACACGTAAGTCGCGTCGGATGCGATGGTGACGACGTCGCCGTTCGCACCGACGGTGGCCAGTGGCGCGCTGTTGGCGATCGCGCCGGCGGGAGCGACCCCGACCCCCAGCAACCCCGCCGTGGTCAGCGAGCCGGCCAACAGTGCGGCTGCCAGTGCGCTCCGATCCTTCGCATGCCGCTCCCAGTCCCGTTGCGAGGACGAGGAGGCTAGTCCAAATGTCCGGATGAGCCCAATAGCCGGAAAGGGGTCAGACGGGCTCGAGCACGCTGCCCAGGTAGCGGGCCTTGCACAAAGACCGCTGCAGCTTGCCCGAGGAGGTCTTCGGGATCGACCCCGGCCGTACCAGGATCACCTCCTCCGGGGGCACGCCGACCGCGTCGGTCACCCGGGTCGCCACCGCGTCGCGCACCAGCGCCGGGTCGTCGGCCTTGGTCTCCGCGACCACCACGATCGCCTCTCGACCCCGTCGGCCGGGCGCGCCGAACGCGATCACGTTGCCCGCCCGCACGCCGTCGACGTCGGTCGCCGCGCGCTCGACGTCTTCGGGGAAGACGTTGCGTCCGCCCATGATGATCACGTCCTTGATGCGTCCGCACACCACCAGCTCGCCGTCGACCGTGTACCCGAGGTCGCCCGTGCGCAGCCAACCGTCGTGGAACACGTCGGTGGTGGCGCGCTCGTTGCGGTAGTAGCCCGGGGTGATGGAGTCACCGCGCAGCTCGATCTCGCCCACCTCGCGGCTCGCGAGCGCGTCGCCGGTGACCGGGTCGACCACCCGCAGCTCGATGCCGCGGAGGGTGCGGCCGAGCAACGGGAGCCGACGGGCGCGCTCGACGTACGCCTCCACGGGCGCCGCGTAGCGGTCGGTCTCGAGCACTCGGCGATCGACCGGGTCGACGGCCATGCCGGAGCCGGGCTCGGGGAAGGTGATCGCCAGCGTGGCCTCGGCCATGCCATAGACGCAGAACGCCGAGCCCGCGCCGAGGCCATGCGGAGCCCCGGCCGCGAGGAACGCCTCCACCGAGTCGGGGTCGATCGGCTCCGCCCCGTTGAGGGCGAGCCGCCACTGGCCGAGCTCGATCCCGGAGAGACGGCGGAGCGCCCGGGCCGCCAGCGCGTAGGCGAAGTTGGGTCCGCCGGTCACGGTGCAGCGGAAGTCAGACATCCACTGCATCCAGCGTGACGGCGCCGCGAGGAAGTCCTGCGCGCCCGCGAGCACGAGGTCGAAGCCCGTCGTCATCGGCACCGTGAGCAGCCCGATGAGGCCCATGTCGTGGTAGAGCGGGAGCCACGAGGCGGCTCGATCCGCGTCGAGGTCGAGCTGGGCCGCCTCGGCGATCGCGTCGAGATTGGCGGTCACGCAGCGGTGGGGCAGCATCACGCCCTTCGGGTCCGCAGTGCTGCCGCTCGTGAACTGGAGGATCGCCAGCGCGTCGGGGTCGTCGGCCGGGCGGTCGTAGCGTCGGGCGCCGACCTGGCCGGCCTCGCGGGCGAGCACGTCGAGCATCACGACCTCGGCGTCGCCCGGCTCGGGGGCGAGGAACTCGGCCAGGGCGGGGTCGGCGAGCACGAGCGCCGCGTCGGCGCCGAGGATGCGGCGACGGGTCTGGACGACGAACTCCTCGATCGAGCCGAGTCGCATCGGCAGCGGGAGCATCACGACCGTCGCGCCCGCGAGCCAGGTCGCCTGGATCGCGGTGACGAGCGGGCGGGTCGTGGGCCCGAGGATGCCCACGTGCTGGCCGGGCCCGATGCCCCGGGCCTGGAGGGCCGCGGCCATCGCGCGGGCCTCGTCGTGCAGGCGCGCCCATTCGACCCGCTCGGCCGTGAAGCCGTCGCCGTCGCTGCGGCCCGTCACGAACGTGATCGCCTTCGACCGTTCGGCGGCGGCCTCGAGGCGTGGGAGGAGAGAGCCAGGACCAGTCATCGAGGGGTTCGACTCGCGCGCGTGGCGGGGAGGTTACGCGTGCGGCGACCGGTCCGCCGGGACCTCCACCGCGCGCGATGGCTCTTCACCCATCCCGAGGACCACGATCGCGACCGCTCCGCTCGCGAGCGAGGCGGCGAGCACCCCGAGCTTGGCCTCCTGGAGCTGGATCCCCGCGAACGCCAGGTCGGCCACGAAGAGCGACACCGTGAACCCGATCCCGCCGAGCAGCCCCAGCCCCACGACGTGGCGTGCCCCCAGGCCACCCGGCAACGACGCGAGGCCGAGACGGCACGCGGCCCATGCTGCCGTCGTGATCCCGAGCACCTTTCCGACCACGAGACCGGCAATCACGCCCCAGGTGATGCGGCTCTCGAGGGCTCGCCCGGCAGTGGTCGCGTCGATGATCATCCCGGCGTTGGCCAGCGCGAAGAGAGGCACGATCAGGAAGCTGCTCCAGGGGTGCAGACCCCGCTCAAGGGTGGTGAGGGGGTCGCGGTTCCGGGCGTCCCGAGTCGGGGTGAGCAACCCCAGCGCGACTCCGGCGATGGTCGCGTGGATCCCCGACTGCAGCACGCACCACCACAGCGCGACGGCGGGAACCAGGTACCACCACGGGCTGACGAACCGGAGCCGGCGCATGAGGAGCATCGCGACGCTCACCCCGATGGCACCCCCGATCCATGACAGCGCGATCGTGCCGCTGTAGAAGATCGCGATCACGACGATGGCGCCGAGGTCGTCGACGATCGCGAGCGTGAGTAGCAGCAGCTTGAGCTGTGCCGGCGCTCGGGTGCCGAGGAGTGCGAGGACGCCCATCGCGAACGCGATGTCGGTGGCCATCGGGATCCCCCAGCCCTCGGATCCGGCACGACCCGCGTTGAGCGTGAGGTAGAGCGCGGCCGGCATCAACATCCCGCCGAGTGCGGCGACGACGGGCAACGTCGCGGCGCGCCGGTCGCGCAGCTCGCCCTCGACGAGCTCGCGCTTGATCTCGAGGCCGACCACGAAGAAGAAGACGGCCATCAGGCCTTCGTTCACCCAGTGGGTGACGTCGAGCGTGGTGCCGCCGATCGTGATCTCGGAGTGCCACGTGTCGGCGTAGCTCGCCGGATCGACATTGGCCCACACGAGGGCCGTCGTCGCGGCGACGAGGAGCGCGACGCCGCCGGCGATCTCGGTGCGGAGGAACTCGGCGAGCGGGCTGAGCAGGCGGCGAGGCACACGGGCTCCACGGGACGGAAAGGTTGTGTGCCGACCAGGCTTCCCGGCGCTCCTGCGCTCAGCCTAGACGGCCGGAGCGTGCGGACCGTCGGCTTCCGGGCTCAGGTGCCGATCAGTCGAGGGGCCTCGATGGCGAACTCGGGCCAGCGCTTGCGCGACTTCGCCGCGAGCTTGTGCATCAGCGCGATCGCGCCCGGGTCGTCGTCGCCGGGGCGAACGTCGATCCAACCCGCGTCCTGGAGGCCCACCATGATCTCCCGCCCGAGGTCGGTGCGCACGATCGTGAGCGTCCAGTCGTTGAACGCGCCGATGCCGCCCGTGGAGATGTCGGCGTGCTCGGCCGCGAAGTCGGGACACGCCTTGCAGCCCTCGCGCGTCCAGGCGTGGCACTCCTTCAACGGGATCTCGTGGTAGTCGCCGTTGCGCATCCAGATCTGGAAGACGCCCTTGATGTTCATCTTCCTCATGTCGGCGCGCTTCAACCCGTACTTCGCATCGAACAGCTCCTCGAAGATCGCGTCGTCGAAGGTCTTCGAGCAGAGCAGTCCGATGGACAGCGCGAGCCGGCGCGCCACCTTGCCGGCCTTGCGCTGCTTCATCACGGGTGGGATCGACGCCTGGCAGCTCATGCCGACGAGTGCGATGCGCTCCGCGCCGCTCTCGATCGCGTCGTTGTACGCGAGCGTGTTCGCGGAGTACGTGTAGCGGCTGCCGGCCGAGGCGATGACGTCGTCCTTGTTGCGCGCGACGCCCGGCACGGCCTTCCACGTGGTGCCGTCGCCCTCGAGGTAGCTGACAAGAGCCGCGTCGATGATGTCGCGCTCGAGGCAGTACAGGAGGATGGCCGAGACGAGACCGCCGTCCTGGCCCACCTCGTGCAGCACGGGGTCGGTGGCGCGGGCGAGCACCACGTCCTTGTAGATGCCCGACGCCTCGTCGACGCGTCGGGCGCGGCCGAAGAGGAACTCGTCGATCTCGGGCTCCCAGGCCCGGAACCGCGGGCACGCCCGCGTGCAGCTGGTGCAGGACTTCTCGCCGTGGGAGCAGTCGCCCGGCCCGCCGTACGCCTCGACCTGAATGGGCTTGTAGACGCCGTTGTCGTCGTCGTAGCCGAGCACGTCGTGGGGACATGCGATCACGCAGCCCGCGCACCCCGTGCACAGGCCGCTCGTGACCACCTCTTGGTAGAGGTGCATCCAGGAGAGCTTCTCGGGCGGCATCCGGCGAGTTTGTCACGGTGCGTGTGGCGCGGCGAAGGCCGCGTCGGGGCGCAGCCAGGACCTAGATTGGCGCGATGGTCGAAGGGGCGCAGCCTCCGCAAGGAGGCGACGCGGCACAGGCACCGGGCTGGGCCGCACCCACCCCATTTCCCCCCGCGCCGCCGCCGACCATGCCGTTGCCGCCCCCGCAGATGCCGCCGGGCTACCCGTCCGCCTACGGTGGTCTCCCTGCCCACGCCTACCCGCCGCAGTTCCGGTCGTTGCGAGGGCTGGCCGTCTCGTTGCAGATCATGTTCGGGTTCGTGGCCGTGTTCCTGGCGCTCGTGGCGATCATGGTGCTGCGGTTCGCCGCGGTGGCGGGTGAGGACTCGATCTCGGGGTTCAGCGGGTCGGACCGCGTGTTCATCCGGGGTGACGTCCTGAAGGCGCTCGAGGCCTCGAGCGCGATCGGGAGCCTCTCGTTCCTGCTCGGGATCGCCATCGTTGTCGTGTTCATCATCTGGTTCTGGCGGTGCGCGAAGAACCTCGAGGCGTTCTCGCGCGACCGGCCTCGGTTCAGCCCGGGCTTCGCCATCGGTGCCTGGTTCATCCCCCTGGCGAATTTCGTGATCCCGGTGCTCCAGGCCCAGGACCTCTGGCGGGGTTCCGACCCGACTCGGCCCCGGGGAGACCCCTTGTGGCGCAATGGGAAGGGGAGCGCCCTGATCGGGTGGTGGTGGGCCGCGTTCGTCCTGGGGGTGGGCCGTTCCAACGCGCCGACCTACGGGTCCGGCGACCTCGTCGAGGTCGAGCCGCTGGTCGTGCTGTCGGTGATCCTGGCGGCGAGCAGCTGCTTCGCCGTGGTGGCCGCGGTGCTCGCGATCTTCGTGGTGCGCGCGCTCACCGAGCGCCAGGAGCAAGCCGCCGCGGCCCTGCTGGGCCAGGGCCCCCTCGCCCCGGTCGCGCCGGCTGCCTCGGGATGGGCTCCACCGCCTCCGCCAAACGCGCCACCGCCGCCGGCCGGCTGGGGGCCACCGCCCGCGGTCCCCGTGCCGCCCTCTGCCCCCCCTGCCCCGTCGGGGTCCGCCTGGGGCCCACCGCCGGCTGCCGCGCCGGGCTGGCCCGCGCCGCCCCCGGATGCCTTGCCGCCCGTGGCCGAGCCACCGTCCGATCCGACGACCGAGGAGGGCCGGCCATGACC
>Ga0194131_10000674_pt1 | contig 57870 bp, 53 predicted proteins | sample TA2KigO120mmetaG_FD_148631 | JGI IMG/M metagenome (GOLD analysis project Ga0194131, IMG submission 148631) | Freshwater microbial communities from Lake Tanganyika, Tanzania - TA2015053 Kigoma Offshore 120m | ecosystem: Environmental > Aquatic > Freshwater > Lake | place: Tanzania: Lake... | reverse complement strand
TGCTCGACGTATCCGACTTCAAGCACTTCCGGATCAATCACTCCGAGCTCTTCGCTGATCGGCAGAATCACATCAACGGCATCGAGAACTTCTGGAACCAGGCCAAGCGCCACATGCGCAAGTTCAACGGTGTCCCGAAGGCCCATTTCGGGCTATTCTTGAAAGAGTGCGAGTGGCGCTTCAACACCAGTGACCCATCCAAGCAACTAACCCAGATCAAACAATGGGTTAAGCGTCATCTCAGGTAGTTATCTGGGACAGCCCCTTCTGCAATTCGAAGACGGAGTGGCAAGCGACGATGATAACGAGGATGAAGATGAGGAAGACTGAACCAGCATAAAAACCTGCAATATTAGAGACTTAAATTGAGCGCCCCGATGGAGGCGGCGCCTTCACAAGCCTACTTCCCTTCGCGGCGCCAGGCGATCATCGCCATGCCGAGCGCCATGGCCAGCACCATCAGCGCCGGCATCAGCGAGACCTCGTCGAGGCCGGTGACGTCGTAGTCGCCATTGGCGCGGAAGCCGATCCAGTCGCGGCCGCTTGCGGGCCTGCCAGGACGGGTCTTGCGCGGCTCTGGCGTGCCGTCCTGCAGCCAGTAGACCGACCCGCCCGAGGCCTGCGTGAACGGCGACAGCTTCGCGTCGGTCGCGCGCACATCGGACCATTCGAGCGGATTGAGCGGGCCGACCGCCGCGATCGCCGTGCGTTGGCCGTCGGCCAGGCGATAGAGCCCGACCTGGTCGACCGGTAGCTCGCCGGTGGCGCCGCCCGACGGGTTGTCGGTCATGGCGACGCTCGCGGTCTCGCCGTTCGGCAGCGTCACCGTGACCGGACGATCGTCGGGCCTGACGCTGCGGCGCTTGATCTCGAGCCGGTCGCCGCGGAGCTGCGCGGTCAGCACATTCTCCTCGAGCTCCGGCTCCTTCATCAGCCAGTGCGCGAGGCGGCGCAGCAGCTCGGCTTGAGGCCCGCCGCCTTCGAAGCCGCGGGTCCAGAGCCAGATGTGGTCGCTCATCAGCTGCGCGACGCGGCCCTTGCCGACACGGTCGAGGATCAACAGCGGCCGGTTGTTCGGGCCGTGCATGACAACATCGCCGCGCTGCGCCTGGGCGTCGATGTAGCGGAACCAGCGCCCCCAGCTCGGATCGTCGCCGGCGCCGCCGGGCAGGTCTGCCGTCACCGGATGGCGGTGCCCTGCCGGGCTCAGCAGCGGCTTGAAGCCCTGCTCCAGCACCTGGCCGGTCGGCTCAGCCGGCATGACCCGGCCGAGCGGCGAGCGATAGAGGCTGAGCGAGCCGGTGAAGGGCGCTCCCGTCGCGTCGAGCAGCGCCCCGCCCTTCTCGACATAGTCGGCGATGTTGGCGATGTAGGCGCGCGGCAGGATGCCCTGACGGCGATAGCGGTCGAAGATGATCAGGTTGAATTCGTCGAGCTTGATCTCGAACAGCTCGCGGATCGGGAAGGCGATCAGCGACAGCTCGCGGATCGGCGTGCCGTCCTGCTTCTCCGGCGGCCTCAAGATCGTGAAGTGGACGAGGTCGACCGAGGGATCGGCCTTGAGCAGGCTGCGCCAGGTGCGCTCGCCGGCATGCGGCTCGCCCGAGACCAGCAGCACGCGCAGCCGGTCGCGCACGCCGTTGAGCGCGGCGACCGCGCGGTTGTTGTCGAGCGTGAGCTCCTTAGGCCCTGCTTCGACCGACATCTCGACGACGGTCTGGCCGCCGTGATCGAGCGTGAAGGGAATCTCGACGACGCGCCCGACCGGCACCATCTGGCGCTGCTCGGCGGCGCCGTCGCGCTTGAGGGTCAGCTGGACCGGCGTGCCCGGTGCCACCGCCGCGTCCTCGACGCGGATCGACACCGTGACCGGCTTGCCGACCAGCCCGTAGGTCGGCACCTTCTCGACGACGAGGCGGCGATCGGCCTCGCCGCGCTGGCCGGTGACAACCACATGCAGCGGCGCACCGAAGAGGTCCTTGGCGCCGTCCGCCGGAAGATCGTGGACCTGACCGTCGGTGACCACGGCGACGCCGCCGAGGCGATGGCGCGGCACGTCGGCGAGCGCCCGGTCGAGCTGGGTCTGCAGCCGCGTGCCGTCGTCGGAGGAGAGCACGTTGCCGCCGATGGTAACGGTGCGGAGCTCGACGCCGGGGAGCGCCGAGAGCTTGGCCGCAAGCTGCTCGGCCGCTTTTCGCGTATCGGCAAGCCGCGTGCCGATCTTCTGGCTCGGGCTCTCATCGACGGCGAGGATGGCGATGTCCGGCCGCGCCTCGCGCCGTTCGGCCACGAGTGTCGGATTGGCGAGCGCCGCCAGCAGGGCGAGCGCGGCACCGGCCCGCCACCAGGCGCCGCGCGCCCGGGCGAACAGGCCAAGCCCGATCACGATCAGCGTCGCGAGCCCAAGGATCGCTAGCGCCCAGAGCGGCAGCATCGGCGCCCAGGCGATGTGAAGCGCGGACAGGGTCATTGGCCGACCCTTTCGAGGATCGACGGGACGTGCACCTGATCGGCCTTGTAGTTGCCTGTGAGCGCATACATCACGAGGTTGACGCCGAAGCGGAACGCCATCTCGCGCTGGATCTCGCCGCCCGGGACGACCGCGTAGAGCGCGCGGCCTCCGGCGTCGGACGCCCAGGCGCCGGCCCAGTCGTTAGAACCGAGGATGACGGATGAGACCTCATCCTCGCCCTGGGCCCGCGTCGCCTCGACCCAGACCTGACCGCTGGCGAAGCGGCCCGGGAAGTCGGTCAGGAGATAGAAAGCCTTGGTCAGCACATGCTCGGGCGGTGCCGGCACCAGCGCCGGGATCGACAGCCCGCGCGCGATCTCGCGCAGCTTCTGCGCGCCGGGACCGCCGGCCATCGGATCGATGACGATCTCGCCCGCATCGCGCGTGTCGAAGACGATGGTACCGCCGTTCTTGAGATAGGTGTTGAGCCGCTGCAGCGCGACCGGGCTCGGCCTGGGCTGGCTCGGCGTCATCGGCCAGTAGATCAGCGCGAAGAAGGAGAGCTCATCCGCCTCGATATCGAGGCCGAGCGGACTATCGGGCTCGATCGCCGTCCGCCGCTGAAGAATGTTGGAGAGCCCTTCGAGACCGAGACGGCTGGTCTCGTCGGCGCGCGCATCGCCCGTAATCACATAGGCCAGCCGCACATTGAGCGTCGCCTCGAGCGCAAAGGCATCGATCGCGTTCGCGCGCGACGGAGCGCTGCGCGTCTGCGCCTCGGCGGCGAAGGGGAGGAGCGCCAGGAGCGCGATCGCTGCCCGTGCGGCGGCAACGCGACCGGGCATCAGGCCGCGGAGCACGAGGCCGATGACGATGTCGACGAGCAGCAGCAGCAGCGCCGCGGCCAGGAGATGCGGCTTCAGCACGGTCTCCTCGCCGATCGCATAGGAGGCGCGCGCGACGCCGTTCGGAAGCTCGGTCAGCGCCGCCGCATCGGCAACGAAGGGGCCGAGATTGAGCGCCCGGCGCGACGTATCCGTGCCGTAGAAACCGGGCGGATGGCGGGAACCGACACGCGCATCGCCAAGGACAGCGACCGCGGAAGGCGGCGGCGGCGTGATACGGCCGAAGCCGTCGAGCGTCTCGATCGGCGGCAGTGGCTGCGTCGAGGCGCTGCCGGAAACGCCTTGGCTCAAGGCGACGACGCGCCGGAGCATGTCGACGAACAGGCCCGACATCGGAAGGTTCGACCAGGTCGGGATCGCCGTCGTGTGCACGAGGATGTTCCAGCCGAGGCCGCGACGCTCGCCGGTCACAATCGGCGTGCCATCGGCAAGCCTGGCCCAGCTGCGCTCGTTCAGCTCGAGACCGGGCTGCGCCAATACCTGGCGCTGAACGGTGACGTCGATCGGCACCGTGAGGCCGGCGAAGGGGCTCGATGTCTCGAAGGGCGCCAGCGGCTGCGGCCGGCTCCACGACAGCGCCCCGCCAAGTGCGCGGTCGCCCTTCCTGAGCTTGACCGGGACGAGGTCGTCCTCGGCATTGGCAAGCTTCGGCCCGGCGAAGCGCAGCAGCACGCCGCCATTCTCGATCCACGGCGTCAGCTGCGCCTTTTCGGCGGGCGGCAACGCGCCGGTATCGGGGAGCAGAATCACGGCGAGCTCGCGCTTGAGCAGCTCGGCAACCGGCCCTCGCCGCACCTCGGCGAAGGGCGCCAGCGCCCGGTCGAGATAGTGCAGCTCGTCCAGCAAGGGCTGCGAGGCGTCGAACTGCGTTGGGCCGATCAAGCCGACCGGCCGGCGGCGCCAGCGCTCGTCGAGCAGCACCACGGCAGCTGCTGAAGCCTCGTTCTCGATCTCGAGCCGCTGCACTTGATTCCTGAGCTCGGTCGGCAGCACGAACTTCACTTCGGTTCTCAGGCCGTCGGCGGCGAAGCGCACGGTTTCGCGCGCGAGCAGGCGACCGTCTCCGGCGATCGCGCGGACGGCGACCTCAGCCTCGCCGCCGGATACGAGACGGCGCGGGGCGACGACCAAATCGCTGCTGAGACCCTCGGGCGGCATCAAGGCGCGTGCGAGCTGCGGCGTCGACGGAAGGTGCACGGTCAGACGGCCGAGCCGCTGCAGGCGCTCGATGAGTCCGCTCTGCCCGGAGCCGTGATCGAGACCGTCGACGAGATAGGCCGCGGCCCCGGCCGAAGGGAGCTTGAGCTTGTCGAGCGTTGCGGCGGCGGCCGCCATATCCGGACCCCATGGCCTGGGCTCCATCGCCTGGACCAGCGCGCGCGCATCGGTCGGGCGAACGACGCCGCTCGACCGCCGGGATTCGTCCGTGCCTTCCGAGGTGGTCAGCAGCACGACATGGCGGCCCTGTTGCTCGGCGCCCTCGATCAGGCGCAGCAGAACCTTGCGCCGATCCTCCCACCTGGGCGCGGCGGCCCAGGTGTCGTCGACGGCGACGACAACCGGTCCGTCGCCGGAAAGTCGTGCCGCCGGATTGAGCAGCGGTTCCGAAAGTCCAAGGATCACGAGCGCGGCGATGGCGAGGCGCAGCAGTACCAGCCACCAGGGTGTGCGCGCCGGCGTCTCCTCTTTCGGCGTCAGCAGATGCAGGATGCGGATCGCCGGGAAGTTCAGGCGGCGCGGCGCCGGCGGAGTGACCCGCAGCAGCAGCCAGATCACCGGCAGGACGGCGAGCGCGGTCAGCAGCCAAGGGGATGCGAAAGCGAGCGATCCGAGGGTCAGCATGAGCCGTGCGCCTCAGTTCATCCGCTCGCGCGCGAGCGCGCCATAGAGCGCCAGGAGGCCGCTCTCGGCCGAGCGATCCGTATGGTGCGTCGAGAAGTACCAGCCGGCGGCGCGCGCGATGTGAGCAAGCCCCTCGCGATGCTCGGACATGCGATTGACATACTCGCCGCGGAGCGATTCGACGCGCGGCAACAGCGCCAACGCCTCGCCCTCCATGCCCTCGAAACGGACGCGGCCGGCGAAGGGCAAGCTCTCCTCGGCGGGGTCGAGGATCTGCAGCAGATGGCCACGGACGCCGGGGGCGACGAACTTGCCGACCAATGCCTGCACCTCGTCGAGAGGTGCCAGCAGATCGCCGATCAGCACCAGCTCGGCGTGCCTCGGCAGCGGCTCGAACAACGGAATGCCGGCGGGCGCCGCGGTCGGCCGCTCAAGCCCATGCGACAGACGGAGAAGCGCGGTGCGGCCCGTGGTCGGCGGCAGGCCCTCACCGAGAAGCGAGATGCGCTCCCCGGCGCCGACGAGCAGGAGGCCGAGAGCCCTCAGCAAGATCTCGGCGCGGTCCGCCTTCTCGGGCAGGTCGCGCCGGGAGCGCCAGCGCATCGAGGCCGAGGTGTCCCGCCAGAGCCACACGGTCTGTGCCGCCTCCCATTCGGTCTCGCGCACGAAGACCTGATCGCTCTTGGCCGACCGGCGCCAGTCCACCATGCGCGCGGAGTCGCCCGGCAGGTAACGGCGGTACTGCCAGAAAGTCTCACCCTGCCCGACCCGTCGGCGGCCGTGGACGCCCTGGGCCACCGTGGCGGCAACGCGCTGCGCCGACACCAAGAGCGGCGGCAAGATCGAGGCGAGCTGTTCGGCGCGTTGCTGCATATGCGAACCGACCGCAGTTTGACCCGTCTACCCCCCGACCACAACCAGCGAGTCTGTGAGATTCGCGCCTATCGGCGTGAATCAGGCAAAGGGCTGGGCGAGCCGGTCGATCACGCGGTCGATCGTCACGCCCTCGGCGCGGGCCGCGAAATTGAGCGCCATGCGGTGCCTAAGCACCGGAGGCGCCAGCGCAACCACGTCGTCGAGAGACGGCGCAAGGCGGCCATCGAGGACGGCGCGGGCCCGGCAGGCGAGCATCAGGGCCTGGCTTGCACGCGGGCCGGGGCCCCAGGCTACATGCTTCTTGACCTCGTCGAGTTCGCTCGTCTCCGGACGGCCGGCACGGACGAGCTTGAGAATCGACTCGACGACGCTGTCGCCGACCGGCATCCGGCGCACGAGCCGCTGTGCGTGCATCAGCTCATCGGGACGCATCGCCTGCGCCGGTTTCTCGTCGTCGGCGCCGGTCGTCGCCAGCAGCATCCGCTTCTCCGCCTCGAGATCGGGATAGCCGACATCGATCTGCAGAAGGAAACGGTCGAGCTGCGCTTCCGGCAGCGGATAGGTTCCCTCCTGCTCCAGCGGGTTCTGCGTCGCCAGAACATGGAAGGGCTGCGGCAGCGGATGATAGCGGCCGGCGACGGAGACCCGCTTCTCCTGCATCGCCTGCAGCAGCGCGGACTGCGTGCGCGGGCTTGCACGATTGATCTCGTCCACCATCAGAAGCTGCGAGAAGACCGGGCCCTGGATGAAGCGGAAGCCGCGGCGCCCGCCCTCGCCCTCTTCGAGCACCTCGGAGCCGATGATGTCGGCCGGCATCAGATCGGGCGTGCATTGCACGCGTTTCTCGTCGAGGCCAAGGACGACGCCCAGCGTCTCGACCAGCCGCGTCTTGGCTAGACCCGGCACACCGATGAGCAGCCCATGGCCACCCGAAAGCAACGTCACCAGGGACTGATCGACCACGGCCTCCTGGCCGAAGATGACGCGGTGGATACGCTCGCGCACTTGCGCGAGTCGCTGACCCAAGTTTTCGATCTCGGCGACAAGCGCCGTACCTTCGGCGGGGATCGGCTCGGCAGCGCTCACGGAATCCGGTATCCTCTTTTCAGGAGAGAAGATCCTGCCATGACGGCCCCGACGGGCGGAACCCATCGTGTCCCGAGCTTCGATCCGAGCGCCGCCAATTGCGGCGATTTCGGCATCGCGATCGGTCGCGACGGCACTTGGTATTACCACGGCTCGCCGATCGGTCGCAAACCGCTGGTCAAGCTGTTCGCGTCGGTCCTCCGGCGCGAAGAGAGCGGCGAATACTGGCTGGTAACGCCCGTCGAACGCGGGCGAATCCTGGTCGAGGACGTTCCCTTCACGGCCGTCGAAGTTACAGCCGAGGGTGAAGGTTCCCACCGAATTCTTCGATTTCGCACCAACCTTGACGATGAAATCGAGGCGGGGCCCGCGCACCCGATCCGCGTCGATCACGATCCGGAGAGTGGTGCGCCTTCGCCCTATGTGCGCGTCAGAGGCGGCCTCGAAGCGCGCATCTTGCGGCCGGTCTTCTATCATTTGATTGAGCTTGGCCGAGAAGAGACCTTTGCCGGAGAGGCCAGGTTCGGCGTGTGGAGCAATGGCGAGTTCTTTCCGTTGGGATCGGTCGAGACGTGAGCCTGACACCTTCCGGCATTCGCCTGCGGCTATCGGATGCCGGGCGCGACCGCGGCGATCACGACCTCAATCCCGGCATGGCGCCGGCCGATCGCATGCGCGCCGCGGCCGTCCTGGTGCCGCTGGTTGCGCGGCCGGAAGGGACCACCGTGCTGCTGACGCGCCGCACCGAGCATCTGCACCACCATGCGGGGCAGATCAGCTTCCCCGGCGGGCGCATCGAGGAAGTCGATCCCTCGCCCGAGGAAGCGGCGCTGCGCGAGACCGAGGAGGAAATCGGCCTCTCCCGAAGCCACATCGAGGTGGTCGGCCGTCTCGGCCGCTATCGGACGCGGACCGGCTTCGAGATCACGCCGATCGTCGGTTGGGTGACGCCGCCCTTCGAGCTCGCGCCCGATCGATTCGAGGTCGCGGAGGTGTTCGAGGTTCCGCTCTCCTTCGTCGCCGATCCCGCGAACCACGAACGGCGCAGCCGAGAATGGCAGGGGGTCGTCCGGCACTTCTATGTACTGCCCTATGGCGGCTATTACATCTGGGGAGCGACGGCCGGGATGCTGGTCAATCTGGCCGAGCGTCTGAAGCCATGATCCGCATCCTGCTGACCGTACTGTTGCCGATGGCGCTGCCGGCGACGGTTTACTTCCTGTGGTTCGCCAATGAGCGCCGCAAGGCGCTCGCCGCCGGCGAGCCGGAGAAGGCGCCGCGGCTCGGCGACGTGCCGTGGTTCGTCCTCGGTTCGGCCGGAATCGCGATCGCCGCGGTCGTGCTTGTCGCCACGACGATCTACTCCGGCGACGAGCCCGGCACAACCTATGTGCCCCCGCATGTCGAGGACGGACGCGTCGTGCCCGGCGCTTCGAAGTAGGCGGGCGCTTGCGCGACAGGCTCTCCCCGCTTCCAGGCTGGATGACGGCACCGGAGACGCGCCGCGTCCTGGCCGCGCTGACTCGCAACGGCGCTGTCGTTCGCTTTGCCGGCGGCGCGGTCCGCGATGCACTGATCGAGCTCGAGGCGACGGACGTCGACCTCGCCACCCCCGATCTGCCGGAGACGGTGATGCGGCTTGCCGCTGAAGCCGGTCTCGACACGCGCCCTACCGGGATCGATCACGGCACTGTGACCGTGATCGCCGATCGCCGGTCCTTCGAGGTGACGACGCTTCGTCGCGACGTCGAGACCTTCGGCCGCCACGCGCGCGTCGCCTTCACCGACGACTGGCGCGCGGATGCAGCGCGCCGCGACTTCACCATCAACGCGCTCTATGCCGATCCGGACGGCCGGCTGCACGACTACTTCGGCGGAGCAGCCGACCTTGAGGCCGGCGTCGTCCGCTTCATCGGAGATGCGGGCCAGCGCATCCGGGAGGATGCGCTGCGCATTCTCCGGTTCTTCCGCTTCCATGCCCGCTTCGGCAAGGGTGCGCCGGATGCCGAATCCCTGGCAGCATGCCGGACCCACGCGGCGCTCGTCGAAACGCTGTCGGGCGAGCGCATCCGCCAGGAGCTGCTCCGGCTGCTGGTCGGGCCGCGGCCAGACTATGCCGTCCGCCTGATGCGGGAGGCGGGCGTTCTCGAGGTTGTGCTGCCCGGTGCGACGGAGATCGATCGCCTCGCCCGCCTAGTCGTGTTCGAGCCGAGCCCCGATCCGCTCCGCCGCCTCGGCGCGCTCCTCTCGGAGAACGCCGACCAGGTCGCCGCCCGCCTTCGCCTGTCGAATGCCGATGCGCGCCGTCTCCTCGAGATGTGCCCGCCGCTGACGCTCTCACCCGATGCGGGCGAGCGCGAGCGGCGACGCCTGCTCTATGCCTATGAAGCCGCAAGGATCAGCGACAACGCCTGGCTCGCTCTCGCGGAGACCGGCGATGAGCGACATCGCGCCTGGATTGCCGACGCTGAGCGCTGGCAGCGGCCGAAGCTCCCGGTCGGCGGCAAGGACGCGCAGCGCCTCGGCATCGCTCCCGGCCCCGCGCTTGGCGACGCCCTCCGACGGGTCGAGGATGCCTGGATCGCCTCCGACTTCGCGCTCGACCGCGAGGCGTGCCTCGGCCTGCTGGCGCGCGAGAATTGAACCGCGATCCTACGCGCGGATCCAGCCAGCCAGAATGGCGACGCCAAGCCCGGCGAAGCTGATAGCCGCTCCCCGCCTGATCCAGTTCGTCGGCAGACAGCTCGCCGCCTGCTCGCCCAGCAGCACCGACGGCGCGTTCACGAGCAGGAGCCCGAGGCTGGTGCCGAGCGTCGCCGCCAGTAGCGACTGATAGGTTGCCGCCAGCGCCACGGTCGCGATCTGCGTCTTGTCCCCGATCTCGACCAGGAAGAAGGCGATCGCCGTCGCCAGGAAGGCACCGGCCTTGGTGACCTGCGTGTCGCGCTCATCGAGCCGATCAGGGATCAGCGTCCACGCCGCGAACAGCAGGAAAGACCCGCCGACGATCCATCTCAGCCACTGCGCCTCGGTCAGGCCGGCGAGAAGGATCCCGAGCCAGCCAGCGATGGCATGATTGAGCAACGTCGCGACCGCAATGCCCGCGATCACCGGCAAGGGACGGCGGAAGCGCGCAGCGAGCACGAATGCGAGGAGCTGGGTCTTGTCACCAATCTCGGCGAGAGCCACGACTCCGACGGACACGAGAAAGGCGTCCATGAGACCGGAGTTGGGTAACGCCGGAGCGAATCGCGATCAAGCGGCAGAACGTCGCGGGCGCTCAGGCCCGCCGGTCGGCGCGGATCATGTCCGCGGCTTTCTCAGCGATCATCATCGTCGGTGCGTTGGTGTTGCCTGAGGTGATGGTCGGCATGACCGAGGCATCGACGACGCGAAGGCCGCCGACGCCGCGCAGCCGGAGCCGGTCGTCGACGACGGCGCCGGGATCGCTCCCCATACGGCAGGTGCCGACCGGGTGGAAGATCGTCGTGCCGATATCGCCGGCCGCCTTCGCCAGGTCCGCATCGGACAGGAGCGCCGGGCCGGGCTTGAACTCCTCGGGCGAGAAGCGTGCAAGCGGCTTCGCCTTGGCGATGCGGCGCGTGAGCCGGATCGCGTCCACGGCCACGCGCCGGTCGCTCTCGGTCGAGAGGTAGTTTGGGCGGATCGCCGGCGGCACCCGCGCATCGGCGTCACGGATGCGGACATGCCCGCGGCTATCAGGCCGGAGATTGCAGACCGATGCCGTGAAGGCAGGGAACGGGTGCAAAGGCTCGCCGAACCGATCGAGGCTCAGCGGCTGCACATGGTATTCGAGGTTGGCGGTTTCGAGCGCCGGGTCGCTCTTGGCGAAGCCGCCGAGCTGGCTCGGCGCCATGGTCAGGGGACCGCGTCGGAACAGGGCGTACTCGAATGCCATGCCGAGGCGCCCGATCAAGCTACCGGCGCGCTCATTCAGCGTCTTCGTATTGCTGACCTTGAAGGCGAGACGGAGCTGCAGATGGTCCTGCAGATTCTCGCCGACACCCGAGGCATCATGCAGGACCTCGATTCCGTGGTCCGCAAGCAACGCACCGGGGCCGATACCGGAGACCTGCAGAAGTTGCGGCGAGTTGATGGCGCCGGCGGCAAGGATCACCTCACCCCTCGCCTCGATGCGCGTCGGGATGCCGCGGTGGCGGAGCGCGACGCCTGCGGCGCGGCCTTCCTCGAGCAGAAGACCCTCGGCCTCGGCATGGGTGAAAACCTTGAGGTTGGGGCGCCGGCGCACCGGCTTGAGGAAGGCCTGTGCCGTGCTCAGACGCGCGCCGCGCCGCTGATTGACCTGGAAATAGCCGCAACCCTCGTTGTCGCCGCGGTTGAAGTCGGTGGTCTTCGGGATTCCCACCTCGGCAGCCGCATCGCAAAAGGCGTCGAGAATCTCCCATGAGAGCCGCATCTCGTCGACGATCCACTCGCCGCCGACGCCGTGATGATCGTCGGCGCCGCGCATCTGGTGCTGCGAGCGCTTGAAGTAGGGAAGCACGTCGTCCCAGCCCCAGCCGACGTTGCCGAGCTGGCGCCATTGATCGTAGTCGCGCGCCTGGCCGCGCATGTAGATCATGCCGTTGATCGCCGAGCAGCCGCCGAGCACGCGCCCGCGCGGGTAGTTGAGGGCGCGGCCATTGAGTCCAGCCTCCGCCTCGGTCTTGAGGCACCAATCGGTCTCGGGATTGTTCTGCGTGTAGAGATATCCGACCGGCACATGGATCCAGAGATAGCGGTCACGCCCCCCGGCCTCGAGGAGCGCGACGCAAACCTCGGGATCGGCGGACAGGCGATTGGCGAGAACGCAACCAGCCGAGCCAGCCCCGACGATCACATAGTCAAAGCTGCCAAGGCTCGACCGCGCCGCTGCGGCCTTCATCTCGGAATCCTCATCCGTCCACCATACCGGCGGACCGCGAGCGTGGACAGAGGCGGACCCGCGGGGCTTAATGGGCCCACCGCAAGACGGCAAGGGAGGATTCCCCGCCGGTGCAGGAAACCGTCGTTCTCGGCCTGTCCTTGGCCTATCTCGGGCTTCTGTTCGCCGTCGCCTATGTCGGCGACCGGCATGCCCGCGCCTGGTCGTCGAGCCGGCTCGGGCCGATCGTCTACGGGCTCTCGCTCGCGATCTATTGCACCTCCTGGACCTTCTACGGTGCTGTCGGCCGCGCCGCGACCTCCGGTCCGGATTTCATCCTGATCTATGTCGGCCCGGTGATCGTGGTGATCGCCGGCTATCCGATGCTGCGCAAGATCATCACCATCGCCAAGCGCCACAACGTCACCTCGATCGCCGACTTCCTGGGATCGCGCTACGGCAAGAGCCGTGCCGTAGCGGTCAGCGCCACGCTCATCGCCTCGGTCGGCGCGCTCCCCTACATCGCGCTTCAGCTCCAGGCGGTGTCGTCGAGCTTCATTGCCATCGCCGGCCCGGCTCCCTCCGGCGTCAGCCTGCTGCCGGCGCCGATCGCCGACACCTCATTCATCGTCGCCGCGCTGATGGCGGTCTTCACCATCCTGTTCGGCGTCCGCCATGTGCAGGCGGCCGAGCAGCATCGCGGCATGATGCTGGCGATCGCCTTCGAGTCGGTGGTCAAGCTGGTGGCGCTGCTGGCGGTCGGACCTTTCGTCATCTTCGGGCTCTTCGACGGCCCCGCCGACCTGATGGCGCGTATTGCGGCTGCGCCCGAGGTTGAGGCCCGCCTGGAAGGCAGCGTCTCCAGCCTCGCCTGGATCACGACCACCCTCCTGGCGGCAGCTGCGTTCCTCTGCCTGCCACGGCAGTTCCACGTCGCCGTGGTCGAGCACGATCATCCAGGCAGCCTCCGGACCGCGCGCTGGCTGTTCCCCACCTACCTCGTGCTGATCAACCTCTTCGTCGTGCCGATCGCGGCCGGCGGCCTGCTCCTGCTGCCCAGGATCGCCAATCCCGACCTGTACGTCCTGTCGCTGCCGCTTTCCAACGACGAGGCCTGGCTGTCGCTGCTGGTCTTCATCGGCGGTCTCTCGGCCGCGACCTCGATGGTGATCGTCGCCTGCATGGCGCTGTCCGGCATGGTCGGCAACGAGCTGGTGATGCCGTTGCTGCTGCGTAGACGCGCTACCGCGCAGGGCGATCTGGGGCCGCTCGTCCTGCTCGTCCGCCGCGCCGCGGTCCTCGTGATCGTGCTGGCAGGCTACGCCTATCACAAGATCGTCGCCGGCTACCTGCCGCTGGCCTCTATCGGCATGATCTCGTTCTGCGCGGTCGCCAATTTCATGCCGGGCTTGATCCTAGGGCTGTACTGGCGGCGGGCCAATCGCTTCGGCGTGGTCGCCGGCCTCGCCGGCGGCTTCGCGGTTTGGCTCTACGGACTTCTGATCCCTTCGCTGCAGCAGGCGCTCGGCGAACCGCTGGCAACACCGCTGGCTTCGTTCCTGCCGGATCCTCTCGCCGCGCTCGATCAGATCGGTCAAGGCTTCCTCGTCGGCATCACCGTCAACACGCTTCTCCTGATCGGCGGCTCGCTGCTCGTCCCGGCCCGCCGGCGCGACCAGGAGCAGGCCGACGCCTTCGTTCTCGGCGCCGAGGCGCCGCAGCGGACCCTCGCTGGCGATGCCGCCTCTCGCATCGAGGAGCTTCGCGACCTGGTCGCGCGCTTTCTGGGCGCCGAGCGAGCCGCGCGCGCCTTCGCGGATCGGGGCCTCACGCTCCCGGCTGCTCTGGGGCTCGCCGAGCGCCTGCTCTCCGGCACCATCGGCGCCGCTTCGGCCCGCGTGATCATGGCCGCGGTCGAGCGTCGCCGGCTGATCTCGCCGCGCGCCGCGCGTGCGATGCTGGACGAAGCCTCGGAGGCCATCCGCTACAGCTCCGAGATCCTGCGCAACGCGCTCGATCATGCCGGCCTCGGCATCGCCGCCTTCGACCGTGAGAGCCGCCTCGAGATCTGGAACGAACGCTTTCCGGCACTCCTCGGTCTCGATCCTGACACGGTCACCGTCGGCGCGCACGCCGCCTCGATTGCGGAGATTCTGAAGCGACCCGAGACGTCCCAGGTGCTGGAGCGTCGCGGGCCAAATGCGAGCGTGGTCGAGATCCGGCTAGATCCGCTGCCCGGCGGCGGCTTCGTCGCCACCTGTCACGACGTGACCGCGCGCGTTCGAGCCGCAGAAGCGCTTCGCGACAGCGAACGGCGCATTCGTGTCTACACCGACAACGTTCCTGTGCTCATCGCCTATATCGACAGGAACGAGCGCTATCGCTTCACCAATCGCCAGTATCAGGCGGCGCTCAATCTGACGCCCGAGGAGGCAGAGGGCCGAACCATCGTCGAGGTCATCGGCGAGGAGCGCTATCGACGCCTCAAGCCGCATATCGACGGCGTGCTGCGCGGCGAGCACCAGACCTTCGAGATCGAGTTCCCGACCAATGATGCCAATATCGAGGTAGCCCAGGGCACCTATATCCCGCACTTCGATGCGAGTGGCGCTGTCGCTGGCTTTTTCCTTCTCTATCAGGACGTGACCCAGGCGCGCGCCGCAGAGGCCGTGCTGCGCCAGTCGAAGGAGACGCTCGAGCTACGCGTCGCCGAGCGCACTGCCGAGCTCGAGCGGAGCCGAGCCGAGGCCGAAGCGGCCAATCTCGGCAAGACCCGCTTCATCGCCGCCGCCAGCCACGACCTTCTGCAACCGCTGCATGCCGCGCGCCTGTTCACCGCAGCCCTCGCCGACCGCCAGCCCGGAAACGACCTCGTTACCAAGATCGACCAGGGACTGGGTGCGGTCGAAGCCCTGCTCGACGCGTTGCTCGACATCTCGAAGCTCGATGCCGGCGCGCTCAAGCTTGAGCGCCGGGCTTTCGCGCTGCAGCCGCTCTTCGACTCGCTGGCCGCCGCCTTCGCTCCTTTCGCTGCGAAGAGCGGCGCGCGCCTGACGGTGTCGGCCTGCTCGGCATCGATCACGACGGACTCCGCGTTGCTCCGTCGCATTCTGCAGAATTTCATCTCCAACGCGCTCCGGTACGGCGGCGGAGAGGACCGTCCGCCGCGCGTTGTCCTCGGCTGCCGCCGCGCCGGCAAGGCGCTTCGCATCGAGGTCTGGGACAACGGCCCGGGCATCCCCGAGGACAAGCGTGACCTCGTCTTCCAGGAGTTCGTCCGGCTCCACCCAGCCGCGATCGACCGCGGCGAGGGGCGCGGTCTCGGGCTCGGGCTCGCCATCGTCGAGCGCGTTGCACGTATGCTCGACCACAAGATCTCCCTCCGCTCGATCCCCGGCCGCGGCTCGGTCTTCGCCGTGACCGTGCCGCTCGCCGCCGCCAGTGCTGCGCTGCCGGCGGCGCTGCCGGTGGCCGCGCCGCTCGCCGGCCTCGACACCGGCGCCTTCGTTCTTTGCATCGATGACGAAGCGCAGGTGCGCGACGCGATGACAACGTTGCTTGGCGGCTGGGGTTGCCAGGTCGTCGCCTCGCCCGGGCTCGAAGCGGCTCTCGCCGCGCTCGCCGGGGAAGGCCGCGCGCCGGATCTCCTCGTCGTCGACTATCATCTGGGTTCCGGCCCGGACGGGCTTGCCGTCATCGAACGCCTTCGACAGGAGTGGGGCTCCGAGATTGCCGCGGCGCTGATCACCGCCGACCGCGATCCGTCGCTCCGCGGCAGCGCTTGCGCGCAGCAGGTCGATCTCCTGCACAAGCCGGTGAAGCCGGCAGCGCTCAGGGCACTTCTCCGCGGCCGCGGGCGCGGCCAGCCCCTGGCGCTCAGGGCTTGATCGGCTCCTTCGGCGGCTCCAGGGCAAGATGGCGCGACAGGATCACGGCCTGGGTGCGTGACCGCACGCCGAGCTTGCGTAGGATCGTCGTCACATGCGCCTTCACCGTTGGCTCGCCGACGGAAAGCTCAAAGGCGATCTGCTTGTTGAGCCGTCCCCGCGCCATCAGCGCCAGCACCCGCCATTGCTGTGGCGTGAGCTGAGAGGCGCGGCGGGCGAAGTCGATCGCCTCCTCGTCGCTCTCCGATGCCTCGGCGTCGGGCGGCATCAGCACCTCGCCGTCGAGCACGGCCTTCACGACCCTGGCGATCGCCTCGAGCGAGGCCGACTTCGGCATGAAGGCCGAGGCACCGAGGTCCATGACCCGGCGCATCGTGCGGCCATCGCGTGCCGCTGAGACGACGACGATCGGAACCGACGGATAGCTCGCCCGCACCGTCGCGATGCCGGTCAGGCCATCCATGCCCGGCATGTCGAGGTCGAGCAGCAGCGCGTCGATCTCCGCCTCGCGCTCGAGAAGAGCCATGGTCTCGGCCATCGATCCGGCGGTCTCGATGCGCGCGCCGGCGAAGCTCTGGCGCAGCGCCGTGCCGAGCGCATCGCGCACCATCGGATGGTCGTCGGCGACGAGAAAGCTCGGCGCGGCCGGCGCGGTTTCGGCAGAGCCCATCCTTCGCTTGAGATCTCCGTCAGCTTCAGCAGATGCTTGGAGCCAAGCCGGGAAATGGTCAAGGGCGTCGCCTCTGCCGATCGACTATGATCCCGACCCCGCCTGTCCTCGTGAGACCCCATGCCCCGCCATCACGACCTCTCCGCCTCGCCGGCCACCTGCCACTGGGGCGTCTTCGCCGCCGATCTTCCGCCGGTCCTCAAGATCGCCTCCGGCGACACCGTCACCGTCCATTGCGTCTCCGGCGCAAAAGAGACGCTGCCCAAGCCGCCTTTCGAGGTCCTGCCCGAGCACCCGGAGATCCTCGACAAGGTGAAAATGGGACCGGGCGGTCATATCCTGACCGGGCCCGTTTATGTCGAGGGGGCCGAGCCGGGCGACACGCTCGAGGTCCGCATCAAGGACGTGGCGCTGCGCCAGGACTGGGGCTGGACGGTGATCGCGCCCTTGAAGGGAACGCTGCCCGAGGACTTTCCGGTCCGGCGCATCTGGCATCTGCCGATCGACCGGAAGGCGATGACGGCCGAGATGCCCTGGGGCATGAAGGTGCCGCTCAAACCCTTCTGCGGTGTCATGGGCGTCGCGCCGCCGCCGATCTACGGGCGCGTCGCCACCATCGAGCCGCGCGAGTATGGCGGCAATCTCGACAACAAAGAGCTTGGCGCGGGATCGACGCTCTACCTGCCGGTCTTCAACAAGGGCGCCTTGTTCTCGACCGGGGACGGCCATGCCGTGCAGGGCGACGGCGAGGTCTCGATCACCGCGCTCGAAACCGCGGTCTCCGGCACCTTCGAGCTGATCGTGCGCAAGGACCTTCGGCTCAAGTTTCCGCGCGCCGAGACGCCGACGCACTTCATCTCCATGGGCCTTAATGTCGATCTTGACGAAGCGGCAAAGCAGGCGTTGCGCGAGATGATCACCATGATCTGCGAGCGGCTCAACGTCTCACGCGAGGAGGCCTACATGCTCTGCAGCCTGGCGGTCGATCTGCGCGTGACCCAGCTTGTCGACGGCAACAAGGGTATCCACGCCATGCTGGCGAAGTCGCTGCTGGCTGGCCGCTGAAACCTCATCCCCGGAGTCTCCATGACCAAGATCTTCTCCCTCGATGGCAAGGTCGCGCTGATGACCGGCGCCTCCCGCGGCCTCGGCCGGGCCATGGCGCTGGCACTTGCCGCCGCCGGTGCGCATGTCGTCGTGAACGGCCGCAACGAGGCCGGCATCGAGAAGACCAAGCAGGCAATTATCGCTGCGGGCGGCAAGGCGACGGCAACGGCTTTCGACACCACAGACATTGTCAAGGCCGATGCCGCGATCGACCGGATCGAGAAGGAGCTCGGCCACCTCGACATCCTGGTCAACAACGCCGGCTACGGAAACGCCAAGACCGCGACCGAGGCGACCAACGCCGAGTGGAACGAGATCATCGAAGTTGACCTCAACGCGTGCTTCCGGCTCGCCAAGCGCGCATCCGTCGGCATGATCCGACGCGGCTGGGGCCGGATCATCAATATTTCCTCGATCAACGCGCATATCGCGCGCGAGGCCAATGCCAACTACTGCGCAGCCAAGGCCGGGCTCGAAGGCCTGACGCGCGCACTCGCGGTCGAATGGGGCGCTAAGGGCGTCACCGTCAACGCCATCGCGCCCGGATACATGATGACGCCGGACAATATGGACACGCCGCTCCGCGCCGATCTCGAGAAACGCGAATGGTTCGCGCAGCGCACGGCGCTCAAGCGCTGGGGCCAGGCCGACGAGCTCGACGGCGCCGTCGTCTACCTCGCCAGCAATGCCTCGGCCTATTGCACCGGCACGGTGCTGATCGTCGACGGCGGCATGAGCGTGAAGATCTAGGCTCGCCCGTTCTGGTGCGGCCGGAGCGCCGCGAAGATCGCCTCATGTGTCAGCGTAGCCACGCCGCTTTCGCGGCCGAGCCGGACGACAGCGCCTGACAGCCAGGGCAGCTCGAGCCGCCCGCCGCGCTCGAGGTCGTGGAGCATCGAAGCCTTCATCGCCGCCGGCAGGCTGTCTACGAAAGCGAGTGACTTTTCGACATGATCGCCGGGAAGCGCGATGCCGCACGCACGTGCGACGGCCGTACTTTCGCTGAGCGCACGCGTGATCAGAAGCCGACCCTCCGCGTCCTCGCGGATCGGGCCGATCGGAGTGCGGGCGAGCGCGGTCACGCCGGAAAGCATGGAAAGGAAGACGAACTTCTCCCAGATCGCGCGGTGGATGCCGGGCGACTCGATGACGTCAAGATTCGCGCGCTTGCAGGTCTCGACGAGCGCGGTCAGGCGTTCGCTCTTGCTTCCGTCGAGTTCGCCGAGCGTGATCCGCGCCATGGTGCCGGTATGGCGCAGCACGCCCGGCCGCTCGATCGCGATGGCGATGTGGCAGACCCCGCCGAGCACGTGCTCGCGCCCGAAGGCGGCGCTCATGCGCTCGATCGCCTCGACTCCGTTCTGCAGCGAGGCGACGACGGTCTTGGGCCCGACCAGCGGTGCCATCTGCGCGATGGCTGACTCGGTGTCGGCAAGCTTGACGGCCAGCAGCGCAGCGGCAACCGGGCCGATCTCGCGCGGGTCACCGGTCGCCCGAACCTTGAGCCGGTCGATCGGCGCGACATCGCTCAAGATGGTGAGCCCGTCCGTCTTCAGCGCCGCAAGATGCGCGCCGCGCGCGAGGAAGCGCATATCCGCGCCGGCGCGGGCCATGTGCCCGCCGAAGAAGCCGCCGACGCCGCCGGCGCCGACCATCGCCACCTTCATCCTGTCCCCTCGCAGACGATGAACGGCCGTTCCAGCTATGGCATGCTGGCCGCACGCGCGGCGACCATAGCCCGGAGGCACCCGCATGGATACGACCTGGATCGTCATCGGCATTGTCGTCGTGGTCGGCCTCTGGCTGGCGATGACCTACAACCGCTTGGTCTCGCTCAGGAACCAGGCCCGCAATGCCTGGAGCCAGATCGACGTGCAGCTCAAGCGCCGCCATGACCTGATCCCGAACCTGGTCGAGGTGGTCAAGGACGCGATGGGCTATGAGCAGGAGACATTAAGGCAGGTCGTCGAGGCGCGGAACTCGGCGGTCAATGCGAAAGGCCCGGCCGAGGTCGGCGTGGCCGAGGCGGCGCTGACGGCGGCGACAACCAAGCTCTTCGCGCTGATGGAGAACTACCCGCAGCTCAAGGCCAACGACAATGTCATGCAGCTCCAGGAAGAGCTGACTACGACCGAGAACAAGATCTCCTTCGCGCGCCAGTTCTACAACGACAGCATCATGGGCCTGAACAACATGGTGCAGTCCTTCCCGGCCAACATGATCGCCGGCATGTTCGGATTCGCCGTCATGCCGCATCTCGACATCCCCGATGCCGAGCGCGCGGTGCCGAAGGTCGATCTGCGCTAGGCGCATCCGATGAGCGCGCCGTCGTCGGCGCCCGTAGCGTCGGGGTTGGCGAGCACCGACTTCATGTCGGCGCAGCGCCGCAACCGGCGCATGACGCGCTGGCTCCTGATCGTCCTGACTCTGATCGCGGCAGGTCTCGGCGCCTCGATCGGCGCGATGCTGGAGTTCGAGGGCGGCACCGCCTCGGACGCGCTCAGCGCCTTGACCGGACCGGCGGCGATCGCCGGTGCGATGCTGCTGGGTCTCGCTAGCCTGCTGTGGAGCGGCATCACGCTTGCCCTCGGCGACCGGCTGCTTGCGGGTATCTCAGGCGCACGCGAAGTCGGCCGCGAAAACGAGCCGCAGCTCCACAACATCGTCGAGGAGATGGCCATCGCCGCCGGCCTGCCGAAGCCGAAGGTCTTGGTGATCGAGACCGAGGTGCCGAATGCCTTCGCGACCGGCATGCGCACCAGCCGAGCGGCGATCGGCGTAACCCGCGGCCTGCTCGACTCGCTGTCACGCACGGAGCTGCAAGGCGTGATCGGCCACGAGATGGGTCATATCGCCAATCTCGACACGCGCTACATGACCGCCGTCGGCGTCACGGTCGGGCTGATCGCGATGGTCAGCGAGATCGCCCTACGGGCGTTTCGATGGGGAAGCTTCGGCCGGAGCCGGTCTTCCGCCGGCGATAACAAGAAGGGCGGCGGCCAGCTGATCCTGATCGTCGTCTTCCTGGTCTTCGCGATCCTGGCGCCGATCGCAGCCAAGTTCGTGCAGTTCGCGGTATCGCGCCAGCGCGAGTACCTTGCGGACGCGACCTCGGTTCAGTTCACGCGCAATCCCGAGGGGCTGATCGGGGCGCTACGGAAGCTGACGGAGGCCGCGAAGCCTTTCCCGGGCGTCAGCGGCGCCACCCAGCACCTGTTCATCATCAATCCGCTCCGGCAGTTCACCAGCCGGACATGGTCGCTGCTCGCGACGCATCCGGCGCTGGAGGATCGTATCGCCAGACTGGAAAACCTTGGCGCTTAAGGCCACGGTCGCGACGATCACGCGCTCCGCTCAAGCCGAGGTCGCTATGCGCCCTCGGTACGCTGCGCGCGCCGCCGCGAAGTCTTCAGATTCGCGCCGGCGGCGAGCGTACCGAAGCGCCCAGCGCTTCGGCTTGAGCGAGACGCAGCAACGGCGCGACCGTGGCCTTAAGGATGCAACGCCATCCCCTTAACCACCCGATCGACGTCCTTGCGATCGGCATGCAGCGCCAAGCCGACCAGCTTCAACGCCTCGGCCTTCACCGCCTTCACCGCAGCCCGGTTGGCCTCGTCGTGCCCGGTCGCGAACATTTCCTCGGTGTAAAGCGCAAACGGCAGGTTTCGCTCGCGAAGACGTTGGTGCGCCTAGGTCAGATCGGCGGCCGAAGCGGCGAAGACCAGGACCGGCTGGCGGAACATCGCGAGCGAGCGCACGCCTGAGCCATCCTCATAGGCTTGGCCGATCAGGGCGCGAACGGAACCGGCGACGGCGCTGGCCAGGAATGCGGTGACGTTCAGCTTCTGCCAGACCGGCAGATCGGCACGGACGGCGATAGCGACTTTGGTCTCGAAGCGCATCGGCTTCTCCGGGCAGGCGTTTGGGCCTAAGGTGACTGAAACGCCATCGGGGGACTTGTATCGCCGTGCGGCCGGTCAACGATGAGTGGGTGTGCTACGAAAGCGATCCCCGAACCGGGATTGAGCGCCTTTACGCACGCTTCACGCGCCATGCCTATGACCGGCACGCGCACGAGACCTATGCGATCGGCATGACCGAAGCCGCCTCGCAGAGCTTCACCTGCCGCGGGATCGGGCACACGACCGAGCCCGGCGCGATCATGCTGTTTAACCCGACCGAGCTGCACGACGGCCGCGCCACGACGCGCGAAGGCTTCACCTACCGCATGCTCTATCTCGACACTGCCACGGTTCGCCGCGTTCTCGCCGGCGAGGTCGACAGCCCGGAGCCGCTGTTCGGTCGCCCGGTGGCGTTCGACCCCGAGACCGCAGGTTTCATCTCGCGCGCCTATGACCTGCTCGGGAACGGCGCGGAGTCGGTTACGCGCGACGACGCTCTGCTGCGCCTGATGGTCCATCTTGCGCGTCGCTACGGCGGCGTCCGTGCAGCCACCCTTCCTAGCCGAGCCGACCGCGCCGTGCTTCGCGTCCGCGACCGGCTGCGCGACGTGCCCGAGGACGAGGTGAGCCTGAGCGATCTCGCCGACCTCGCCGGCATGAGCCGGTTTCACCTGACACGCCTGTTCCAGCGCTGCTTCGGCCTGGCACCGTCCGCCTATCTGCGCCTGCTTCGGCTCGAGCAGGTGAAACGGCGGCTCGCCGCTGGCGAGGCGCCGGCCGCGGTCGCCGCAACGCTCGGGTTCACCGACCAGGCGCATCTGACCCGACGGTTCAAATCCGCCTACGGCATGACGCCCGGACACTACCGGGCGAGCCGGCTCGGCTGCTAAGCTCCCTCGCCGCCCCTCACCCTTTCCTCATCCGGAAGATCCCATGGCCACCATTGTCGGCGCCTATGCCATCTCACCTGCCTCTTCATCCTGGAACGATGTGGCCGAGGCCGAGCTGTACAACGGCCTCAAGGCAATGCCGGACGTCCGCGGCCTGGAGGTACCCTTCACCGGCACGCTGCACCCGCATGACGAGCCGTGGCTGCTACGAACCGTAAGGAAGGACTGGGATTTCGTCGTCACCTGCATCCCCGGCACCATGCAGGCGCTGGTCAATGACAAGACATTCGGGCTTGCCTCGGACGACGCCGCCGGGCGCAAGGCAGCGATCGCCTTCGCCGCCAAGGCCCGGGACGCGGTCGCCAGGCTCAACGCCGCCGTCGGCCGCCATGCGGTGATCGCGGTCGAGGTGCAGTCGGCGCCGACCCAGGGCGGCGCCGGCAAAGGCTCGGTCGGTGCCTTCACGGAGTCGCTGACCGAGATCGCCGGCTGGGATTGGCATGGCGCAAGGTTGGCGATCGAGCATTGCGACGCCTATCGTCCCGGCCATCCCCCGATCAAAGGCTTCCTGACGCTCGGCGACGAGCTCAAGGCGATCGCGGCCGCCAACAGATCGGCGCGGAAGCCGGTCGGCATCTCGATCAACTGGGGTCGCTCGGTTCTGGAGACCTACAAGCCCGGAACGGCGGTCGAGCACATCAAGCAAGCACGCGACGCTGGCGCGCTCTCCGGCCTGATGTTCTCGGGCGCCTCTGGAGCACAGACCCCTTATGGCGCCTGGACGGACTCGCACATGCCGCACGCCCCGGCACCGGGCCTCACCCACGCCGCCGAGGGCTCGCTGCTGACCAAGGCCGAAATCAAGGCTTCGCTTGCCGCGGCCGACAAGCTCGATTTCATCGGCGCCAAGATCGCGATCCGCCCGCCGGAAGCCACGGTCTCGACCCGCCTCGGCACCATCGCCGACCTGATCACGCTGATCGAGCGGAACGCTACCTGACCGACGAGAACGCCGTCGGCTGCCAGAACTCGTTGGTGACCTTGGCGACGATCAGGCCGTCTTTCTCTGATTCCGCGCGCGCGGCGATCCATTCGGGATCGGCCATGAAGGCGTTCCATTTCCGCTCGCGCTCGGCCAGGGACTCCCAGGCGAGCAGGTAGTTCAGCACCTGGTTGGATTCGCCGACGAGCACCGTCCAGAAACCGGCCTGGCGGATGCCGTGCTTCTCCCAGATCTTGAGCGTCTTGGTCTCGAAGCGCTTGAGCAGCGCCGGCAGGCGCCCGGGAATGCAGTGATAGACGCGCAGCTCGTGGATCATAGCGATGCTCCTTAAGGTCAGCGGCGGAGGGCGCCGCCGATGCGGCGCGGCGTATCCGGGTCGAGAAAGGCGGCGATCGTCTTGTCGGTCTCCATCCGCATCGCGGAAGCGAGATCCGTTGCGCGATGGACCACGCGCTTCAGGGCACGGACATGAGCGACCGGCAGCGACGCGATCTTCTCGGCCACCGCCGCCGCCTCGTCCAGCAGGCGCTCCTTCGGCACGACACGGTTGGCGATGCCGAGCTCCTTCGCTCGGGCGGCATCGAAGCGCTCGCCGAGCAGCATGATCTCGAGCGCGCGCGTCCGGCCGCAACGCTCGGGCAGCAGCCAGGTCACGCCGCCGGTGACGAAGAGGCCGAGCGCAAGCTCCGGAAAGAAGCAGCGACAGTCATCGGCCATGACCACGAGATCGGCATTGATCGCCCATTCGAGACCGCCGCCCACCGCCCAGCCGGCAGCGGCGACGACGACGATATGCGGGCTGTCGACGATCAGCCGGGTGATCTCCTGAATCCGCTCGACATGGAGGCGGGCTTCACCCTCGGTCGCCGCCTGCATCTCGAATTCCTTGAGATCGTCGCCGGCGCAGAAGGCCCGGCCGCTACCGGTGAGGATGATGGAGGCGATCGTCTCATCCGCGTTCGCGCCCCTGAGTGCTGCCGCCAGATCGTCGAGCAGGGCGCCGTTGATCGCGTTCAGCCGCTCCGGCCGATTGAGCGTGATCACCCGGTGGCCGGGCGCACTGGCCGACATCACGGTCGTCACGACGTTCCTCCATCCCGGATGACGCGCCGGGTCTTGCCCTCGGTTCGCGGCAAGGCTCCTGGTGGCAGCAGCGTAACAGCCGCCGTCACGCCGATCTCGCGCTTGATTGCCGCAGCAACGCCTTCTGCAAGGCCGGGGAGGCCATCCGACGCCAGCTCGGCCTCGATCGGCAGAACGTCGAAGGGGCCGCGCCCCTCAAGGCGGATCCGGTACTCACTCGACAGCTCGCGAAAGCCGCCGAGCACGGAAGAGATCATCGTCGGGAAGACGTTGAGGCCGCGCACCACGACCATGTCGTCGGAGCGGCCGACGACACGAAAACGCGGCGCATGCCGGCCGCAGACGCAACGGCCGGTTCCGGTCAGCGTGACGATGTCGCCGGTACGGAAGCGAACCAGCGGCTGGCAGACGCGCGATAGATGGGTCAGCACGAGTTCGCCCGTCTCGCTTTCCCGCCAGGGCAGGATGGCACCGCTTTCCGGCTCGATCAGCTCCGGCCACAGGACGTCAAGGCCGACGAAATGCAGGTCGGTCTGGCGCTCGCACTGGCCGGCGAAGTTGCAGAAGACGTCGGAGACACCGTAATTGGCGTTCCTCGCCTTGAAGCCCCAGATGGACTCGAGCCGGCCGCGGAACGCCGGGTCGTCGAGCCCGGCCTCGCCGCCGAACAAGCCCAGCTTCAAGCCGAGATCGGCAGGCTTCAGGTCCGGAAAATGCTCAGCGATCATCCGCTCTAGAACCGCCGGATAGGAGGGCGTGCAGGAGATCGCGGTGATGCCGAGCTCCCGGATCGTGCGCACCAGCCTCTCGCTTCCGCCGGCGCCGAAGGGGATGACGGTGGCGCCGGTCGCCTCCAGCGTCGTGTGGTCGGTGAAGCCGCCCATCCAGAGCTGATAGTTGAGGCAATGGACGACCCGATGGCCCGGGCCCAGGCCGGAAGCGCTCTGGGCGCGCGCGCCGACGATCGCGGTGTCCTCCGCGTCCTCCGCCGAGAGCGCGATGTTCATCGCCTCGCCCGTGGTGCCGGAGGTGCGGTGGATGCGCCTTACGTCCTTCGGATCGGCGCGGAGATAGTCGCCGAAGGGCGGCGAGGCACACTGGCTTGAGCGCAGCATCGCCTTGTCGCTGAGCGGCAACGCCGGCAGCTCCTCCAGCCGCGCTGGCGCCTCCCGGCCCGACCACCAGCCCCGGTAGAAAGAAGAGTCCGCGACCCATGCGCGTTGTCGCGTCCAACGCTGCTCCTGCCAGCCGCGGAGATCCGCAGCCGCCAGGAAGTCAGCTCTCGCGAGAGTCGCCATGCGTCTAGACGAAGGTCAGGAGCCGCTTCGGATTGCCGACCAGGATGCCGTCGATCTCGGCTTCCGTGAAGTTCCGCGCCCGCATCAGCGGCACGACGTTGCGGAGGATGTGGCCATAGCCATGGCCGCCGAAATTGACCAGGCGCGTGCGGCAGTCGATGTCGTGCGAGATCACCACCTGGTCGAGATGGCCGCGATCGACCAGGGCCTTGACCAGGCGGAGCCGCACGCCGTCATTGGGCATGTCGATCGCTTCGTTCAGCGGATAGTAGGTGTTCTCGACGCCGAACATGTCGAACTCGAGCACCACGCCGGTCTCGGCGAGGCGCAGAAGAGGGTCGATCTCCAGGATCGTGCGGTCGATATGGCTGATGATCGTGCGCGTGAGGTCGGCACCCCAGGACTTGATCGTGGTCGCGATCTCGAGCGGCAGATCCTCGCGCCGGCCGGGATGGATGTTGAGGGCGGCACCGGTTTCCTGCTGAGCGATCACCGCGCCGCGCATGACCGTCTTCTCGAGATCGGTCCAAGGATTCTGCGAGCCGATCTCGCCGATGATGCCGGCGCGCACATCGGTGCCCCAGGCGCCGTCGAAGACCTGGCCGACGATCTCCCTGGCGAAGCTGTCGACGCTGCGCGTCCTGTTCGACGGGTCCTGGTACTGCTCGACGTAGTAGCCGCAGCCCATGATGATGTTGACGCCGGTGCCGAGCTGGATGTCGGCGAGACCCTTCGGGTCGGGCCGGATGCCGCCGCAGGTGAGCTCGACCACGGAATCGCCGCCGAGGACGCGCAGCGCACTCATCTCGACCTGGGCGATGTCCTTCATGTCGAGCACGTACTGCATGCGGTGGGTACGACGGCCGTAGTTGATCTCCCAGACATTATCGAGGCTGATCGGGTCCTCCGGCTCGTTGACCATACGCTGCGCCGGCGTACGGAGGTCCGAAAGCAGGTGCTCATGCATCAGCGTATGACCGAGCTTCTCCGGATCGATCAGCCCGCACACCGTCTGCACCTTGCCCTTGAGCTGTGCCCGATTCATCTGGAAGCCCTTTCCATCACTTCGTTCGTGTCTCGTTACGAACCATCGCCCAGGCAGCGGCAAAAATGATCGCCGCGCCAATCCAGGTCCATCGGTCCGGCGCCTCGCCGAGGATCAGCACCGAGATGGCAGCCGCGATCGGCAGCTTGAGGAAGTCGAAGGCCATGACCAGCGAGGTCTCGCCCGAGGCGTAGCCCAGCGTCGCCGTGATCTGCCCAAGGCCGGCGCATACGCCTATCCCCACCAGGATTCCCCAGCCCCAAGAGGACGGCCAGCCGAGGTCCGGAATAGCGATCACGCCCGCCAAGGGCACGGCCGAGGCCAGTGTGTAGAAGACGATCGTCTCCGAGGAGTGGTCTCGGCTTGCGCTACGGATGATGAGCGCGAAGCCGGCATAGATCACGGCATTGCCGAGCAGCATCAGGATCTCGGGCGAGATCTCCTGAAAGCCGGGCCGGACGATGACGAGCGCTCCGAGAAGACCGACCGCAAGCGCCACGAAACGGACCGGCCGCGGCGGCTCGCTCAAGAAGAAGACGGCGAGCACCGGCGTGATAATTGTCGTCAGGAAGCTGATGGCTGTGGTGTCGGCGATCGGCACCACCTTCAACGCCAGGAACCATCCGACATTGGAGAGAACCTGGATCGCGCCAAGCCACATGAGAAAATACGGACGCTGCGCGCGCACGACCTGCAATCCGCGCCGGAGCAGGAACGGAGCAAGGCAGAGGAAGGCGAGCCCGTTGCGCGCGACGATCATCGTGGTCGCCGGCAGCTCAGCCGAGCCGATGCGGATCAGGGCCGACATCAGCGAAAAAAAGATGCCGCAAAGCACCATCCACACCGCCGTTCGCACGACCGGCGGCAGGGCGGACCAGGATCGAGACATGAAGGGCTAGAGCAGCGTGCCGAAGAATTCCGCGCGCGCCTTGGCTGCGGCCGAGAGCAGCGCCAGATCGGAGCCGCCGAGGAGGAAGCGGCAGCCCATCTGGACGTAGCGCTTGGCATGGACCGTGTCGTAAATGCCGCCCATGCCGGGCACCTTGCTGTGCTTCTTGCAGGCCGCGACCAACGCCTCGTAGGCGGCGATGACCTTGGCGTGGCCGTAGTCGCCGGTGACGCCCATGTCGAGCGTCAGGTCGTTGGTGCCGATCAGCAAGCAGTCGATGCCGGGGACCGCAGCAATCGCATCGACACTCGCGACCGCCTTCTCGGTCTCGATCATAGCGACGAGGAAGACGAGCTCGTTCGAGCGCTTTGTCACCTCGGCCGGCGACATCGGCGCGAAGCCGAGGCTGGGCGGCGCCCCGCCGAACGAGCGCTTGCCCTGCGGCGCGAAGCGGCAGGCCTCGGCCGCCGCCCGCGCCTCATCCGGCGTATCGACATGCGGGAAGATGATGCCTTGGGCGCCTGAATCCAGCAGCCGGCAGGCGGTCGCCATGTCCTGATGCGTGACGCGCGCGATCGGCGTCAGCCCGGCAGCGGCGGCCGCGATCGAGAGCTGGCCGACATGATGGACGGCCATCGACCCGTGCTCCATGTCGAGGAACAGCCAGTCGAATCCAGCCTGCTTGGCGACGAAGGTCATCTCGACCGTCTGCGCGATGCGAAGCGTCAGCCCGGCGGCGAGCTTGCCCTCGGCAAGCTTCTTCTTGACGTGATTCACGGCAGTCATCGGCGGCTCCTTGTTGTCGGGCGTGCTAGCGGCAGACGGCGTAGCCTTCCATGTAGCGCGGGTTGGCACCGGCCTTGAGATGCTCACCCTCGCGCGAGATCGCCGAGAGATTCCCCTCGCTCCAACCGTCGACGATCTCGACGTCGTGGCCGCGGCGCCTGAGGTCCTGCGCGACGGCATCTCCGAAGCGGCTCTCGATCTGCACCTTGCCGGGCTCGGCGCCACGAGGCCAGAACGAGCTTTCGAAGTGAGAAGTATGAAAGGCCGGCGCGTCGATCGCTTCCTGAAGATTCATGCCGTGGTGGACATGCCGCAGAAACATGACGAGCGACCACTGATCTTGCTGGTCGCCGCCTGGCGTGCCGAAGGCCATGTAGGGCTTGCCGTCGCGAAGCGCGAGCGACGGCGTCAGCGTCGTGCGCGGCCGCTTCCCCGGCGCGAGCGCGTTCGGGTGCTTCGGATCGAGCGAGAAGATCTGGCCGCGCGTGCCGAGCGGGAAGCCCAGCTCCGGGATCACCGGCGAGCTCGGCAGCCAGCCGCCGGATGGCGTCGCCGAGACCATGTTGCCGTGCCGGTCGATCACGTCGAGATGGACGGTATCCGCGGGCATCGCCGCCTTCCAGTGCGGCTCGAGCGCAATCTCAGGACTGTGCTTGAGCTTGGCGACGTTCGGCTGGTATCCGGGAACGACGCCGGGCGGCGTATCCATTGCCGCCTTGTCGGTGATGCGCTTCCGGCGCTCGGCGTTGTAGGCGTCGCTCAGCAGCGCGCCCATAGGCACGTCGACGAAGTCCGGATCGCCGTAATAGGCGTTGCGGTCGGCGAAGGCGAGCTTGGTCGCCTCGATGCACAGATGGACGAACTCGGCGCCGTTCGGATCGAGCTTGGCGAGGTCCTTCCCCTTGAGCAGCGCAAGCTGCTGCAGGAACACGGGGCCTTGAGACCAGGTGCCGCATTTTGCCACCGTGTAGCGGCCGTAGTCGTAGGTAATCGGTGCCTCTTCTTTGGCTTGCCAGCGCGCCAAGTCGTCGGCGGTGATCAGACCGGCATGAGCACGGCCGGACGTATCCTTGACCGGTGTACGGACGAAACGCTCGATCGCCTCGGCGACGAAGCCCTGCGACCAGGCGCGGCGGGCCGCCTCGATCTGGCGCACGCGGTCGCTGCCGGCGGCCTCGCCCTCCTCGATCAGGCGCTTCCAGGCGCGGGCCAGGGCGGGGTTCCTGAAATAGGTGCCGGCCTTCGGCGGCTCGCCGTTCGGCAGATAGAGCGCCGCAGAAGTCGGCCAGTCGGTCCGGAAGACGTCGGCGACCTTGGCGATGGCGACGGCGATACGCGGCGTGATCGGATAGCCCTTCTCGGCGAGCGCAATCGCCGGTTCGAGAATCGCACGCAGCGGCAGCGTGCCGCGGTCGCGGATCAGCACCATCCAGGCATCGAACGGACCCGGTATCGTCGCCGCGAGAAAGCCGGTGCCCGGAATCAGGTCGAGACCGAGGCCGCGGTAGCGTTCGACGGTCGCCGCCGCCGGCGCAACGCCCTGGCCCGAGATCGCGCGCACCCCATCCTTCCCGACCTGGTGGAAAAGGATTGGGACCTCGCCGCCAGGGCCGTTCCGCTGCGGCTCCACGACCTGCTGGACAAACCCCATGGTCGCCGCGGCATCGAAGGCGTTGCCGCCGCGCTCAAGCACGCCCATGCCCGTGGTCGCGGACAGCCAATGCGTCGACGCGGTCGCGCCGAAGGTGCCGAGCAGCTCAGGGCGGGTCGTGAACATAGAGGTCTCCGGGAGGGTGGCGCCGAGGTTCCGCGACGCCACGGCGATCATCGCTGGCAGGCGATGAGCGTATTATCCTGATCCCTCGGAGGCAAAAGAATCGCATGCGGCTGATCGACTTCTTCGACCGCGGTGCTGCGCTCTTCCCGGATCGGCCGTGCCTCGTCGGCGCCGGCATCTCTCTGTCGTTTCGCGAGACGCAACGGCGCACGCATCGGATCGCCAGCCGGCTGATCGCGCTCGGCCTCCAGCCGCAGGCAGGCGCGGCGGTCATGAGCCCGAACGATGCGGATGCCTTCTCGTGCATCCTTGGCATCCTGCGCGCCGGTGGCGCCTGGATGCCGCTGAACGCGCGGAACGCCGTTGAGGACAACGTCGCCATCCTCGGCGACAACGAATGCCGCTGGCTTTTCTATCACTCGAGCTTCGCTGCCGCGGCCGAGGAGATGCGCGCCAAAGTGCCGACACTGCTCGGCCTGGTCTGCGTCGACCGCCCGAATGATCCCGATCCGGACCTCGCGGGGTGGCTCGAAGGAGCGAGCGACGATCCGGTCTACGTGCCGGCGGGTCCCCACGACCTCGCCTCGATCTGGCCTTCGGGCGGCACCACTGGACGCTCCAAGGGCGTCATGCTCACGCATTTGAATTTCGCGACGATGATCGCGAACTTCATCACCAGCATGCCGACGGACGAGCCGCCGGTGCATCTGATCGCCGCACCGATGACGCACGCTGCCGGCTGCATCTCCTTCCCTCTGCTGGCGCAAGGCGCAACCCAGGTCCTGATCCCGAGCGCCGATGCGCTGCTGATCATGGAGAGCATCCAGCGGCACCGCGTGACCACGCTGTTCCTGCCGCCGACCGTCATCTACATGATGCTCGGCCATCCGCGCGTGCGCGAGTTCGACTACTCCTCGCTCAAGTATTTCGTCTACGCCGCGGCGCCCATGTCGGCGCAGAAGCTCAAGGAGGCGCTGGAGGTCTTCGGGCCGGCGATGGCGCAGACCTTCGGCCAGGCCGAGGCGCCGATGCTCTGCACCTTCCTGTCACCGAAGGAGCATCTGGTCATCGGCGACCCAAAGCTCGAGAAGCGGTTGATGAGCTGCGGCCGTTCGACGGTCTTCGCCCAGGTCGAGATCATGGACGACGAAGGCCGTATCCTGCCGCCGAACGAGAAGGGCGAGATCGTCGTCCGCGGCGCCTTGGTGATGAAGGGCTACTACAAGAACCCGAAAGCGACCGAGGAAGCCTCCCGCTTCGGCTGGCATCACACCGGCGACATCGGCTTCAAGGACGAGGACGGCTACTTCTACATCGTCGACCGCAAGCGCGACATGATCATCTCAGGCGGCTTCAACCTCTACCCCTCCGAGATCGAGCAGGTGATCTGGTCGCATCCGGCGGTGCAGGACTGCGCCGTGATCGGCGTCCCTGACGAGAAGTGGGGCGAGGCGGTCAAGGCCGTCGTCCAAATGAAGGCCGACGGCAAGGCTACGGTCGAGGAGCTGGCCGCTTTCTGCCGCGAGCGGCTCGGCGGCATGAAGACGCCGAAATCCTTCGAGATCTGGGACCAATTGCCACGGAGCCCGGTCGGCAAGGTGCTGAAACGCACCATCCGCGACCGCTTCTGGGTCGGGCGGGAACGAAATGTCTGATGGACAGGGCCGGTTCCTCCGGCGCATAGGTTGCCGCGCAGCGACCCCCAAGGCCCCCTTCCCCCATGGCTGACAACAGCATTGCGTCCGGCAGCGTCTCCGCCGAGACCTCCCGTGGTCCCGCAGCGCCGGCTCCGGCGACGGCAAGCGCCGACACGACCACCTTCGCGGTGATCCTGTCGCTCAGCTTCTGCCACCTGCTGAACGACATGATGCAATCGATGGTGCCGGCGCTCTACCCGATCCTGAAGGAGAACTACGCCCTCGACTTCGCGCAAATCGGGTTGATCACGCTCGCCTTCCAATGCACCGCCTCGCTGCTGCAGCCGTTGGTCGGCATCTACACCGACAAGCGGCCGATGCCCTACTCGCTCGCCATCGGCATGAGCTCGACTTTCCTAGGCTTGATCCTGATGTCGATGGCGCGCAGCTATCCCGTAGTCCTGCTCGCGGCGGCGATGATCGGCATCGGCTCCGCCGTCTTCCACCCGGAAGCCTCGCGCGTCGCGCGCATGGCCTCGGGCGGCCGTCACGGTCTCGCCCAGTCCCTGTTCCAGGTGGGCGGCAACACCGGCTCTGCGGTCGGACCTTTGCTAGCAGCCTTCATCATCGTTCCCCGCGGCCAGGAGAGCATCGTCTGGTTCTCGGCCGCCGCGCTGGTGGCCATGGTCGTTCTCGTCGGGATCGGCAACTGGTATGGCCGGAACCGCCATCTCGGTACGCCGAAATCGCGCCCGGCGCCGGGCACCGCCGGCTGTGTCGCGATCACGCGCGCCCGCGTTACCATTGCGATCGGCATCCTGGTGCTGCTGATGTTCTCGAAGACCGTCTACAGCGCCAGCCTCGGCTCCTACTACACCTTCTATCTGATCGACAAATTCTCACTTTCGATCCAGGAGGCGCAGGCTGCGCTCTTCGTCTATCTCGGCGCGATCGTGCTGGGCGCCGTCGCCGGCGGCTGGATCGGCGACAAAATCGGACGCATCCCGGTGATGTGGTTCTCGATCCTTGGCGCGCTGCCCTTCACGCTGGCGCTCCCGCATGTCAGCCTGGCCTCGACCTTGCTGCTGTCGCTGGTCATCGGCGTGATCATGTCGTCTTCTTTCTCAGCGATCATCGTTTACGCGCAGGACCTGCTGCCTGGCCGCGTCGGCATGGTCGCCGGCATCTTCTTCGGCGTCTCTTTCGGCCTTGGCGGCCTCGGCGCCGCCGCGCTTGGCAAGATCGCCGACATCACCAGCATCGAGACCGTCTATCGGGCTTGCGCCTTCCTGCCCCTCTTCGGCCTCCTGATCGCCTTCCTGCCGAAGCTCGACCGGCGGCACGCCTAAGCGCCGTGAGGCTTGCCGACCTGGCCGTCGTCCTCCTGATCAACCTGGTCTGGGGCCTGACTTTCATCGCCGGCAAGCTGGGCTTGAACGAGCTGCCGCCGATCTGGTTCACGGCGCTGCGCTTCGCCATGCTGCTTGCGGCGCTGGCGCCGCTGCTGCGCTGGATTCCGACGCAGATGCCGCGCGTGATCGCGGTCTCGCTCTTCTGCGGCGCGCTGCACTTCAGCCTGCAATACACCGCGCTGAAGCTCGCCGATGACGTCTCGACCATCGCCATTGTCTCGCAGCTTACCCTGCCCTTCGCGGTGATCCTCGCGGTAGCGATGCTGGGCGAGCGCCTCTCGCTTATGCGCGGCATCGGCACGGCGGCCGCTTTCGGCGGTGTCGTGCTGATCGGCTTCGACCCGCGCGTCTTCGGCTACGGCACCGCGGTCGTATTGTGCACGCTCGCCTGCCTTTCGATGGCGCTCGCCCAGGTGCTGATGCGGGACCTGCGCAACGTCCCCGTCTTCACGCTCCAGGCCTGGGTCGCCCTGATCTCGGCGCCCGGCCTGCTCGGCCTGTCGTTCATCTTCGAGTCGGGCCAGTGGGAAGCGACGCGCGTGGCATCGCTCTTCACCTGGGGAAACCTCGCCTTCACCGCCTTCGGCTCATCGCTGCTCGGATTCGGCGGCATGTACTACCTGCTGCGCCGCTATCCCGTGTCGCTGGTGACCCCGATGTTCTTGCTTGCCCCGGTCATCGGCGTGATCGCCGGCGTCGTGCTGCTCGGCGACGTCGTCACCGCCCGCATTCTCTTCGGCGCGGCGGTCACGCTGGCCGGCGTCCTCGCTGTCGCGTGGACGCCCGGTGCGAAGCCTCAGGAATAGTCGATCCTCGGATCGATGTAGGCGTAGAGCACGTCGACCATCAGGTTGATGACGACGTGGACGACCAGGATGAACAGGATCACGCCCTGGATCAGCGGATAGTCGCGTTGCGTAATCGCCTGGATCAGGAGCCGACCGATTCCGGGGTAGGTGAAGACCGCCTCGGTAACGACCGTGCCGCCGATGAAGGCCGCCATCATCAGGCCGACGACCGTAACGAAAGGCAGCAGCGCGTTGCGCAGAACATGGCGTCCGACGACGTCGCGCTCCTTCAGGCCCTTCGAGCGCGCGGTGCGCACGTAGTCGGCCTTGAGCTCGCTCAAGAGCGACGCCCTGAGGAAGCGCGCGAAGATGCCGGACACATAGACGCCCAAGGTCAGCGCCGGCAGGAGGGTGTTGCGGATGGCGCCCCAGGGCGAGTCGAAGATCGAGACATAGGTGGAGGCCGAGGGAAGCCAGCGCAGCTCGACCGAGAACAGGAGGATGAGCAGGATCCCGAGCCAGAAGGTCGGCACGCCGAGCGCCAGCGCGCTCCAGCCGCTCAGGGACCGGTCGATCCAAGACCCCGGATAGAGCGCGCTGATCACGGCGACCGGAATGCCGAGGATGAGGCCGACCAGCGTGGCGCCGAGACCGAGCTGCAGGGTTGCCGGCGCGCGCAGCATGATCAGGTCGAAGACCGGATCGCGGCTGAAGATGGAGCGCCCTAGGTCGCCGACGATCGCGCTCTTGAGCCATGCCCAGAACTGGACGAGCACGGGCTGGTCGAGACCGACGCGCTGGATCGCCGCCTGAATCTGCTCGGGAGTCGCGTTCTCGCCGACCAAGGCGCCGATCGGGGTGCCGGGCACCGCGTAGATCATCGCCCAGATGCCGGCCGAGGCGATCAGCAGGACAGGCAAGAGCTGCAGGATGCGGCGGACGATGTAGCCGGTCATGAGCGGCTCCCCTCGGCCTCGGCATCTGCCTCCTCGCCGAGCTCATGACGCTCCTCGAGCACCCAGGCGAGCGTCCGCCCGAGCGTGTCGAGCGAGAGGATGGTAAGGGTCAGCACGATCCCCGGCAGCACCGCGTAGTAGGGTGCCTCATAGAGGAAGGACTTGCCGGTGCGCAGCATCTCGCCCCAGCTCGGGGTCGGCGGCGGGATGCCGACGCCGAGGAAGGCGAGCGCCGCCTCGAGCAGGATCGCGACCGAGGAGAGGATCACCACCTGCACCAGGAGCGGGCTCCAGGAGTTCGGCAGCACGGTGCGGAACATGTTGTAGGTCGAGGACCCGCCGAGCGCTTCCACCGCCATGACGAAGTCGCGCTTGCGGAGCGACAGCACCTGGGCGCGCGTGATGCGCGCAAAGCTCGGGATGCCCGTGATGCCGACCGCAACCAGCGCCGCGAGCTGGCTCCGGCCGAGCACGGCGATCAGCGCCATGGCGAAGAGGATGCCGGGGAGCGAGAGCAGCACATCTACGATACGCATCAGGATCGCGTCGCGCCAGCCGCCGAAGAAGCCGGCGACCAGGCCGATCGGGACGCCGATCGTGCCGGCAATAACGACCGCACCGGCCGCTGTCAGCAGCGAAGTACGGGCGCCATAGATCGCGCGCGCCATCAGGTCGCGGCCGAGCTCGTCGGTGCCGAACCAGTGCTTGGCCGAGGGCGGCTCGAGCGTGCTGGTCAGGTCCTGGACCACCGGATCGTAGGGCACGATCCAGCGCGCAAGGGCGGCAACCACAGCAACCACCACCAGATAGGCGACGCTCAGCAACGCGCCTCGGCGCGAAAGCAGCCTGCGGACGACATCGAGCGATCGCTGCATGCCGCCGGTCATGACGACGCTCCGAGCGGTCCGGCGTGGTGGCATGCGGTGCGCGTCGGCAATCCGGGATAGGGCAGGAAAGCCGGCTCCTCGGTCCGGCAACGCTCGGTCGCGCGGAAGCAGCGCGGATGGAAATAGCAGCCGGGCGGCGGCTTCGACGGGTTCGGGATGTCGCCTTCGAGCACGATGCGACGGCGCGTGTGACGCGCGTCAGGATCGGGCACCGGCACGGCCGACAGCAGCGATTGCGTGTAGGGATGGACCGGCGTCTCGTAGAGCGCCGTCTTCTCGCTCTCCTCGATGATCTTGCCGAGATACATCACGGCGACGCGATCGGAGATGTGACGGACGACGGAAAGGTCATGCGCGATGAACAGATAGGCGAGGCCAAGCTCCCTCTGCAGGTCCTGCAGCAGGTTGATGATCTGAGCCTGGATCGAGACGTCCAGCGCCGCGACCGGCTCGTCGAGGATCAGGAGCCGCGGCTGCAGGGCGAGCGCGCGCGCGATGCCGATGCGCTGCTTCTGTCCGCCGGAGAATTCGCGCGGATAGCGCCCGAGCACCGTTCTCGGCAGTCCCACCAGTTCGAACAGCTCGGCGATGCGCTTGGCACCGCCCATCTCCTCATAGAGGCCATGGATGTGCAGCGGCTCGGCGACGATGTCGCCGACGGTCTTGATCGGATTGAGCGAGGAATACGGGTCCTGGAAGATGTACTGCATGTTCCGGCGGGCCTTGCGCAGCTCGCCGGGGGAGAGGCGCGTCACTTCCTGGCCATCGAAGCGGACGCTGCCGCCGGTGGCCTTGATCAGCCCCATGATGGCGCGGCCTGTCGTGGTCTTGCCGCAGCCGGACTCGCCGACCAGACCGACGGTCTCACCGGCATTGACGGCGAGGCTGACGCCGTCAACGGCCCTCACCCAGCCGACACGGCGGCGGAGGATGCCGGCCTTGATCGGAAAGTGGACCTTGAGCCGGTCGACAACGAGCAACGGCGCCTTGGCCGCGATGGCCTCCGCCGCGAAGGCCGCCGGCGCGCGCGCCGGTGCGGTGGCGCCGGCAAGCAGCGCTGCAACTTCTTCGGCGTAGTGGCAGGCGGAGCGATGGCCCTGCTCGACCTCGTGGAGCGCCGGGTCTTCGTTGCGGCATCGCTCGCGGTCGCGGCCGATCGGGCAACGCGGATGAAAGGTGCAGCCGCTCGGCAGCCGTGCCGGGTTCGGTGGCTGGCCGCGGATCGGCACTAAGCGTTCCTCGGCCGCGTCGATGCGCGGCAGGCTCTGTAGCAGGCCGACGGTGTAGGGATGGCGCGGCCGCTTGAAGATCTCGTGAACCGGACCGGTCTCGACGATGCGGCCGCCATACATGACGGCGACACGATGCGCGACCTCGGCGATCACGCCGAGATCATGCGTGATCAGGATGACGGCGGCCCCGGTATCGGCCTGGCGCTTGGCCAGCACCGAGAGCACCTGCGCCTGGACGGTCACGTCGAGCGCCGTGGTCGGCTCGTCCGCGATGATCAGCCGAGGCCGCCCGGCCATCGCCATGGCGATCACGGCGCGCTGGCGCATGCCGCCGGAAAACTGGTGCGGGTACTGGACGACTCGCCCGGTGGGATCGGGAATGTCGACCTCGCGCAGCAGCTCGATGCCGCGCTCGCGCGCGTTTCCGGCCGCAATCTGGCCGTGCGCGACCTGGCCCTCGGTCACCTGCCGGCCGATGGTGAGGACCGGGTTCAGGGTCGTCGTCGGGTCCTGGAAGATCATGCCGACGTCCTGGCCGCGCATCTGTCGCAGGACCTCGCGGTCGGCGGTCGTCACCTCGACATCGGCAAGCCGGATCGAGCCTTTGACCTTCGCGGTCTCCGGGAGGAGGCCGGTGACGGCGAGCGAGGTGACGCTCTTGCCCGAGCCGGACTCGCCGACAATGCCGAGCACCTCGTTCGAATAGACATCGAAGTCGACGCCGCGGACCGCCGGCACCGGCCGACCGCCGCCGACGAAGGTCACCTCGAGACCGCGGACGGAAAGAACAGGCTCAGACATCCCCACCCATGACGATCAGCATGTCTTGAAAACGAGGCGGCGGCGACCTTGGGGTCGCCGCCGCCGCTTATGAAGACCGGATCAGCGGAACCCGATGGTCCGCGCCACCAGCATGTTGTCGATCTCGCGCGTGATGCCGCCGACATTCTTGGCGGCGACGATGAGACCGATGTCGAAAGTGTTGGTGGGGATGCCGAAAGCAGTCTCGACCAGCACCTTGTTCAGGTTGTCATAGGCATCCTTCACCGGCTGGCCCGAGCCCAGCGTGGTGTCGACGCGCTGCATGGCGGCGACATAGGCCGGGAACGGATGCGGGTTGCCGAGGATCGGGTTGTTGGTGGTGCGGTAGATCGAGTTGGTGCCGACGCGGGTCGGGAACTTCTGGATGTTGCCAATGCCGCCGAATATCGCGTCGAACTTCCCGGTCAGCATGGTATCGGTGAGCTCCGCACCCTGCTTGACGTCAAGCTGGATGTTGATGCCGACCTTGGCCAAGGTGCTCTGCACGATCTGGCTGATCGCCATGCCGTCCTGATCGCCGCCATTGGCCGTCAGCTTCCAGTTGCTCATCTCGGCGGCCGACAGGCCCGATTCCTTGAGCAACGCCTGCGCCTTTTCCAGGCTGAAGGCGTATTTCTGGTCATAGGACTTGTCGGCAGCCGGGCTCGCCGGCGCCCAGGGCAGCGCCGTGATCACGCCGACACCGGCATAGCCGACGCGCAAGATCGCCTCACGGTCCATCAGATGGTTGAAGGCCTGACGGAACTTGTCGTTCTTGAACGGACCTTTAGTGGCATTGATGCGGAACACTTGCACCAGCGGGCCGGGACCCTGGATCAGCTGGTAGCCGGCGTTGCGAAGCCGCACGGCCGAACGCGCGTTGCCGCCGTAGATGATGTCGACGGCGCCGGACTCGAGCGCGGCGCTGGCAGCGTCGTTGTCGCTGAACACGGTCAGGACGACCTCGCTCACGATCGGCGGCTTCTGCCAGTATTTGGCGTTCGCCGTCATCGTCACGCGCTGGCCGAGTACGCGCTCGCCCAGGATGAAGGGTCCGGAGCCCGCATGCTTGGTCTCGACCGCATCGATGCCCGAAGGCTCGATGACCGAGAGGAACTGCAGCAGGTCGGTGATCTGCCGGTCGGGCACCGGGTTCTTGAAGTTGATCGTGATCGCCTGCGGACCTCCGACGGTCCAATCCTGAACGATCGACATCGTCGGATAGACGTTCTTGCCCTTCTGCGGATCGGCCGCCTTCTTGAGCGAGGCCGCGACCGCCTCGGCATTGACCGGATTGCCGCTGTGGAAGTTGACGCCGGAGCGGAGGGTCAGCGCCACCGAGCGGCTGTCGGACGCGACCTTCCACTCGGATGCCAGATTGGCAATCGCCTGGCCCTCGGGCGTGTACTCGATCAGGCTGTCGTACATGTTCTTGATCAGCGGGAAATTCACGCCGGAGAACTGCATCGGATCGAAGTTGTGGATGTCCGCGAGGACGGCGACGCGCAGCCGGCCACCCTTCAAGTCCTGCGCCGAAGCGTCGACTGCAGTGATCGAGAGAGCGGCGCCTGCCAGCAGCAGCGCCCTCGCGAGCCCGAACGGGCGCAACGAAGCGAATTTCATGTGACGGATACCTCCCCTGCTCGATGCATCGTGCAAATAGCCCGTATGGCTGGCCCTCCCAGGACCCTCCAGAGCATTCGTCACAGTGACAAATGCCCCTCCGGCCTGTCAAACGCTGGCGGGAGATTCCTGAAATACCGATTTCGCCTGACGAGACGTTAACCTCGCCAGGTTGCGACATCCTCCAGAGGATAGGCCGGGCGCGGCAGCCGCTTCCAGGGAAGGCCGGCGACATCCGACTGGCCGGGTCCGCGGGTATCGACGCGGATGACTTGCGAGGAGATCGGCGCGAAATACTGGAAGTTGGATGCGGTCTTAAGCACCGCCATCTTGTAGTTGGTCGGCTCGACCCCGAAGGCGCGATAGACCTCCGGCAGGTTTCCGGCGACCCCGCGAAGCTCGCTGATCAGCAGGGTCGCCGGACCGACCTCAAAGACGACCGTTCGGCCCATGTCGATACCCGGCGCTCGGTGATGGTCCAGCTTGACGAAGCCATCGCCGATGCGCCGGACGATCCCGCTGACGTCGAGCGGCTGGAAGAAAGCGGTCGCAACGTTGCCGCCGACCGGAAGCGTCACCTTCGCACCGACGCCGGCCTCAATCAGCCTTGCGACGGTCCCCGGCGCGATCAGCGGGACCAGCGCCGTGCTCTTGATCTTCTGACGTAGGATCGACTCCAGGATCAGATTCGAGTCGCCGGCGGCGCCGCCGAAGACCGTATCGCCGGTGTCGCTCAGGCAGACGACGCCAGCCTGTGCTTCGTCAGCCATGCGCACGGCGGCATCGACAGCAATTGCGTCCTTCTTCTGGAACTCCGCTCGCATCGACCAGGCGAGGTCGGCGATCTCGTCGACCTGCTTCTCGGCAAGAGCGCGGTTGCCATCGGCAACAACGATCGCAGCCCAGCCGCCCTCGGCGACGTCGAGCCAGGGCTGCATCGGGCAATTGGCGACATGGAGGATCTTCGGATCGGCCGCTTCCATCGCGCGCGCCCGGTCGAACCAGATCTTCATCGGCCCCTTTGAGGTCAGGAACTGCTCCTGGTGCGAGATCAGGGGCAGCTTCCGCCACGCCATCACCGGCCTGACCTCGCCTGCGACGGTGCGGATCAGAAGGTCGGTGCCGATCCGGCCGGTGTCGAAGGGATCGTGCGGCTGCGTGCGATGCGCGACGATCGCGGTCGCGTTCTCCACCATCTGCCTGGTGATGTTGGCATGGTGGTCGAGCGAGACGACGATTGGGATGGCAGGGCCAAGGATCGTTCGGCAGAGAGCGATTTGGGCACCCTCGACATCGTCCATGTCCTCGGCGGCGCAGGCGCCGTGAACCTGGAGCGCCAACCCGTCGATCTTGCCGGCGGCCTTGAGGCCGGTGCGGATCTTGTCTTCAAAGAAGCGTCTCATCTCGACCGTAATGCGACCGCCCGCCGTCGCCCAGGCGCGGATGATCGGCACAGACTGGATCTGGCGCTGAGCCGCCTCGACCGCGGCGAGATACCCGCCGATCTGGCCGGACCCGCCGACCTTCTCGAAGATGGCTGCCCCTTCGTAGATCCCGAAGGACTCGAAATCCCGCATCGCGGTCGGCTGCGGATTGAAGTCGTTGGTTTCCTGGCCGATGTTGATGACCGCTAGCCTCATGCGCCCCGACCCCGCTGTGCTCGATCCGCGCAAGATGCGCAATTCGCGGCGCTTTGAGCGGAATACCGGCCGGGGTGCGAAATGTCGGCTTGCGACCGAGGAACCCAAGCGACGCCATCGGCCCCGGTTCCGCCCCTCGCCGGGCGGGATGGTTCAGTATCTTTGCCATGCGGTCGCGCAGGTCCCGCGACGGTCGCGGTCTTGAAGGCTATGATTGCGGCGGCAATGACAGCGCGCGCCGCACACCTCGCAAGCGATATGAACACAGCTCCCCGCCCCTCGGCCTGTCCCGGCCTCTTCCGGATCGTGGCAGCCTTGGACGGCGGCCTCTGCCGCCTCAAGGTTCCGCTCGGCCGCCTATCCGCCGCGGGTGCGCAGGCGATCGCCGAGGCCGCACGCCAGCATGGCAACGGGACGATCGAGATAACCAACCGCGCCAATTTGCAGCTTCGCGGGATCCTCGCGGGCGCAGAGGCCGCCCTCGCCGCCGAGCTGATCGCTGCCGGCCTTGGACCAAGGCACCCGGAAAGCGATGACGTTCGCAACGTCCTGATCTCGCCGATCGCCGGGCTCGATCCGCAACAACGCCTGGATGTAGGCCCCATTGCCACCGACATCCTAGCTCATGTCGAGACCGATGCCGGCTGCCGGACGCTTTCACCGAAGTTCTCGGTGCTGGTCGATGGCGGCGAGAGCGTGGCCGTCGTCGATCACCCGCACGACATCTGGCTTGCCGCGATGGACAGCGAGACCTTTGCCCTCGGCATCGCCGGATGCCCGCCGGTAGAGAGAGACTCGACGCCCTTCCTTGCGATCGCCTCGCGCGATGCCGGCCGGGCGATCGCCTCGGCACTGGCATTGTTTCTGGAGGAAGCCGGCGGCGATCCGGAGATTACCCGCATCCGACACCTGCTCGGCCGGCTTTCCCGCGAGGCAATTATCGACCGCCTGTCGAAACCCCTTGGCGCACGGGCGAATCTCGCCGACAAAGCGCGCCACTGGCGGCGGCCGACCCCGGCCGCCATGGGCCATGTCGGCGTCCGTGCGCAACGACAAGAGGGTCTGTCGGCGGTCGGCGCGGTCCCCCCCCTAGGCCGTCTTTCACCTGACGGATTGGCACACCTCGCGGATCTGGCGGATGAGAATGGCAGCGAGTTGCGGCTTACGCCGTGGCAGAGCGTGATGATACCGGATATCCGGCAGGAGAGAGCGGTACGCGTGGTCGAAGCATTGGAAAGCCTAGGCTTTGTCTGCGAGCCGGGGCACCCTCTCGCAGCGATCGTCGCCTGCGTCGGCTCCGCCGGCTGCGCGAAGGGCCGCGGCGATACAAAGGCCGATGCGATGAAGTTTTCCGACATCGCCGATAGGGGCTTTCTTCACCTCAGCGGATGCGAGCGATCATGCGCTGCCGCGGGTGTCGCGGATATGACGCTGCTCGCATCTGCGCCCGGAGTCTACGACCTGTTCGTCAAGGACCCGCGCGAGGCGCACCGTTTCGGGCGACGGATTGCGGTTGGCCTCTCGGCCGAGCAGGCGCGCGAGCGCATGAGGCCGGCGCAGTGATCGACTACATCCGTGACGGCCAGGAGATCTATCGCCGCTCCTTCTCGATCATCCGCGAGGAGGCCGACCTCACCGGCATCCCGACTGACCTCACGAAGCTCGCCGTCCGCGTCGCCCATGCCTGCGGCATGGTCGATGTCATCGGCGACCTCCGCTTCTCGCCCGGCGCCGGCGCAAAGGGGCGGCAGGCCTTGGCGAGCGGAGCGCCGATCCTGTGCGACGCGAGGATGGTCGCCGACGGCATCACCCGTTCGCGGCTGCCGGCGGAGAACCGCGTGATCTGCACGCTCGACGATCCGCTGGTTCCGGGCCTCGCCCGGAAGATCGGCAACACCCGCTCCGCCGCTGCGCTCGACCTCTGGCATCCGCATCTCGAAGGATCGGTGGTCGCGATCGGCAATGCGCCGACCGCGCTCTTTCGCCTGCTCGAGATGCTGGATGAGGGCGCGCCGAAGCCGGCCCTGATCCTCGGGTTTCCGGTCGGGTTCGTCGGCGCTGCCGAGTCCAAGGACGCGCTGGCCCAGGACAGCCGCGGCATTCCCTTCGTGATCGTCCGCGGCCGCCGCGGCGGCAGCGCGATGGTCGCCGCCGCTGTCAATGCGCTGTCGACGGAGACCGAGTGATGCCAGCGCCCGGTCGTCTTCTCGGCCTCGGCGTCGGCCCGGGCGATCCGGAGCTGATCACGGTCAAGGCGCTCCGCCTGCTACGCGATGCGCCGGTGGTCGCCTATCTTGTCGCCAAGGGCAAGAAGGGCAATGCCTACTCGATCGTCGAGGCGCATCTGCGGCCCGAGCAGACGATCGTTCCCCTCGTCTATCCGGTGACGACCGAGTTCCTGCCGCCACCCCTCAGCTACGATGCGATCATCTCGGGCTTCTACGACGAGGCCGCGGCCACGGTCGCGACGCATCTCGATCAGGGTCGCGACGTCGCCGTGATCTGCGAGGGCGATCCGTTCTTCTACGGCTCCTTCATGTATCTGCACGATCGGCTTGCCGCGCGCTACCCGACGGAGGTCGTGCCCGGCGTCTGCTCGATCGTCGCCTGCTCCTCGGCGCTCGGTGCGCCGCTCACCTACCGCAACCAGAGCCTCGCTGTGCTTTCGGGCGTGCTCCCCGAGGAGGAACTCTCGAAGCGTCTAGCCGCGGCCGATGCGGCGGCGGTGATGAAGCTCGGCCGCAACTTCGAGAAGGTGCGCCGGGTCGTGACCGACCTCGGCCTCGCCGGACGCGCGCGCTATATCGAGCGCGCGACGATGGAGAACCAGCGCTCGTTGCCGCTGGCGGAGGTCGACGCGTCGTCCGTTCCCTATTTCTCGATGATCCTGATCCCCGGCCAGAAGTGGCAGGCGTAAGCGCACGGGCGCCGGCGATCGTCATCCTTGGCGAGGGCAGCCAGGAGGCGGCACGGCGTGTCCGCGCCGCGCTCGACGGTGCTGCGATCCATGGGCTCGCCGGACGGACGAGCGGGACCGACCTCACCTTCCGGGACTTCGGCGAGACGGTCCGCCGGCTGTTGCGCGAGGACGTGCCGATCATCGCCTTTTGCGCTGCCGGCATCGTCATTCGCACGCTGGCGCCTATCCTGCAGGACAAGCGCGCGGAGCCGCCGGTGATCGCCGTCGCCGAGGATGGCAGCTCCGTCGTGCCGCTGCTCGGTGGGCTACGCGGCGTCAACGAGCTCGCACGCCGGATCGGACGGGCCCTCGGCGTCACGCCGGCGATCACGACCACCGGCGAGGTCCGCTTCGGAGCGGCGCTGGAGCATCCCCCCCCCGGCTACGAGATGCGCAATCCCGGCGCCGGCAAGCGCTTCATGTCCGACGTGCTCTCTGGCGAGCGGATACGTCTCTCCGGCGAGGCCCCTTGGCTCATGGGGACGCGCCTCCCCTTCGATCCCGATGGCCGGCTCGCGATCATCGTCACCGTTCGCGACGTCGAGCCTGGCGAGCGGGAACTGGTGTTCCATCCCCGGTCCGCGATCGTCGCCGTCGACGCCGATGGCGCCGACCTTCCGCACCGCCTCGAGGAGGCTCTGGCGAAGGCGCACATCGCCCGACAGTCGGTTGCAGCCGTGGTCGCCCCTGAGCGCGACGCCGCGCGCCCCGAGGTCTACGCGGCCGCAGCGGCCCTCTCCTGCCCGGTGAGGCTGCTTCCTGGCAAATCCGCGGCCGAGCTTGCACGCGCGGCAGTGCCCCGACCCATCGAGGAATCGGGCGACGCATCCATTGCGATCGCGGTCTCCTCCGAGCCGCTCGATGTCGGCTCGATCGGCCGGGCGCGTGGCTGGCTCTCGGTCATCGGGCTCGGCCCGGGAACCGACGACCAACGAACGCCGGAGGCAAGCCGTGCCCTCGCCGAGGCCGAGGACATCGTCGGATATGAGACCTATGTACAGACGGCCGGTCCCTTCCGGCCGGACCAGAGAGTCCATGCGTCCGACAATCGCGAGGAGCTGGATCGGGCGCGGCAGGCATTCGTGCTGGCCGCTGAAGGCCGCCGCGTCGCTGTCGTCTCGTCGGGTGATCCTGGCGTCTTCGCGATGGCGGCAGCCGTGATGGAAGCGCTCGACGGCGCTGAGGCGGCATGGCACGGCGTCGAGCTCCGCGTCCTGCCTGGCATCTCGGCCGCCCAGGCCGCCGCGGCCCGCGCCGGCGCACCGCTCGGGCACGATTTCTGCGTGATCTCACTGTCGGACAACCTGAAGCCCTGGGCGATCATTGAGCGCCGGCTCGATCTCGCCGCGGCCGCAGACCTCGTTCTCGCGCTCTACAACCCGATATCCCGCACCCGACCGACCCAGCTCGGCCGCGCGATCGAGATCATCCGTAAGCATCGCGCGCCGATGACACCGGTCGTGCTCGGTCGCGAGATCGGTCGCCGCGACGAGACGGTACGCCTGGTGCCTCTGAGCAAGCTCGCGCCGGAGATGGCGGACATGCGCACGACGATCCTGATCGGCTCCTCGACCACGCGCTTCGTGCCGCGCGCCGACGGCTCGTCCTGGGTGTACACGCCGCGCTGGTACGGCGAAGCGCCGAAGCGCTAATCGACGATCGCCTCCGCCTCGACCTCGACCGCGTAGTCGCCCACCAGGCGCCCGACCTCGAACAGGGTGTTTGCAGGGCGGACATCGCGAAAGCAGCGCCCATGCACGCGCGAGGCCTGCTCCCATTGACCGGCATCGGCCAAGAAGACGCGCGTGCGTACCACGTCATCGAGCCCGCTTCCGAGCGCGGCGAGGCTGGCCGAGATCTTGTCGAGGATGAAGGCCGTCTGGCCGGCGGCATCGCCGGGGCAGACCACCTTGCCGGCGCCGGAGGTAGCGGTCGTGCCGCTGACCAGAATACGGTTGCCGATTCTGACTGCGCGGGAGAAGCCGGCGACCGCCTCCCAAACGCTGCCGGACGAAACCTGCATGCGGCCAGCCCGGCCAGGCACGGGTACGGCCGTGTAGACCTTGGGAATGCTTTCGAGGTGGTGGCTGAGGTCGCCCGAAGCAGTGAGGAAAGGCGGTTTCCGGTATTCGTCACCGCAGTCGCCGGGGATCGGTCTCGCCTCCGAAAGGCTCGCTTCGATCGCCGCCATGTCCGCGCGATCGAGGGTGAAAGAGAAGAGCTTGAGATTGTCGGCACGATGCTCGCGTTCGCCGAGCCGGGCGCCGATGATGATCGCGGCGACCGCCGGCTGCTGCAGCACCCACCGCGTCGCGACGTTGGCGATCGAGACGCCGTGCCTTCCGCCGATCGCCGCCAGCGTCTTCAGCAGCTCCTGCAGCACCGGCCATCCGCCGATCGCTTCGATGAATCGCTTGTACTTCGACTTGCTCCAGTCGGGAATGGCGGTTGGCTCGGGCTTGCCGAGCCAGGTATCGGCGAGGAAGCCGCCGCCGAGCGTGCCATAGGCGAGCAAGCGAACGCCGTTCTCGAGACAGAAGGTCGTCATGTCGCCGGCGGCACGGCGGTCGAGCAACGAGAAGGAAACCTGGTTGCTGACGATCGGGATGCCGTGCCTGACCGCGACGCGCAGGTGGTCGGTGTCGAAATTAGTGAGGCCTAGATGTCGGATGCGCCCCGCCTCCTTGAGCGCCTTCAGCTCCTCCAGGGCCTCGATGTAGCTGAGATGCTGGAAGGTCCACCAGTGGAACTGCAGCAGATCGATGGCGTCGACCTGCAGGCGCTTCAGCGAGCGTTCGATGCCGGCGCGAACGATCCCGGCCGTCATCGGCCCCGGCACCGGGCACCATTTGGTGAAGGCGCGCGACCGAGCGGTGGCGCCTGCGCCGCGCAGGTAGCGGCCGGTGATGACCTCGGCGCTGCCGTAGTGATCCGCCATGTCGAAGGTATCGAAGCCGGCGGCGGCATAGTCTGCCATCGCTTTGGCGGATACGATCGGATCGAGGGTCTTGCCGTCGCGCTCCTGATCGGCAACCTGCCAAAGGCCGGTGACGATGCGGCTGATCTCGAGCCCCGGAGCGATGGTCGTGCGTTCGGAGATCTGCATGTCAGGCTGCGTTCAGATTGTACTTCATGATGCGGCCGTGACGCCCGTTGCGGTCGCGCTCAAGCTCGAAGGTATCGCCGCGCGGTCCCTGCCGACGCGCCAGCACCTGCGCGATGGCAGCGCGATCGGCGGCATCGAGCCGGAAGTCGAAGATCTTGAGGTCGGCGGCGAGATGATCGGCGTAGCGCGCGCCGACGATGATCCCGGCGACGCCGGGCCGGTCGAGCATCCAGCGGCCGGCAACAGCGGCGATGTTGACGCCGTGACGCTGCGCGATCGCATCGAGGGCGCCGAGCAGCTCCTGGAACAAGCCCCAGCCGCCGAAATCGTCGATGATCAGCTTGTACTTGATCAGCGAGCGATTGGTCAGCGTGCCTTCGGCGGGCTCCGGATTGTTGAGCCAGGCATCGGTCAGGAAGCCGCCGGCCAAGGTGCCGTAGCAAAGGAGCCCGAAATCTTTCTGGCGCGCCAGCTCGGTAAGCCCGTTCTCGGCGCGCGGATCGAGGAGCGAATACTGGATCTGCATCGAGACCAGCGGCACGCCCGCCTCGATCAGGGCCCTGGTATGTGGTGTATCGAAATTGGTCCCGCCGAGCCGGTCGATCTTTCCGGCCCGCTGCAGGTCCCGGAGGATGAGAGCCGTTTCGACCGCACCGGGCACCGCATAGTTCCACCAATGGAATTGCACGAGGTCGAGACGGTCCGTCTTCAGGCGCGTGAGCGAGCGGTCGATGATGCTTTCGACGTAGCCGCGGTCGAGAGCCGCGAGCTTGTCCCAGTCGGGAACGAACTTCGTATGCACCTTGAGGGCCTGCAGCGCGGACTTCCCGCGCTCGCGCTCGAAGCGGCTTCTGAACTCGCCGATCATCTCCTCGGCGCCGGTATAGATGTCGGCGCAGTCGAAGGTGGTCACGCCGCGATCGATGAAGGCCGCCATATCGGAAACCGCCCGCTCGCGATCCACCGGGCCGTGACCTCCCGCAAGCTGCCAGCCGCCACGCAGCAGACGCGAGATCTCATAGCCCGGCGCCAGCTCCTGCCGCTCGACCGCCATGTCAGGTTTTCTTTTCGTCGAGCGGGACGGCCGTCACCTCCGCGTGCGCGAAGCTGCGCTTACCCGTACGGGTGATGCGAAAGCGCGTCGGGCAGTTCGGGTCCGGGCAGGCGACCTCGGCATCGGTCGACATCCAGTCGTTCGGATGGGTCTGACGCTGCTTCGCCGGGAGAAGCGGCAGCAGGGCCGCCAGCGAGTAGATGGAGAAACCCTGGCCGGGCGGAAGGTGCAGCATCTCGCCGCGCAGCTCGAAGAAGTCGCCGACCTTGGCGCCGCAGAAGACGCGGGCGTCCGGCGGCGCCACGACCTCGACCTTGAGGTCATAGAGCTCGAAGCGGTCGTCGCTCACGGAATGCCCCCTTGGCGAGAGGGCTGGCCGGGTTACACACCGGCCAGCCCCTCCGCGTCAGCCGTCGATCTTCTTGAACAGCGCCTGCATCTGGTCGATCGAAATGACGTGATCGGTGACGATCTCGCCGTTCACGATCTTCCACACCAGCGCCGGCCCGGTGACGTCGCCATTGGCGTCGAATTCGATCGGCCCGGTGGCGCCGTGGTACTTGATCGGCTTGCCGGCTTTGATCAGCTCGAGCGCCTTCTTGTACTCCTCGGGCCCGGTGCCGACAGTGGCGCCGCCGGCCGCGTGGACCTGACGCACCGCGTCCTTGATCGACGGACCGGTCAGGTCCTTGGCGATGTTCATAGCGAGCCCCAGCACCATCATGGCGTCGTACTGGGTGTGCACGCCGGGGCCTTTGCTGTCGTACTTGTACTTGTCCTCGAAGGCCTTGTTGAAGGCGTCGACCGTCGGCCCGGCAACCTGGGCGTTGTCCATGCCGAAGGACTCGTTGAGGAAGCGCCCGCCGACGCCGTCGACGAAGTCCTTCACCCGCATCGAGTTGTTGAGCGCGATCTTCTGCGTGCCGCCGAGCGACAGCCACTCGCGCACGATGGTGACGGCGTCCTTGGGGAAGCCGATCAGGAGCAGCGACTCGGGCTTCTCGGCCAGCGCCTTGGTGACTTCGGCGCGGTAGCTCGGCTGGTTGTCGGTGTACGGCACCTCGGCGACGATGTCGCCGCCGAGCTTCGGCAGGGCCAGCTTGACGAAGCGGGTCATATCCTGGCCGAAATCGGTGTTGACGTAGATGATCGCGGTCCGCTTGAGCCCGCGTCGCGCCATCTCGCTCGCAGTCGCGACCGCCTGGGTCTTGCTGGTCGGCAACGTGCGGAAGAAGTAGCCCTGGCTGCGGCCATCGAGCGTGAACGGCGTCGCGGTCGAGCAGCAGCTGATCTGCACGACCTTGGACGGCGCCGTGATCGAGGAGATGATCGGACCGGTGACGCCGGAAGAGATCGTGCCGGTGAAGGCCTGTACGCGCTCGACCTCGACCAGGTACTTTGCGGCGTCGACGCCGACCGTCGGCTGACCCTGATCGTCGCGCAGGATGAACTGCACCGGGCAGCCCTTGACGCCACCGCCGGCATTGATGTGCTCGACCGCGAGCTGAGCGCTCTCGGCGATCTTCTTGGTGATCGGCCCCATCGATCCGGTCAGCGGCAGCACGCCGCCGATCTTCACCGGGCAGCTAGCCTGCGCCGCAGCATCCGAGGGCGCAAGCACGGCCGCCGCAACCAGGACAGCCGAAAGCGCAATCCATTTCCTCATGACACGAGTCTCCCTGTAGGACACCGTTCTTATAGGGGAAGCTTAGTCGTCGGCGTGGCGCGAGACTACTGGAACCTCGCCGATCAGTCCGCGCGGCCGGAACAGCAGCGAAGCAACGAGAAGAAGGCCGATCAGGATCACCTGGACGGCGCCGCCTTGGGCGGCATAGGCCGGCGGCACCAGCTTCGCGATGAGGACGCCCGAGGCCGCCCAGATCCCCCAGATAACAAGCGCGCCGAGCAGCGCCCCCTTGTTGTTACCGCTGCCGCCGACGATCACCATCGCCCAGATCTGGAATGTCAGGATCGGCAGGAAGTCGAAGGGGCTGACGAAGCCGATGAAGCCGACATAGAGCGCGCCGGCGAGCCCCATCAGCGTCGAGCCGAGCACGAAGGCCTCAAGGCGGAAGCGGCGTGCGCTCTTGCCAAGAGCGATCGCCGCGGTCTCATCCTCGCGGATCGCCTTCAGCACGCGTCCCCAGGGCGACCTCAGTATCCGCTCGAGCGCCCAGTAGACCAAGCCGACCACGGCGATCAGGAGGCCCAGATAGAAGAGGTTGAAGCCGAGCGGGCTTCCGAACCAGGCCGAGAGAGGGCGCGGTATCGCCGGCAGGCCCTGCGCGCCTCCGGTCAGGCCGTCCCAGTTCAGCGTCACGAGCTGGATGGTGGTGGCGATGCCGAAGGTGGCGATGGCGAGGTAGTCGCCGCGCAACCTTATCGTCGCAAGCCCGACGATCCAGGCAGCAAGTGCGCTGGCCGCCATCGCTCCGACAATCCCGACGATCCAGGGCAGGCCGAAATTCCCGATCAGGTCAGGCCGCGGCGCCGTCACCAGGATCGCGTGTGCGTATGCCCCGATCGCATAGAAGCCTACGATCCCGGCGTTGAAGAGGCCGGTGTAGCCCCATTGCAGATTGAGGCCGAGCGCCATCACGCCGAGGATCAGCACGATGCAGGCGAAGAAGACGAGATAGGAGAAGACGCCGATCACGTCTTCTCTCCGAACAAACCCTGCGGACGGAAGAAGAGAACAAGCAGCAGGACGAGGAAGGGCATCGCCGTCTTGTAGCCGGAGCCGATAAAGAGGACCGAGAGGTTCTCGGCGAGCCCGACCAGAAGACCGCCGACCACCGCACCGGCCAGCGATCCCGTGCCACCGAGGATCGAGGCGGCGAAGAGCGCGAGCAGCAGGCTGAAGCCCATCTCCGGGTGAAGCTGAGGGGTGAGGCCGAGGAAGACGCCGGCCGTCGCCGCCAGCGCGCCGGAGAGAATCCAGGTCCAGCGGATCACGCTCTCGACCTCGATACCGCAGGCGCGTGCCAGCGAGGGGCTCTCGGCCATCGCGCGCATCGCAATGCCGGTCCGGCTGTAGGTCAGGTAGAGGTGGAGCGCGACGACGATGGCGAGCGTGAGGCCGAGGATGAAGATCTGATCGGGCAGCATGCGCACGCCCGGCAGCACCTCGAGCGCGATCTGCAGCTCGCGCGTATAGAAGTGGGTGCCGTGGCCCCAGATCATCACGACGACATGCCGCATGATCAGGGCGGCGCCGAAGGCGGCGAAGACCAGCGACATCGGATGCGCGCCGGTGCGTCTGAGGCGCCGGAAGATCAGGAGATCGACGAGCCAGGCAAGGCAGCCGGTCAGCAAGGCGGCCAGCGCCATTGCTGCCATCATCTGCCAGCCGAAAGAGAGCTCCGCCGTCGGCGTGCCGGGACCGGCGAAGGCGACGAAGACCAGCGCGAGATAGGCGCCCCAGGTCAGCAGCTCGGAATGCGCGAAGTTGGCAAATTTGAGGATCTGCAGACCGAAGGAAACCCCGATCGCGCCGAGCGCGATGATCGCGCCGGTCAGGATGCCATCGGCAATCGACTGCGCCAGCATCATTGCGCCTTCCTTCCACCGAGGAAGGCCTCGGCGAGGACGGCGTCGGCGAGAAGATCGGCCGCGCGCCCGCCGGCGCGGTTCCGCCCTTCGGCCAGCACGCAGCCGCGATCGGACACAGCGAGCGCCGCGCGCGCATTCTGCTCGACCATCAGGATCGCGACGCCCGTCGTCGCCAGCCGGCGAAGCTCGGCGAAGACCTCGCCCACCACCTTGGGCGCCAGGCCGGCGGTCGGCTCGTCGAGCACGACCACTGATGGATCGGTCATCAGCGCCCGCGCGATCGCCAGCATCTGACGCTGGCCTCCCGAAAGCACACGGCCGCGCTGGTGGCGCTTGGCCGCCAGCTCCGGGAACATCGCATAGGCGCGATCGAGGTGCGGCTTGAGCTCGCCGCGTACCGTATGGCCTCCGACCACGAGGTTCTCGTGAATGGTCAGGGAGGCGAAGATGTTGGCTGTCTGCGGCACGAAGGCGATCCCGTCAGCGACCAACTTGTCCGCCGGACGACCGGTAACGTCGCGACCGCTCAAGCTGACCTGCCCCCTCTCGATCGGAAGCAGGCCGACCAGGGCCTTCACGAAGGTCGACTTTCCGGCGCCGTTCGGCCCGATGATGGTGACGATCTCGCCCGGCGCGATGTCGGCAGATACCCCATGCACGATGGGGAGGCCCGGTACATAGCCGGCAACCACGTCACGGGCGATGAGGATCGGCTGCGTCACGCCTGTGCCTGGCCCAGATAGGCGTCGATCACCTCGGGGTGGCGCTGGATCTCCTCAGGTGCTCCCTCGAGGATCACCTTGCCCTGGGCCATCACCACGATCGGATGGCAGAGGCGCATGACCAGATCCATGTTGTGCTCGATGATCAGGAAGGTGACGCCCTGGGCATGGAGTGCCTGGATCTTCTCGACCAGATGCTCCATCAGCGCCGGGTTGACGCCGGCAGCGGGCTCGTCGAGCAGGATCATCTTCGGCTCGATCATCAGGACCCGCGCGAGCTCCAGCAGCTTCTGCTGGCCGCCGGAGAGCGCGCCCGCCATGTGACCGAGATGGCCGCCGAGGCCGCAGAACCGTAGAACCTCGACGGCGCGCTCGCGTCCCGCCCTCTCCTCGTACGCGACGCGACCTGACCGCCACCAGTTGGTCCAGAAACGCTCGCCGGTCTGGTTCAGCGAAACCAGCATTGCGTTCTCGAGCACGGTCATCTGGGGAAAAGGCCGCGGAATCTGGAAGGTCCGCGCGAGACCCTGGCGGAAGATGCGATCAGGCGTGACGCCGTCGATCCTCACGCCGGAGAAGACGATCTCACCCGCATCGGGCTTGAACGACCCCGCGATCAGATTGAACAATGTCGTCTTGCCGGCGCCGTTCGGCCCGATCACCCCGGTAATCCGATTGGCGGCGATCTCCAGGTCGACGCCATCGACCGCCCTCAGATTGCCGAAGGTTTTGACGACGCCCCTGAGCGTCAACAAGCCCTACCCCGACCGCAGATTCGCTTTCGAGGGCAGTCAAGCACGGCTTCGGACCCGGCCAATAGCGGAAAGTGCCGGGAAGTGCGTCCTACGGCTCTGTCTAGCCTTGAATCGGAGGCGTTCCCGACACCGGGACGCGCTCAGCGTGCAGCGAGCTCACCGCCCGCGGCCTGCTTCTCCCAGCACTTCGGTCCGGGTCCGCGCATGTAGTGGAGTTCCGGGCGATAGGCGGCCGCTGCGAGCCGGCGTCGGACGCGTCGACGGATGTCCGCCGCCGCTGCCAAGAGAGATGCCAGAATTGTATGCCGCCGCGTCATCGCCAACCTCCGCCTATAGTATGGCCGGAGGGTGGTTACCAATTCGTGACCAAGCTCACAGGCTTTAAAAAGCGGCCGGGCGTCTTGGGACGGCAGACGCCTTATTGGTTAGAGCGTACGGGCGATGCGATGGAGGGCCTCCTCGGTCGCCTCGACTTCGCCGACCAGGGCGACGCGGATGTAGGGCGCCCCGAGGTTGGTGCCGTCCGGCTCGGGCCGCGTCAGGTAGCCGCCGGGCAGCACCCTGACGCCGACCTCCCAGAGCTTCCGCGTCGCCGCCTCGCCATCGCCGACATCGAGCCAGAGATAGAAGCCGCCGGCTGGCCGGTAGAAGCCGAAGCGCTTGGCAAGAATGCGCTCGGCGTCGTCGAACTTGCGGCGGTAGAGCGCGCGGGTCGCGGCGACATGCGCGTCGTCGCGCCAGAGCGCCGCCGCCGCCTCCAGCGTCGAAAGCGGGGTCGCGGCGCAGGCATAGCTGCGGAGCCTCACCATCAGCGCGGTCAGCGACGGCGCACCGACGCCGAAGCCCGAGCGGAGCCCTGGTGCGCTCGAGCGCTTCGAAAGCGTGTGGAAGACCATCAGGTTGTCCAGGGAGCCACCGAGCGAAGCGGCGGCCTGGAGCGCACCGACCGGCACCGCATCCGTCGAATAGACCTCGCCGTAGCATTCGTCGGAGACCAGCACGAAGTCGTGCTGACGCGCCAAGCGCAGCGCCTTCTCGAGATAAGCGAGACTGGCGACTGCGCCCTGCGGGTTGCTCGGCGTGCAAAGATACATGATCTGCGTGCGTGACAGCACGTCGGCGGAGATCGCATCGAGATCCGGAAGGAAACCGTTGGCCGCCGTCGCCGGCAGATAGACCGGCTCGGCGCCGGCGAGGGTCGAGGCGCCGACATAGACCTGATAGACCGGGTTCGGCATCAGCGCGAGCGGCTTCGGCCCGCCATCCTGAGCCGGCGAGATCGCCACTGTCGCCGCCATGTAGAGACCTTCGCGTGTGCCGGCGCAGGCGACGATCATGGTGTCGGGGTCGATCATGCCCTGCGGCAGCTCGTAACGCCGATCGAGCCAGTCAGCCGCGGCGCGCTTGAAGTCCGGCGTGCCGCTCTGCGGCGGATAGCGGTTCCAGGTATCGCCGTTGCGGCTGACGATCTGGTGCAGGAAGGCCGGGGGCTGATGCTGCGGCTCGCCGATCGAGAGGTTGATCGGGGGCGTGTTGCCGCGCGGCGTGACGTTCGCGAGCAGCTTCGCCAGGCGCTCGAACGGATAGTCGCGAAGCCCCTCCAGCCGCGCGTTCGCCATCATGCGTCTCCTCCAGCTTCAGGTGAGTATACCTCGGTGTGGTAAGCTCAGCTCTACTGCCCATCCCTCGATGAACAACCTTCATAGCAACGACACCTAGCGAGTCCCTATGAGGGCAGGAAGCGGTCGCCGTGGTGGGATCATGAGCGTGACCGCGCTTGCCCGGCGGCTGGCGAGCTCACTACCGCGCAGCCGATGACCCGGAGGGCAAGGAATGCGCTCGCTGACTCCTCGGCAGGAGTGGCGATGACCGGCGCACCTCACTCGCCCGACTTCGGCAGGAGCTCGCCATGAGGCTCGGCCCACGCATTCGCCAGCTCGAGCGCCAAGCGACCGGCGCGGCAGCGCTTCATGTGGTCCTGACCTACGAGGGCGAGACCGAAGCCGAGGCCCTTCGCCGTGCCGCCATCGCCCCGAGCCCGACGGACCTCGTCGTTTTCCTTCGCAAGTTCACCAGCAAACGACAGGCGCGGACCGCATGACTGCAAAATCGCGCGCAACAACGACCCCACCCCTGTTAGCGTTCAGCGCATTGATCGCGTTGAGAAAGATTGGAATTGCGGGGGTCGCGTCACGCGTCCAACCGTGACCCCTCCGAAGCGCTCGATCTGATGTTTTTATCAGCGGCTTAGCTCCGCTCGATGGTGGGGTCGCCGTTGGGCGCGAATTCACACTCCACGCCACTGGGGTCGCTTGGACGCCGAAAGGGGTCAAAATTCAATGCCGGTTCACAGAACATCGGCGTCTCCCAGACCAGGCGAAGAGCTGTTCGCGTGTCAGGGTGACGGGAAGTTTCCGACGTAGTTCGTCCATGGCGCGGGCTCCAGAAGGGGCCTTAGGGAGCCACCATTCTGGGCCGACCGGCGAACGCCGCGGAAGGATACCGGAAGCCTAGATCGGTGGTACGCAGGCCGCGTCGTCGCACGCGTTTCCCCAGGAAATCCTGGGCTCGCGAAACTGGCTGCGAATCCTAGTTTCGTCGAAGTTGCGCGCTGTTGGCCGGCTATGTCGAATCTTCGAGAAAAACTAATCCTCACTAGCCCGCGTACTTTCCAATCCCCAACGTCGAACGGAAGTCGGCAGTAGCCGCCGCCTTGGTGTCTTCAAGCGGAATTCCCGTGGCATCGGCGACGCGATCTATCGCATCGAACAGTCCGATCACTCCGGCGATGTCCGCGAGCGCATCTAGTCCGAGGAGCTCTATGACTTCGCCCCGAAGCGAATCCAAGCGAGGCCGATCGAAGCCTAGGGCAGCGTCGCAGAGATTACAGAGAAGCCGCCCGTGGAGAACGCCACCGTCTCCTTCGCCGGCCCCGACCGCAAGCGAAAGATCATAAGCCTTTTTCGCAGAGTTACCGCTCTCACGGAGCAGGGCAAGGTGGCTTGTCGTTCAATATTCACATCGGTTGATCGCCGAGACCCGAGCGGCGACCAATTCAATTTGCGCATGCGTGATTGATCGATACTCTCTCGAAAAGTCTCGCATGGCGCTTCCCGGCAGATACTGCGCTTCAACAAGATCGAAGAAGCCGGCGACTTCACGCGGAACCAAGCTCATTGCCCGGCGAATGTTTGCCGGAGGACGTCCGGGCGGAAACACGAATGCCTCGCGTTCGGACGCGTCCTCTGGCATCAGCCATGAAACCCAAGCATCCGTTCGACGAGCGTTCGGCCGATACCGGCTTGGCTGTCCGGGTTCTGCGCTCGGAAGCGGTGATGGTGTGATCCCTAGCGTCAAGTAGAGGGTGTCGATCGCTACAACGGTCGCGATGACGGCGACGAGTTCCACGTACTGTTCTTCCGCGAGGCCGTCCTCGATGAGGTTCGAGAACCAAGAGTGCGTAAGTCGGCCAGGATCGGTTCTAATGCGATGTACCGCCTCGATAGCCGATGCGGGAAGCGCAGCGACCGTATCGTGCGTGCCCTCGACGGCATAGGGCGAGGGACTCTTCTTGCGGCAGGCGCACAGGCTGCACCGCGTGGCCTGCCTCGCCTCAGCCGCAATCGCGATGCGCTCCTGGCCCGTCCACCACTCTCCCGGTCGGGCGAGCCTCTGCCAGGCGCGAGCATGTGCATTTCGAACGTCAGAACGTAGGGCGCCTATGAGGTGGTTTTTGATCGGCAGCTGTCTGTACTCATCGGTCATCGGCGCGCCCTCTGCGTCTTCCACTAGAATCTTCATCCCCCGCGTATCTCTGTCAATCGGCGCGCAAAAGGACCCCTCTGGTCAGGCGTTTGGTTGACGCCCGGAGGCGATGCGCGAAGCCCCCGGCGTAGCGCAGCGCATCGCCGGAGGGCACTCTGGAGACGGCGATCAGGCGCGGTTCTTGAGGCGCCAGCTGTCGTTGCCGGTTTCGACGATGTCGCAGTGGTGGGTCAGGCGGTCGAGCTGTACCAGCTTCGCCGCGACAAGTACGGACGAGCCCTGGCGGTGGTCGTGGTCCACGGGATCGACGTTCCTGCCCGGATGATCGAGGCGGGCCATGCCAGACCCTATGCTGGTGCTCGTCGCCTGAGCTGGTGCTGAAGGCTGCGGCTAAGTTCGGAACAGCCGGATGCCGGGCGACGCTTCGCCGGTTGTGCCGGATCAGCCGTGCGGCGTAACGACCTCAAGCGGACCGTGATCGTCGCAATGAGACCCGTGTGGGTGATGCAGGTGGCCATCGACCAGATAGTCGACATGCTCGCCGTGCGGCACGGCCTCGTGGCCGCACCCGGGACCATGGCGATGACCGACCTCGTGC
>Ga0194131_10000670_pt1 | contig 58140 bp, 60 predicted proteins | sample TA2KigO120mmetaG_FD_148631 | JGI IMG/M metagenome (GOLD analysis project Ga0194131, IMG submission 148631) | Freshwater microbial communities from Lake Tanganyika, Tanzania - TA2015053 Kigoma Offshore 120m | ecosystem: Environmental > Aquatic > Freshwater > Lake | place: Tanzania: Lake... | reverse complement strand
CCACGCCGCCAAGCCCCGCCAGCGCCACGCGCCCCTGCTCGACCGCTGCGGCGTGCGCGCGCTCGGCCTCGACCTCGCCCTCGCTCTTGATGTCGATCCGCATGCCGGTGAGCTTCGCGGCGAGCCGGGCGTTCTGGCCCTTCTTGCCGATCGCGAGCGAGAGCTGGTTGTCGGGCACGATCACGAGGGCGGCCGGCTGCTCCTCACCCTCCTCCTGCTCGCGCACGGTGACCGACGAGACCTTCGCGGGCGACAGCGCGCGCGCCACGAACGTGGAGGGGTCGTGCGACCACTCGATGATGTCGATCTTCTCGCCGCGCAGCTCGCGGCTGATGACCTGGATGCGCGTGCCCCGCAGGCCCACGCACGCGCCGATGGGGTCGACGTCGCGCTTGGTCGACGCCACCGCGACCTTCGCGCGCTCGCCCGCCTCGCGGGCGGTCGCCTTCACGATCACGATCCCTTCCTGGATCTCGGGGATCTCCGTCTCGAAGAGCCGCGCGAGGTACCCCGGATGCGTGCGCGAGAGCGCGATCTGCGGCCCCTTGATCGTGCGGCGCACCTCGAGCACGAAGGCGCGGATGCGGTCGCCGGGGTTGTAGCGCTCGCCCGGGATCTGCTCGCGCTCCGGCAGGATCGCCTCGGCCTTCCCGATCTCCAGGATCACGTTCCGCTTCTCGATGCGATGCACCACGCCGCGGAGGATCTGGCCTTCCTTGCCGATGAACTCCGCGTAGATGCCCTCGCGCTCGGCGTCGCGGACGCGCTGGAGGATGACCTGCTTGACGGTCTGGGCGCCGATGCGCCCGAGCTCCGGCGGTTTCTCGGGCAGCTCGAGCTCGTCGTCCAGCTCCGCGTCGGGATTGAGGGCCTGCGCCTCCCCGAGCGAGATCTCGAGCGCGCCGTCGGTGACCTCGGCGACGACCTTCTTACGCGTGTACGCGCGGACGGCACCGGTCTTGCGGTCGATCTCGATGCGGCTGTTGTCGGGGGCGGCGTGCGTCTTCTTCGACCCCGAGAGCAGGGCGGACTCCACCGCCTCGAAGAGGATCTCGGGATCGATCCCCTTCTCCCGTGCAAGCTGCTCGATGACCAGGATCAGTTCTCGGTTCATGGTCGTGCGTCACGCCCGCGGCCACGGCACGTCGATCTCCAGACGTGCCTTCGTGACGACCTGCCGCGGAAGCTCCACGCGCGTGCCGTCCCGATCGAGGACCAGCCGCTCGGGCGCGACTTCCGCGAGCCGCCCGACATGCTCTTCACCGCCCGCCAGCCAGCAGCGCACCGGCTTGCCGAGCGCCCAGTTGAACTCGCGATCCTTGCGGAGCTGGCGATCGAGCCCCGGCGACGACACCTCGAGATCGTAGGCGTGGTCGATCACGCCCTCCGCGTCGAGGAGATCGCCGAGCTCCCGGCTCAGCCGCTCACAGTCACCGATGCCCACGCCGCCCACCTTATCCACGTAGAGCCGAAGGATGCCGCGGCGCCGATCGCCCTTCCACTCCAGGTCGACCAGCGTGAGCCCGTGGTGCTGCACCACCGGCTCGATCACTCGCTCGACCCGCGCGATCTGTTCGTCGTCCTGCATTTCGCTCTATGCCGCCAAAGTAAAAAAGTGGGCAGAGCCCACTTTTTCGGGACTTTAGCACGCGGATGCGCCGGGAGCAAGGAAGCGTGGGCGAAAGGGGCCGTCCGGGGCGCGCGGGAGGTTGCGGCGCCTCCGGGCTATGTCGGGAGCGCGCTGCGCACGCTCCCGACCGCCAATGTCGGCGACAGCACCCCCCGCGCGCCCCGGACGGCCCCTTTCGCCCACGCGACATTTACTTCCAGGACATTCGGGCGCACTCCGAAAAAGTACGGACCGGAAACAGCCAGGACATAACAGCAAAGCCCGCGGCGCTTCGCGCGCGAGCCCAAGGAGCTACAGCGACAGGGACGGCTGGAGGGAGCGGATTGTTTCCGCGACCTTTGACGGTTCTACCTTGCGGTCTTCTCTTGTTCGGCGGACCTTCAGCTCCACCACGCCCTCCTTCGCCAGGAGGTTGCCCACCGTCACCCGGACAGGGATGCCCAGGAGGTCGGCGTCCTTGAACTTCACGCCGGGGCGCTCGTCGCGGTCGTCCAGGAGCGTCTCGACACCCGCCTGCCAGAGCTCCTTGTAGATCGACTCCGCGGCCTGCTTCGAGCTGTCGTCCCGCCCCACCGAGACCACGTGGGCCTGGAACGGGGCGATCGACGGGGGCCAGACGATGCCGTCGGCGTCCGCGAGCTGCTCGATCGCGGTCGACGCGATCCGCGCGGGGCCGATGCCGTAGCTGCCCATCACCACCGGGCGCTCCTTGCCGGCTTCGTCGAGATAGCGCGCGCCGAGCGCTTCCGCGTACTTCGTGCCGAGCTTGAAGATGTTGCCGATCTCGATCACGCGCTCCACGGCCAGCGCGCCGCCGCACTCCGCGCACGCCTCGCCCGCCTGCGCCGCGTGAAGATCGACGAATTCGGCCTCGAAGTCACGGCCCGGCGTCACGCCGCGCGTGTGATGGCCCTCGCGGTTGGCGCCCACGACGTAGCTCCCCTGGCGGAGCGCTTCGTCGGCGAGGATCCGCACGCGCACGCCGAGCGGGCCGACGGAGCCGACCGGCGCGCCGAGATGCCGCGGGACCTCGTCCGGGTGCGCCGCGCGCGCTTCCTCGCCGAGCGCCCGCGTGAGCTTCCGCTCGTGCAACGTATGGTCGCCGCGCACGAGCACGAGCACGGGTCCGGCCTTCGGCGCGATGAAGAGCAGCGACTTGATCGTGACCCGAGGGTCGACATTCAGGACCGCCGCGACGTCCGCGATCGTCTTCACGTTCGGCGTCGCGACGTCTTCGCGCGCGCCGGCCGGAAACTCCGGCGCCGACGGCACCGAGCGCGCGAGCTCGACGTTCGCGGCGTAGCCGCACGTCGTGCACATCGCGATCTCGTCCTCGCCCGCGGGGCTCGGCGCCATGAACTCGTGCGCGCCGAGACCGCCCATCATCCCGGTGTCCGACTGGACGACGTGATAGCGGAGCCCGCAGCGGTCGAAGATCCGGCGGTACGCGGCTTCGTGCGCGGCGTAGGAGACGTCGAGCGCCGCCAGATCCGGGTCGAGCGTGTACGAGTCCTTCATGACGAACTCGCGCGTGCGGAGCACGCCCGACCGCGGGCGCGCCTCGTCGCGCTCCTTCGTCTGGATCTGGTACCAGATCTGCGGCAGGTCGCGGTACGAGCGGATCTCGCGCGCGGCCAGCCACGCGATGACCTCCTCGTGCGTCATGCCGAGCACGAGGTCGCGGCCGTGGCGGTCCTTCAGCTTGAACTGCTCGGGGATCGTGTCGTAGCGCCCGGTCTGCTTCCAGATCTCCGCCGGGTGGAGCACCGGCATCGTGATCTCCTGCCCCCCGATCGCGTTCATCTCCTCGCGGATGATCGCGTTGACCTTGTCCATCACACGCTGCCCGAGCGGCAGCCAGATGAACACGCCGGCGGCGAGCTGGCGGACCAGCCCGGCGCGCAGCATCAGCTTGTGGCTGATCGCCTCGGCGTCGGAGGGATCGTCACGGAGCGTCGGGAGCAGCGACCGGGTGACACGCATCGGCCTACAGGTGGTCCGGCGTCTTGTTCGCGCCCTTCACGCCCGGGTCGTACACGAGGCGCTGCACGGGCCGGCCGCTCCTGATGTGCGACTCGAAGAGCTCCGGCAGGTCGGCGTCCTTCACGCCGGCGTACCAGACGTTCTCCGGGTAGACCACCATCATCGGCCCGTGCCCGCACTGGTTGAGACAGCCGGCGTTGTTGACGCGGACGTCGTCCTTCAGCCCGGCTTTCGCGGCCTCGCCGCGGAGGTACTTCAGCATGCCCTCCGCATCGCCGCGCGTGGGACAGTCCTTGCCGGTCGTGCACACGAAGACGTGACGCGCGTACTGTCCCATCAGACCGCCCCCGCTTCGGCCTTGCGTTCGGCCAGGAATTTGTCGACCTCCTCGCGCATCGCGATCCGGATCTCGGACTCCGGCACCTTGCGGATCACCTCGCCGCGCTTGAAGATGAGGCCGATCCCCTTGCCGCCCGCGACGCCGATGTCGGCCACGCGCGCCTCGCCGGGACCGTTCACCTCGCAGTTGTGCAAGGCGGCGCCCGGCGTCACGAACGAATGCGCGCCTTCGACCTCGAGATTGTGCACGTGGCCCTTCCACGCCACACGCCGGACCGCGCGCACGCCGACGTAGAGGAAGCCGTCGCGCACCACGGCCTGGGCCGTGCGCGCCGCCCCGTCCCCGAGACCGGGCCGGCCGATGATCTCGCCGAGCCGGCGCAGGGCCGTCCGCGACGTGACCGAGACGACCCAATTGCGCTTGCGCCCGCGCTGGTCGCGGTGACGCAGGAACGCCGCGACGCCGAGGCGCAGCAGGACCTGATGGACCTGGGCCGCGAGGTCGTGGGACGACGTGCAGTACGTCGCGCGCCAGTAGCCGCCGACGCAGCCGACGTAGCCGTCGCCTTCCCACAGCGCGCGTACGAGCGCGCGCTGTTTGTCGTGCGGCAGCCGCACCATCCACTCCGGGAGCCGCTTGCGATCGGAGCCGTGGCCGAAGAGCCCGTCGAGCAGACGTCCAAGCGCCAGCGAGTGCGTGACGACCTCCGCGGTGTGGCGGCGATGCCGCAAGGCCGAGACCACGCCAAGGCCGGCGAGGATCGCCCGGAGCCGGGCCACGTACGTCGTCTCGCGCTCGTGGAAGTCGAAGAACTGCTGGTACGGCTTGCCGCCCTTTCCGGAGACCGAGCCTTCCGCGAGGTAGTAGCCGAACAGCGTCATGAGGTCGTCGTCGAGCGGCAGCTCGCCGAGGCCCTCGGTTGTGATGGTCGCGCGGTCGTCCTTCTCCTGGAGGATCGGATAGGCGAGCACCGCCCCGTGGGCCAGGGCGCCGGCCGCGATCCAATCCGCCTGCGCGCCGCCGTCGAGCATGGCCTCGATGCGAGGGTGACGTACCCGCCGCTGCTTCACGCGCGCCGGCCGCGGGAACGCGAGCAGCCGGTGGTTCTCCGTCAGCCGGAACGGCGCGAAGCCCGTCGGGTGCACTTCCACCAGATCGCCGTCGAACGCGTGCTGCGTCGTCCACAGGACGCGGCCGGTTTCGCCCGAGTGCGAGAGCACCTCGTCGCCCTCCGCGATCGTCTCGATCGCGCGGGGGCCCGCCGCGGTGATCACGGGCTCGCCCTCGGGAACGCACCCCATCACCGCGATGTGGATCTCCTCGTTGAGGCCCTTGAACTCGTCCTCGATCTCCTTGGCGAGCTTCACGAGGTCGACGTCCGCGCGCCCGCACGACGGGCACGACACGAACGTGAGACCGCCCTTGCGGAGGCCGAGCGCCTTGAGGATGTCGACGCCGACCCGCACCTCCTCCGCCGGGTCCGCGGAGAGCGACACCCGGATGGTGTCGCCGATGCCCTGCGAGAGCAGCGCGCCGAGTCCGACCGCCGACTTGATCGTGCCGACGCCCGGCGTCCCCGCCTCGGTGACGCCGAGATGCAGCGGATACTCGACCCGGTCCGCGAGCATCCGGTAGGCCTCGATCATCATCAGCGGGTCTGACGCCTTCAGCGAGACCTTCATCTCCGGATAGCCGCAGTCTTCCAGGATGTGGATGTGGCGCAGCGCCGACTCGACCATGCCCTCGGACGTCGGGCCGCCGTACTTGGCCAGCAGGTCCTTCTCGAGCGAGCCCGCGTTGACGCCGATGCGGATCGGGATCTTGCGGTCCTTCGCGAGGCTCACGATCTCCATGACGAAGTGCTTGCCCCCGATGTTGCCGGGGTTGAGCCGCAGCCCGTCCACGCCCTGCTCGAGCGCCATGATGGCGAGCTTGTAGTTGAAGTGGATGTCCGCGACGAGCGGTATGCGGATCTGGCGCTTGAGCTCGCCGAGCTTCTCCGCGGCCTCCTTCACCGGCACCGCGCAGCGCACGATGTCGCAGCCCGCCGCCTCGAGCGCCCAGATCTCGAGGAGCGTCGCCTGCACGTCGCGCGTGTCCGTCTTGGTCATCGACTGGACGGTGATCGGGGCGTCGCCGCCGACCTTCACGTTGCCGACCTGGATCTGCCGACTCTTCCGCCGTGTGATCATGTCGTCCCTATCTGAGGAAGTTGAACCAGTTCAAGCGCACGATGTCGTTGTAGAGCGCGTACACCATGAGCAGCATCAGGAGCACGAAGCCGAGCTGCTGCGCGGCCTCGCGCTTCTTGATCGACAGCGGCCGGCGGAGCACCGCCTCGATGATGAAGAAGAACAGGTGGCCGCCGTCGAGCATGGGGATCGGGAGCAGGTTCAGCACCGCGAGGTTCACGCTGATGATCGCGGTGAACATCGCGAGCGGTCCGAGCCCCTCGCGGGCCTGCTGGCCGGCCATCGACGCGATCTGGATCGGCCCGCCGATGTTCGAGCGATCGATGCTGCCGACCACGAGCTTCCAGAACCCCCTGACGGTCAGGACCGTCATGTCCTTCGTCCAGACGGCGCCGTGCCACACCGCGCGGATGGGGTCGTAGGCCACGAAGCTCACGGCCTTGCTGCCGATACCCGCCTGGATGCGGCCGACCTTCACGGTCTCGCCGGTGGGCGTCTTCTCGTCCTCGAGCTTCGGCGTGACCGTGAGCGTCATCCGCCTGCCGTCGCGCTCGACTTCCATCGGCAGCGGCTGGCCGGGATGCGCGCGGATCGTGCTCACCAGGTCTTCCGCGGTGTAGACGGGCCGCCCGCCGATCGCGACCACCACATCGCCCGCCTTGAGTCCCGCGGCTTCCGCCGGAGACCCCGGCGCGGCCGAGGTGATCTGCGGCACGCTCTGCGGCCCGGCCCCGATGTCCCAGGTCGTCTTCGGCTCCCGGAGGATCGGGTCCTGCACGGTCGTCTGCTTCGCCGCGACCGTCACGCGCAAGGTCGTCTCGCCGCGCCTGAGCGTGAGGGCGAGCGGCTTGCCGTCGGAGGCCGCCACCGCGCGGTCGACGTCCTCCCAGTACGAGACGGGGCGCCCGTCGATCGCGGTGATCGTGTCGCCGGAGCGCATGCCGGCCACGGCGGCGGGCGTGCCTTCCGCCACGCGCCCCACGACCGGCGGCCACACGGGCCGGCCCGCCGTGGCGAGCACGATCGCGACGATGACCGCGGCGAGCACGAAGTTCATCGCCGGCCCCGCGAAGACGATGAGGAAGCGCGCCCACAGCGGCTTGAGCGCGAATGCCTTCTTCGGGTCGTACGGGAGCGCGGCGCCGCCTTCGAGCGGGTTCTCCTCGCCGAGCATCTTCACGTACCCGCCCATGGGGATGGCGGAGAGACAGTACTCCGTCTCCTTGCCGCGCCAGCGCAGGAGCACCGGGCCGAAGCCGATCGAGAAGCGCTCGACGCCCACGCCCGTCCAGCGGGCGACGAAGAAGTGTCCGAGCTCGTGGATCAGGATGAGGATCCCGATGACGATGACGAACGAGATGATCGTAGTCACGGCGGGTTACAGCCTCCCGATGCCGCCGTCGATCATCGCCTGCACGCGGCGGCGCGTCTCGACGTCGACCTCGACGCATTGCTCGATCGACGTGAGCGCGGCGGCCGGAATGGCCCCCAGAGCGCGCTCGATCAGCTCGGCGATGGCCAGGAAGCGGATCCTCTTGTCGAGGAACGCGGCCACCGCGATCTCGTTCGCGGCGTTGAGCACGACCGGCGCCACGCCGCCGGCGGCGAGCGCGGTGCGCGCGAGGGCGAGACAGCGGAACTTGTCGTAGTCCGGCTCGAAGAACGTCAGCGGCGCCTGCCGGGTGAGGTCGAGCCGCGCGGAGGGCAGCGGGCGTCGCTCGGGATACGTGAACGCGTAGAGGATCGGCACGCCCATGTCTGCGACGCCGAGCTGCGCGATCACCGAGCCGTCGACGTACTCCACCATCGAATGCACGATCGACTGCGGGTGCACGACGATCTGCACCTGCTCGGGCGCGAGGTCGAAGAGCCAGCGCGCCTCGATCACCTCGAGCCCCTTGTTCATCAGGGTGGCCGAGTCGATCGTGATCTTCGCGCCCATCTTCCACGTCGGATGCCGGAGCGCGTCCTCGACGGTGACGTGCGCGAGCGCCGCGGCGGGCGTCTCGCGGAAGGGCCCGCCGGAGGCGGTGAGGAGCACCCGGTGCACCTCGCTGCGGTTGTGGCCCGCGAGGCACTGGAAGACCGCGCTGTGCTCCGAGTCCACGGGGAGCAGGGGGACGTTCCGCGCGCGGGCGGCGGCGGTCATGAGGCTGCCCGCCATGACGAGCGTCTCCTTGTTCGCCAGCGCGATCGCGCGCCCGGCCTGGATCCCCGCCATCGTGGGGAGCAGGCCCGCCGCGCCCACGAGCGCGGAGAGCACGAGGTCCGCGTCGACGTCGCGCGCGAGCGCGGCGACGCCTTCGGGACCCCGGAGCAGCTCGGGGCGCGGGCTCGGCAAGAGCTTCGCGAGCCGATCGACGGCGGCGGAGTCCAGGAGCGCCACGGCGGTGGGGCCGTGCTTGCGGCAGAGATCCGCGATGAGCTCGACGTTCGAGCCACGGGCGGCGAGGCCCGCGACCGAGAACTCCTCGGGAAAGCTCGCCACGAGGTCGAGGGCGCGGAGCCCGATCGACCCGGTGCCGCCCAGCAGCGTCACACGCTTCACGCGCGTCCTCCGATGAGCACGACGTAGTAGAAGAACGCCGGCAGGTTGAAGAGCAGGCTGTCGAGCCGGTCCAGCAGCCCCCCGTGGCCGGGAATGAGCCCGCCCGCGTCCTTGGCCTTCGCGCTGCGCTTGATCGCGGACTCCACGAGATCGCCCACCTGTCCGACCACGCCGACGAGCACCCCGGCGCCCGCCCAGAACGCCGCCCCCGCCCCCGGGACGAGCCACAGGCCGAGCGCGATGGCGACCCCCACCGACATGATCACCTGCGCGACCGCTCCCTCGATGGTTTTGTTGGGACTGACAACCGGCGCCAGCTTGTGCCGCCCGAGCGCCGAGCCGGCCAGGTAGGCCGCGGTCTCGCCCGTCCACGTCACGCCGAGCAGCACCAGCACGAGCCACGGCCCCTGGGGCAGCAGCGTGAGCCACACGGCGTGGCCGAGCATGCCGCCGACGTAGACCACCGTGAGCAGCGTCACGGCCGTCGGCACGATCGAGAGCGCGCCGCGACGCCAGAGCGGCGCGGCGAGCGCGATGCCGGCCGCCGCCATGAGCGCGATCATCGTCGCCCCGCGGAACGCGAAGCTGGCCGCCACCGCGGCCGTGAGGACGGCGCCGAGCCGGCCGAGCGTCGCGTGGCCCGCCTGATCGAGGAGCGCCGTGAGCTCGTGCGCCGCGGCCGCCGCGACCAGCACGATCACGAGCGGAAAGAGCCAGAGAGGCGCGTACGCCACGATCCACACGAGGGCGGGCACGGCCACCACGGTGGTCGCCGAACGCCGGATGAGCGCCGAGGACGCCGTCACGCCGTCACGCGTCGCGCGCGCCGAAGCCAGGACCCGCGCCATGTCACACGCCGCCGAACCGGCGCGTGCGGCGCTGGAAGTCGAGGATCGCTCGATAGAGCGCGCGCGCGCCGAAGTCCGGCCAGAAGTCGGCGGTGACCCAGAGCTCCGTGTAGGCGATCTGCCACAGCAGGAAGTTCGAGATCCGCATCTCGCCGCTGGTGCGGATCAGCAGGTCCGGGTCCGGGATGTCCGCCGTGTAGAGGACGCGGCTCACGTCCTTCTCGGTGATCGCGTCGGGCTCGAGGCGCCCGTCGCGCACCTCGGCCGCGAGCTTGCGGAAGGCGTCGAGCAGCTCGTCGCGGCCGCCGTAGTTGAACGCCATCTGGAGCTGCAGGCCGGTGTTGTCGCGGGTGCCGTCCTCGACCTTCGCCATGCCGCGGCGCACGCCGGACGGCACGCCGGCGGTACGCCCGATCACCCGCACGCGGACGTTCTGCGCCATGAGGTCGGGCAGCTCCGACTGGACGGTGTGCTCGAGGAGCGTCATCAGCATCGAGACCTCGTCCTCGGGGCGGCTCCAGTTCTCCGTCGAGAACGCGTAGAGCGTGAGGTAGCGGACGCCGACCGCGTCGGCCGCCTTCACGATCGCGCGCGCCGTCTTGACGCCCTCGTGGTGCCCGGCGATCCGCGGCAGGCCGCGCCCGGTCGCCCACCGCCCGTTGCCGTCCATGATGATCGCGATGTGCGCGGGCACCGGCTGGCTCTTCACGAGCTCGGCGAGCTCGGCCGCGCCCAGCGCCTCCTCGGGCGCCGCGGCGGCGGGCGGCTTCGCAGCGGCACGGCGCCAGCGCATCAGAACGACAGGATCTCCTGCTCCTTCTTCTTCATGAGCTCGTCGATCTTCGCGATGTGCTGGTCGGTCGTCTTCTGGATCGCGTCGTGGCCGCGCCGCTCCTCGTCCTCGGTGATCGGCGCCTTCTTGTCCTTCGCCATCGCCTTGAGCTTGTCGTTCGCCTCGCGGCGGATGTTGCGGACGGCCACGCGCCCGTCCTCGGCGGCCTTGCCCACGGACTTCGCGAGCTGCTTGCGGCGCTCCTCGGTGAGCGTGGGCATCACGAGGCGGATGACCTTGCCGTCGTTCTGCGGATTCACGCCGAGGTCCGCCACCTGGATCGCCTTCTCGACCGCCTTGAGCTGGGCGGCCTCCCACGGCTGGATCACGATCGTGCGCGCGTCGGGCACCGTCACCGCGGCCATCTGGTTCACGGGCGTCGGCGTGCCGTAGTAGTCGACGCGCACGTGGTCGAGGAGGCTCGGCGAGGCGCGGCCCGTGCGGATCGACGCGAACTCGCGTCCCAGCGCCTCGAGCGCGGTCTTCATCCGCGCGTCGACGTCTCTCACGAGGTTCTGCACGCCTTCAGCAGCCATCCGATCAGCCTCCTTCGGCCGACACGATCGAGCCCACCCGCTCGCCCTGGACGATGCGCTTGATGTTGCCCGCGCGCGTGAGGTCGAACACCACGATCGGCAGCTTGTTGTCCATGCACAGCGAGATCGCGGTCGCGTCCATGACCTCGAGCCCGCGGCTGAGCACCTCGCGGTACGTCACGTGCGCCAGGCGCGAGGCGGTCTTGTCGTGCTTCGGGTCCGACGAGTAGATCCCGTCGACCTTGGTGGCCTTCATGATCACGTCGGCGCCGATCTCCACCGCGCGCAGCGCGCCCGCGGTGTCGGTCGTGAAGAACGGGTTGCCCGTGCCGGCGGCGAAGATCACGACCCGGCCCTTCTCCAGGTGGCGCATGGCGCGCCGGCGGATGTACGGCTCCGCCACCGCGCGCATCTCGATGGCGGAGAGCACGCGCGTCTGCAGCCCCGCCTTCTCGAGCCCGTCCTGCAGCGCGAGCGCGTTGATGATGGTGGCGAGCATCCCCATGTAGTCGGCGGTCGCGCGGTCCATGCCGCTCGCGCTCGCCGCGACCCCGCGGAAGATGTTCCCGCCCCCGATCACGATCGCCACCTGCACGCCGAGCGTGGTGACTTCGCGGACCTCGGCGGCGACCCGCTCCAGCACGGGCGGGTCGATGCCGTACCCGAGGTTGCCCGCGAGCACCTCGCCCGAAAACTTCAGGACGACGCGGCGGTACATCGGGCGCCCCTCGCCCCCCTCCGCGGACACGCCGTCAGGCTCCGCCGATCTGGAATCGCGCGAAGCGCTTGACCACGACGCGCTCTCCGGTCTTCGCGGTCGTGGTGGCGACCAGGTCCTTCACCTTCGTCTTGCCCGAGGCGTCCTTGATGAAGGGCTGCTCGAGGAGGCAGCTGTCGGCGAAGAACTTCTCGAGCTTGCCCTCGACGATCTTGTCGATGACCTGCGCCGGCTTCTTCTGGTCCGCCATCTGGTCCCGGTAGATCTCGCGCTCCTTCTCGAGCACCTCGCCGGGCACGTCCTCGCGCGCCACCCAGGTGGGATTGGCGGCCGCGACCTGCATGCCGATGTCCTTCACGAGCTCCTGGAACGCCTCGGTGCGCGCGACGAAGTCGCTCTCGCAGTTGATCTCGACGAGCACGCCGAGCTTGGCGCCGGCGTGGATGTAGGAGCCGACCACGCCTTCCTTCGCCTCGCGCCCCGCCTTCTTCGCGGCGGAGGCGATGCCCTTCTTACGGAGGTACTCGACGGCCGTCTCGAGGTCGTCGTTGGTGGCGTTGAGCGCCTCCTTGCAGTCCATGACGCCGGCCCCCGTGCGGTCCCGGAGCTCCTTGACGAGCTGCGCGCTGGCGGCCATCCCGTTACGCCTCCGCCTGCGCCGACGCCATCTCCGGCTCGGCCTCTTCGCCGGTCACCTCGGCCTCGTCCTTCGACAGCGTGCCGCGGCCCTCGTTGATCGCGTCCACGATGCGGGCGGTGATGAGCCGCACGGCGCGGATCGCGTCGTCGTTGCCCGGGATCGGATAGTCGATGCCCGTCGGGTCGCAGTTGGTGTCGACGATGGCGACGATCGGGATGCCGAGGCGCTGCGCCTCCGCGACCGCGATCTTCTCCTTGCGCGGGTCGATGATGAACACCGACGACGGCAGCGAGTCCATGCTCTTGATGCCGATCAGCGCCTTCTCGAGCTTCTCGCGCTCGCGGTCGAGCTCGAGCGCCTCCTTCTTCGGCACCCGGTCGTACTCGCCGGTCTCCTTCATCTCCTCGAGCTTCTTGAGCCGCGCGATCGACTTGCGGATCGTCGTGAAGTTCGTGAGCGTGCCGCCCAGCCACCGCTGGTTGACGTAGTACATCCCGCAGCGGCCGGCCTCCTCGAACACGGTCTCCTGCGCCTGCTTCTTGGTGCCGATGAACAGCATGCTGCCGCCCTGCGCGGAGAGGTCGCGCACGAACGCGTACGCGTCACGGAACTTCTTGAGCGTCTTCTGCAGGTCGATGATGTAGATGCCGTTGCGCTCCCCGAAGATGTACTTCTGCATCTTCGGGTTCCAGCGCTTGGTCTGATGGCCGAAGTGCACCCCGGCCTCGAGCAGCTCCTTCATGGTCAACGCAGCCATTCGTCCTCCTCGGTTTGCCTCCGCCGCGCTCCCGGAGCTGGTCCGGACCGATGCCTGCGCGGCGTGTGTGATGGGCTGACGGCACGGGGCCGCCCGCCGGTTAGGTCGTGTACTTCGAGTTGAGCCGGACGTACTCCTCGCTGAGGTCGCACGTCCACACGCTGTCCTCGCCCCGGCCCAGGCCGAGGTCGATGGCGATCGTGTAGTCGGTCCCCCCCATGATCTCGCGGACGCGCTCCAGGCGCACGCCCTCACGCAGCATGCCGCGCTCGGCGATGGTCTCGTCGTCGAAGCTGATCGTGACCTTGTCCTGGTCGATCCGCGCGCTCGACTTGCCGAGCGCCATCATGATCCGGCCCCAGTTCGGGTCGTGACCGTTGATCGCGGTCTTCACGAGCGGCGAGTTGGCCACGCTGCGCGCGGCCGCGAGCGCATCGCGCCGGCTGGCGGCGCCGCGCACGGTGACGGTCACGAGCTTGGTGGCGCCCTCGCCGTCGGCGACCAGCATGCGGGCGAGCTTGCCCGCGACCGCGTCGAGGCCGCGGACGAACGCCCGCATGCCGCGGCCGCCCACCTCGAGCGCCGTGTTGTCGGCGAGGCCGTTCGCGAGCACCGCGACCGTGTCGCTCGTCGAGGTGTCGCCGTCGACGGTGACGCGGTTGAACGAGCGGCCGACGACCTGGCGGGTCACCGCGGTCAGCGCGTCGCGCGCGATCGTCGCGTCCGTCGCCATGAAACAGAACATCGTGGCGAGGTGCGGCTCGAGCATCGCCACGCCCTTCGCGATGCCGCCGATGGTCACCGGACGCCCGTTCACCTCGACGCGCAGCGCGGCTTCCTTCGGGCGCGTGTCGGTGGTCATGATCGCCTCGGCGGCGTTGCGCCCCCCCTTCGGCGACAGCGACTTCACGAGCTTCGGGAGCGCGGCGCGGATCTTGTCCATCGGCAGCGGCACGCCGATCACGCCCGTGGCCGCGATCAGGACATGCTTCGCCGGGATCTTCAGCAGCTCACCGGCCAGGCGCGTCATCTCGCGCGCGTCCTTGAGGCCCTGCTCGCCCGTGCACACGTTGGCGCAGCCGCTCGACGCGAGGATCGCCTGCGCCATGCCGCCGCGCAGGTGGTCCATCGACACCAGCACCGGCGCGCCCTTCACCTGGTTCGCGGTGAACACCGCCGCCGCGCGCGCGGGCGTCGAGGAATAGACGAGCCCGAGGTCTTTCTTGCCGCTGGGCTTGATGCCCGCCGTCACGCCGCCGGCCATGATGCCGGGGACCGCGGTGATGCCGCCGTCGAGCCACTCGATGTCGACAGCCACCTAGCGCACCTGGCGGGCCGCTCCGCGAGTGCCCGTCGTCATGGATACACCGGCGGCGCCTCGAGTCCCGTCCGCTCGTTCCAGCCGTGGATGACGTTGAGGCACTGGATGCCGTTGGCGGAGCCGCCCTTGCCGAGGTTGTCGATGGCGGAGACGCACACCGCGCGGCTGGTGCGGGCGTCGGCCACGACCGTGAGGTCGCAGTGATTGGAGCCGACCACGCTGCGGGTGGTCGGGCGCTGGCCCTCGTCGAGCACGCGCACGAACGGCTCACCCGCGTAGAACTCGCGGTAGACCTTCACGAGGTCGGCGGTGCCGAGCTTCGTCGCGAGCGGCACCGACGCCGTGGTGAAGAGGCCGCGGTTGAGCGGCACCAGGTGGGGGGTGAACGCCACGCGCACGGCCTCGCCGGCGAGGAGCGAGAGCTCCTGCTCCATCTCGGCGGTGTGGCGATGGAACCCGAGCCCGTACGCCTGCACGTTCTCGTTGGCCTCGGTGTAGAGGTACATCGGATCGACCTTGCGGCCCTGCGCGCCCGCGCCGCTCACGCCCGACTTGCCGTCGATCACGATGCCGTCGAGCCGTGCGAGCCCGCCCTTCACCAGGGGCGCGGTCGCGAGGATGGCGCCGACCGGGTAGCACCCCGGCGACGCCACGACCGAGGCGCCCGCGATCGCCTTGCGATGGAGCTCCGGCAGCCCGTACACCGCGTGCACGAGCCCGTCCGGGTCGAGGTGCGGCGACTTGTACCACTCGACGTAGTCCTTCGGATCGTGCAGGCGGTAGTCCGCCGAGAGGTCGATCACCTTCACGCCGGCGGCCCGGAGCACGGGCACCGCCTTCTGCGACTCGAGGTGCGGCAGCGCGAGGAACACGACGTCCGCCGCCGACGCGAGCCACGGCGCGTCGAGCTCGTGGAACGTGAGATCGGTGAGGCCGCGCAGGTGCGGAAACGCGGCATCCAGCCGCTCACCCGACAGACGGTCCGAGGTGACGCCCGTGAGCGTCACCTGCGGATGGACGTGGAGCAGCCGGAGCAGCTCCGCACCCATGTAGCCGCTGGCGCCGGCGACCGCGACACGAATCATCGCGTGCCTACCGCTTCGAGTACTGGAACTTCTGCCGCGCGCCCGGCTGGCCGTACTTCTTTCGCTCCCGCATGCGCGGGTCGCGCGTGAGCAGCCCGGCCTTCTTGAGCGGCGAGCGGAGCTTCTCGTCGAAGCGGGCGAGCGCGCGGGACAGGCCGTGCCGCACCGCGCCCGCCTGCCCGGTCGGGCCGCCGCCGCCGACGGTCGCCAGCACGTCGAACTGGCCGAACGTGTTCGTGATCTGCAGCGGCTGCGCGATGATCATGCGCAGCGTCTCGCGCGGGAAGTAATCCTCGAACGAGCGGCGGTTGACGACGATGCGGCCGGAGCCCGGCTTGATCCACACGCGCGCCACGGAGGTCTTGCGGCGGCCGGTGCCGTAGAAGCGATCGAGGACGGCGGCCATTACTTGATCTCCAGGGGCTGGGGCTGCTGGGCGTCGTGGGGATGCTCTTTGCCGCGGTACACCTTGAGCTTCTTCGCCATCGCGCGTCCGAGCCGGTTCTTGGGAAGCATGCCCTCCACCGCCCACTCGATGACGCGGTCGGGATGGGTGCGCAGCATCGTCTCGGCACTGACTTCCTTGAGGCCGCCGATGTAGCCGGTATGCCAGCGGTACTGCTTGTCCTTCAGCTTGCGGCCGGTGAGCTGGACCTTCTCGGCGTTGACGACGACCACGTGGTCACCGACATCCAGGTGGGGACTGAAGGTGGTCTTGTGCTTGCCGCGGAGGACCGTCGCGACGCGCGTGGCGAGGCGCCCGAGCACCTGCCCTTCGGCATCGACGACGTACCACTTCCGCTGGATGTCGCTCTCACTGGGCATCAACGTCGACATGTCTTCCCTTTCGAGGGTCTAAGTACGCCTGAAGATGGGCAAAAACTCGGCAACGACGTACGTTATCGGAAAACCCGGGGCCTGTCAATTTCGGGTCTTGTCCGGCCACGGGCAGAGCGACCGGACGGGACAGACGGGGCACGCGGGCTTCCGGGCGGTGCACGTCTGTCGCCCATGCGCCTGAATCAAATGGCAAAACCGGGTCCGGCCGGCCGTCGGCACCACCGAGAGCAGCTGGTCGTGGATCCGGTCGGGATCGTCGGCCCGGGCGAGGCCGAGCCGCTGGCTCACACGGAAGACGTGCGTGTCGACCGCGATGGACGGCTCGTCGAACGCGTTCCCGAGAACGACGTTCGCCGTCTTGAGCCCCACGCCGGGCAGCGCCACCAGCGCCTCGCGATCGGCCGGCACCTCGCCGCCATGCCGCTCCAGGAGCGCGCGCGCCATCCCGAGCACGGACTTCGTCTTCGCGCGGTAGAAGCCGGTCGACTTGATCTCGCGCTCGAACGTCGTCGGCGACGCCTTCGCGTAGTCGCCGGCCTTCCGGTACTTGCGGAAGAGCGTGGACGTCACGATGTTCACCCGCTCGTCGGTGCACTGCGCGGCCATGATCGTCGCCACGAGCAGCTCGAGGGGCGTGGTGAAGCGCAGCGCGCACTTCGCGTCCGGATACGCCTTCTCGAGCGCCGCGATGATCTTCTTCGCGCGCTGCCGCTTGGCGTCGGGGGTCTCGCGCATCGGTCTCTCCCTTCCGGGCTCGGGTCAGCGATCGGCGATGTGGATCGCGTCGGCGGTCACGCGCACGCCCGCGAGCTCCACGGGCACGGGCAGGCGATCCCCGAGCCGCGCGGACGGATCGAAGCTGCGGAACACCCAGCTCACGAGGGGGCCCGGCACCGGCACGCCGCCGAGGCGCACACCGTCGGGGTCGAGGGTGAAGGGACGCCCGGGCGCGGGCACCACCCGCACGCGCCCGCTCACGTCGGGGCCCGGCAGGCCGATCGCGAACGCCAGCGCATCCGGCTCGAGCCGGACCGACGTGCGCTCGAAGCCGCGCGTCGCCGCGAGAAAGCGCTGCAGGTCCCCGGCCGCGATCGTCGCGCGCGTGAGCCGCACGCGCCGCGCGTCGAGCGGCTCGAAGCGCCCGTGGGTCAGGACCGTCCAGGGATTGACGAGCAGGTCGTCCACCACGAGGTGCAGGTCGCCGACGGTGAGCGTGGAGGCCCCGCGCTTGCGCAGCTCGCCGACGGTGGCCCGGCGGGCGACGATCTCCAGCCGCGTGACCGCGCCGCGCACGATCGCCCCGTCGTGCGCGACCCGGACGTCGAGCCCCTCCACGTCACGGGCGACGTCGGCGAGGCTGTCGCGCACGGCGCGCACGAGCGCCGCCGCGACGGCGGCCGGCGCCGCGTCCGCCCCGCCTCCGAGGTCTCGCGCCCGCACGCTCGCCATCGAGCCGTCGGGAAGCGGCAGCTCCGCGATCACGGGAAACGCCCGCGCGAACGCCGCATCGTCCAGGCGCGCCATGGCCCTCCGCGACTTGCCCGCGGTCCACGACGGGCCGAGGTCGCCGTTCTTCAGCACCATGTAGTCCACGCCGACCGGCACGTCGTCCCACGCGCGGACGACCCGAAGGGCCCGTGCGTCCCGCACCGCGTGGTGCCGGAACGTCGCCGGCGAGAACCACGGATGGTTCGGCACGACGCTCACGGTGGCGACGTCGGACCGGTCCGCCGCGTGGCGCCCGATCGCGGCGAGCACCTCGTCGTGGCGCCAGCTCTCGCGACGAGGGGGCGCGGTCATCGCGAGCGCCACGCGCGTGCCCGGCACGGCGACGTGGGCCGGCCGCGCGAACGCGGTCGCGCTCACCTGCCCCGCGCAGACCAGCACCGTCAGCGCGAGCGCGGCCGTGCGCACGCGCGGCCGCAGCGCCTCCACGCCGAGCGCGGCCACGAGCGCCGCCATCGGCAGGATCGGCAGCGTGTACCGCGCGTTCTTGTTCTGGATCGCGAGGAACATCACGAACGGCACGAGCACCGAGGCGAGCTCGAGCCAGCGCCGGCGGCGGACCGCGACCACGAGGCCGACGACGAGCAGCACGCTCGCCGCCGCGCCGAAGAACATCGGCAGCGTGACGGGATAGATCGCCAGCGCGCTCCACGACAGCGGATCCGGATGGCCGGACTCGGCCGCCTGGCGGAACGAGCGCGCACCGATCTGCGCCGGCATGCCCATCACCCGCGGCCCGTACCACGCGAGGCTCACGGCGAGCGCGGCGAAGGTTGCAAGGAGGGCGTTCCTCACCCGGCCGCCGCCCGCCCGCCCGCTGAGGGCCCACACGATGCCGGGCGCGACGTAGAGCGGGAAGGGCGGCTTGATCAGCAGCCCGAGGCCGACCACCACGCCGAACGCGAGGGAGGCGCCTCGCCGCGTGAACCCGTCGGTGCGGAGCAGCATCCACAGCGCGACCGCCACCGCGGAGGCGAGCGGCAGGTCGAGCTGGAACCGCACGGTGTTGAACACGACGAACGGCGCGGCCCCGAACAGCACCGCCGCGAGGACCCCGGCACGGCCGCCGATCCGCGCGCGGCCGATGAGGTAGATCGCCGCCATGCCCGCGGCGAGGAAGGCGAGCACGACGGCCTGCGCGGCGGCGATGTCGGAGGGCAGCCAGCGCGCGACCACGCCCGCCAGGCAGGGCACGAGCGGCGGATAGAACGAGGAGCGTGCCAGCACCGCGTCCAGGTCGCCGCCCGCCAGCTCCCGCGCGCACGCGTGCGCGCGCTCGAGGTGGTTCGCGTGGTCCCACTCGGGCGGCCGGCGGTCGATCGCGAGCCAGACGGCGGCGACCACCGCGAGGACGGCGAAGGCCGCCCCGAGCAGCGCCCACTCGCGCTTCATCGCCGTGCCACCGCGAGGACGGACGTGCCGAACGGCAGCCCGGGCGTCGGCACCACGTGGCGCTCGAGCGCGAACAGCCGCGTGAGCGCGTCGTTGATCGGCGGCGCCGGCCGGCGGAGATCGTGCCCGCCGCCGCCGAGCCATCGCTTGGCGAGCCGCACGCCCGCGATCGCCGGGAACAGGAGGGTGTTGAAGTAGCCCACGTGCTCGACCCGCAGGCCGGCGTCGACGAGCAACCGCCGGAGCGCCCGTGCGGTGTAGCGGCGCCGATGGCCCAGCGCGACGTCGTGGCCGCTCCAGAGCCACGCGTAGGCGGGCACCGTCACCACCACGACGCCCCCGGGGCGTACCAGGCGGCGGGCCGCGGCGAGCGCGGCGCGATCGTCGTCGAGGTGCTCGATCACGTCGAGGAGCAGCACCGCGTCGGCCCCCGCGTCCGGCAGCGGCAGATCGTCGGGCAAGGCGCCGGCGCGGATGTCGAGCCCGGCCGCGCGCCCGTGCTCCCGCAGCTGCGCGTCGTACTCGACCCCGATCGCCTCGCCGAAGCGCCCGAGTGATTGGAGGACGTTGCCGGTGCCGCAGCCGAGCTCGACGAGCCGGCACGGCGCCGGGGGCAGGACCCGCTCGAGCGCCGCGAGGAGCACCGCGAGGCGGCCGCGGAAATACCAGTGCCGCCGATCCTCCTCGATGTGCACGGCGGCGTAGGCGCGATCCATCTCGCCGCCGAATCCTAGCGGCCGAGTCCCGCCCGCAGCCGGGCGATCCGCGTGGCGAGCAGCGCCTCGTCGAGGCGCACCGGCTCGTGCGGCACGGTCCACGGCGATTCGAGCGGGGCGGGATCGCTCGCGAGCCGCGGGATCACGTGCCAGTGCATGTGCGGGATCTGGTTGCCGAACGAGGCGTAATTGATCTTCCGCGCGGCGAACGCGGTCTGGAGCACCGCCGCGATCCGGCTGACCTCCTCCACGACGCGCGCGCGCTCGGCGGCGTCGAGGTGGAACAGCTCGACGGCGTGCCGCTTGAGCACGAGCACCGTCCACCCGGCGAAGAACTGATCGTCGTGGAGGTACGCCACGGTCGCGCCGAGGTCGGCGACGCGGTGGTCGGCGGGCGGGCGCCCGCCGTCACAGAACACGCATCCCGCCGTCGTCACCGGCGCGTGGAGAGGAAGCGCTCGATCCGGCGCAGGCCTTCGTCGATCCGCTCGACCGACGACGCGTAGGAGAACCGCAGATAGCCCTCGGCGTTCGGGCCGAACGCCGCGCCCGGGGTGACGGCCACGTGCGCCTGCTCCAGCAGCGCGAGCGCGAAGCGCGTGGAGTCGCTCGTGTACGCCTTCGCGTTGGCGAGGACGTAGAAGGCGCCGGTAGGCTCGAACCCGACGCCGAGCCCGATACGCCGCAGCCCCTCGACCATCGCGCGCCGCCGCTCGGCGAAGATCGCGCGGAACCGTCCCGTCTCGTCCGCCGCCTCGCGCAGCGCGGCGACGCCCGCCCACTGGACGAACTCGTTGGTCGAGATGAAGACATTGCCGAAGACTTTCTGCAGCGAGCGGATCGCGTCCGCCGGGCCGACCACGTAGCCGAGCCGCCAGCCGGTCATCGCGAACGCCTTCGAGAAGCCGTTCAGCACGAACGCGCGGTCGGTGAACTCGAGGATCGACCGCTCGCGGCCCTCGTAGACGAGCCCGTGGTAGATCTCGTCCGACACGACGACCGCCCCGGCTTCGCCGGCGACCCTCGCGATGCCGGCCATCGCCTCCGCGGGCATCACCGCGCCGGTCGGATTCGCGGGCGAGTTGATGAGCACGGCGCGCGCGCGCGGGCCCAGCCGCGCGCGGACCGCCTCGGGATCGAGCGCGAAGCCGTCCGCTTCGACGGTCGGGATCGTCACGAGCCGGCCGTCCGCATAGCGCACGAAGTTCGGGTAGCAGGCGTAGTACGGGTCGCCGGTGACGACCTCGTCGCCCGGGTTCAGCAGCTGCCCGAAGAGCAGGAGCATCGCGGGCGACGTCCCCGGCGTCACGAGCACCTGGTCGGGCGAGATGCGCACGCCGTACGTGGCCGCGAAGTGCTCCGCGATCGCCTCACGGAGCGGGAGGATGCCGAGGCTCGAGGTGTACTTCGTGCGGCCGTCCTTGATCGCGCGCATCGCCGCGTCGGCGATCACGGGCGGCGCCTCGAAGTCCGGCTCGCCGAACTCGAGATGGACGACGTCGACGCCCTCGCGCTCGAGCTGGAACGCGCGCTCGGCGATCTCGACGGCGAGGAACGGCTCGATCTCGAGGACGCGCTGCGCGGGGCGCACTACCGCCGGGCCATCCGCACGCGCGCGCGCACGATCTCCCAGAGCATCCCCGGGCCGGTCTTCAGCACGCCGACCTTGCTGCCGGGCTTGTCGATCCAGTTCACGCCGACCTCGGCGACCCGGAAGCCGTGCCAGCGCGCGAGCATCAGCACCTCGACGTCGAAGCCGAAGCCTCGCGTGCGGAGCTTGCCGAAGATCGCCTCGGCCGCGCGCGCGGTGAACGCCTTGAACCCGCACTGCGAGTCGCCGACGTCCGGCAGGCCCATGCGCGCGACCAGGCCGTTGAACAGGCGCCCCGCCACCACGCGGTGCGAGCGCGCGATCACCGCCACGCCGGGGTCGGTCACCGTGCGCGAGCCGATCGCCACGTCCGCGCCGCCGGCCAGCGCCGCTTCGAGGCGCTTGAGCTCGGCGATCGGCGTCGCGCCGTCGGCGTCCGCGAACATCCGGTACGCGCCGACGGCGGCCAGCATGCCGTGGCGCACCGCCGCCCCCTTGCCCTCGTTGCCCGCGAGCGGGATCACGCGCACCGGCGCGTCGCCGGCCACCTCGCGGACGCGGTCGGCCGTGCCGTCGCGGCTGCCGTCGTCCACCACGATGACCTCGTAGCGGTCGCCGCGCTCCTCGAAGTAGTCGATGACCTCGCGGAGGTAGGGCGGGAGCCGGCGCGCCTCGTTGAACGCCGGGATCACGATCGACCAGACGACCGGCCGGTCGGTCATCGGACGGCGGCGAGATCCCGCAGGCGCCGGCGGCGCCGCGCCACGCCGGTGCTCTGCGCCGCGCGGGCGACACCGTCCGCCACCGCGGGCGCCACGTTCTTGTTGAACACGCTGGGGATGATGTACTCCTCGCTCAGCTCGCCGCGGCTCACGCATCCGGCGATGGCCCGCGCGGCGGCGAGCTTCATCTCGTCGTTCACGGTGCGCGCCCGCGAGTCGAGCAGCCCGCGGAAGAATCCCGGGAAGCAGAGCACGTTGTTGATCTGGTTCGCGTAGTCCGAGCGCCCGGTGGCCATCACGCGGACGTGCTTGTCCGCGTCCTCCGGCTGGATCTCCGGCACCGGGTTCGCCATCGCGAAGACGATCGGGTCGCGCGCCATCCGCTTGACGTCCCTGACCCCGAGGATCCCGGGCACCGAGAGGCCGATGAAGACGTCCGCTCCGCGCATGGCGTCCGCGAGCGTGCCGGTGAGCCGGCGCGGGTTGGTCGACTCCGCGACCCAGCGCTTCATGAAGTCCAGGCCCTGCGCGCGGCGCGTGTGGATGACCCCGAACTCGTCGACCCCCACGATGTCGCGCGCGCCGCTCGCCTGGAGGATCTTGATCGTCGCGGTCCCCGCGGCGCCGACCCCCGTGACCACGATCCGCGCCTTGCGCAGGTCCTTCTTCACGATGCGGAGCGCGTTGATGAGGGCGGCGAGCACGACCACGGCCGTGCCGTGCTGGTCGTCGTGGAACACCGGGACGTCGAGCTCCTTGCGGAGCCGCGCCTCGATCTCGAAGCACCGCGGCGCGGCGATGTCCTCGAGGTTCACGCCGCCGAAGCCGGGGGCGATCAGCTTGACGGTCTCGACGATCTTGTCGACGTCGTGGGTGGCGAGGCACAGCGGGAAGGCGTCGACGCCGGCAAACTCCTTGAAGAGCATCGCCTTGCCCTCCATCACGGGCATCGCCGCCTCCGGGCCGATGTCGCCCAGGCCCAGCACCGCGGTGCCGTCGGTGACGACCGCCACGGTGTTCTGCTTGATGGTCAGCGCGTGCGCGCGCTCGCGGTCGTCACGGATGGCCAGGCACACGCGCGCGACGCCGGGCGTGTAGGCCATCGACAGGTCGTCGCGCGTGCGGATCGGGACCTTGTTGTGGATCTCGATCTTGCCGCCCAGATGCAGCAGGAAGGTGCGGTCCGAGACGTTGACGACCCGGATGCCGGGCAGCTTCCGAAGGCGGTTGACCACGGCGGTGCCGTGCTCGCTGTCCCGGGCCTTGACCGTGATGTCGCGAACGATGCGGTCCCGGCCCGATTCGACCAGATCGACGGCGCCGATGTCTCCGCCGGCGTCGCCGATGGCGCTCGCCACGCGGCCCAGCATCCCCGGGCGGTTGGTGATCTGCAGGCGGACCGTCAGGCTGTACGACGCGCTCGGGAGCACTGCCATGAGCGTGTATTCCTCGCTTTTACGCTGTCCTGTCGACGCACCGAATAGTGAACACCAGTACCCACTCTTCCCGCATCGCAAAACGGCGCGGAAGAGAGCGAGAAGTAAACGTTACATGAGCTTAGCAGCGGGGAAGGTCCGTGGCGTGCTTCTTGTATCGATGAGCGCTTCTCGTAGCCAAGACAAGGATACAGGGCGAAGCAAGCCCCCTGGTGACACCATGACATTCAGAGAGCCCGAGCACGACGGAGATGCGGTCGCCGGCCCCACCCTGGCGGTGGCGGAGGAGCACGAGCGCACGGTCCTCGTCGAAGATGCCGAGGAACGGCCGGCCGTTGAAGAGCGGGCCGCCCTGCCCGCCAAGGGCGAGGACCCGGTGCGCCTGTACCTGAAGGAAATCGGAAAGGTCCCGCTCCTGACCGCGCGGCAGGAAGTGGAGATCGGCCGCCGGATCGAGGTCGGCCAGATCGCGCTGCGGCGCGCCCTCGCCGGCATCCCGTCCGCGGTGCGCACGCTCCTCGACGTCGGCGACCGGCTCCGCCGCGAGGAAGTCTCGGCCGAGGACGTCATCGTGCTGCCCGAAGGCGGCGATCTCGATCCCAAAGCGCTCCGCCCGGTGGTGCTCGCGTTCGCGCGCATGCGGCGCCACGAGCGCAAGATCGGCCGGCTGCGGGAGGCGTTGCGCGACAAGCGCCGCTCCGCCGCCTCGAAGCAGCGCGTGCTGCAGCTGATCGAGCGCGAGCGTGCCGCCATCCAGAAGAACGTCGCCGAGATGCCGCTCAAGCCCGCGCTCATCGACGAGATGGTCGCGACGGTGCGGCGGGCGTGCCGCCAGCTCGAGCAGCTCGGCATCGAGTCCCGCCGAGGGCGCAGCGCGACCGCGGTGCGCGAGCTGCGCAAGATCCAGCAGGAGGTCGGGCTGCCGCGCAAGCAGCTGCAGGCGCTGCTCACCGAGATCGAGACGAGCGATCGCACGGTCCGCCAGGCCAAGCGCGAGCTCATGGAGGCCAACCTCCGCCTCGTGGTGTCGGTGGCCAAGCGCTACCTGGGCAGCGACCTCTCGCTGCTCGACCTCGTGCAGGAAGGCAACATCGGCCTGATGAAGGCGGTGGACCGCTTCCAGTACCGTCGCGGCTTCAAGTTCTCGACCTACGCGACGTGGTGGATCCGCCAGGCGATCACGCGGGCGATCGCCGACCACTCGCGCACGATCCGCATTCCCGTTCACATGGTCGAGACGCTGAACCGGATCTCGCGGGTCAACCGCAACATGATCAACGAGATGGGCCGCGAGCCGACACCGGAGGAGCTGGCGCAGCGCACCGGCGTGCCGGCGAAGAAGGTGCGGCTCATCCTCGAGTCTTCGCGCAAGCCGCTGTCGCTCGAGACCCCGATCGGCGAGGACTCGGAGCTCGGCGACTTCCTCGAGGACAAGTCCACGAGCTCGCCGAACGAGTCGCTCATGACGCAGGACCTCACCCACCAGGTCGAGCGCGCGCTGGCGACGCTCAGCCCGAAGGAGAAGGAGATCCTCCGCCTGCGGTTCGGCATCGGCGAGGAGGGCGAGCACACCCTCGAGGAAGTCGGCAAGCGCTTCGCGGTGACGCGCGAGCGCATCCGGCAGATCGAGGCGAAGGCCTTGAGAAAGCTCCGCCATCCGCTGCGCGGGCGCAACCTCAAGGCGTTCATCGAGAACTAGCGTCTCGAACGGCGGTGATCGACATCGGGGGGAGCGCACCGCTCCCCTCGCTCCCCCCGTGCGGCACCGCCTTCGACTTGCGGCCGTCGCCACCGGCGTTGCGCTGCGTCGCCGAGAGTCAACGGACCGCGGGAAGGGAGGCGAAGCCTCCCTCCGGGTCACACGGGCATCACGCCGTGCTTTTTCCAGGGGCGCTGCACGACCTTGGTCTGCGCCATCGCCAGCGCCCTGATCAGCGTCGGGCGCGTGTCGCGCGGATCGATCACGTCGTCGATCAGTGCGGCGCCCGCCGCCACGTACGGATCGATCAGCGCGCGGAACTCCGCGATCCGGCGCGCGCGCTCGTCATCCGGGTTCGCCGCGCCCGCGATCTCCCTGCGGAAGATGATGTTGGTCCCACCCTCGGGGCCCATCACGCTGATCTCCGCGGTCGGCCACGCGACGATGAGATCGGGCTCGTAGCCGCGGCCGCACATCACGAAGTAGCCCGCGCCGTACGCCTTGCGCAGCACCACCGTGAGCTTCGGCACGGTCGCCTCGCTCACCGCGTAGAGCATCTTCGCGCCGTGGCGGATGATGCCCGCGCGCTCGACCTTCGAGCCGACCATGAAGCCGGGCACGTCCTGCAGGAACACGAGCGGGACGTTGAACGCGTCGCACAGCATGATGAAGCGCGCGGCCTTGTCGGCGGCGTCGATGTCGAGCGCGCCGCCGAGCACCATCGGCTGGTTCGCGACCACCCCGACGGGGGCGCCGCCCAGGCGCGCGAGGCCCGTGACGATGTTCTTCGCCCAGCCCGGCTTGATCTCGAAGAAGCTGTCCCGGTCGACGACCGCGCGGACGATCTTTTTCACGTCGTAGGCGCGCCGCGGGCTGTCGGGAACGATCTCCAGCAGCTCGGCGTCGCGGCGATCGACCGGATCGGTACACGATGTCACTGGCGGCTTCTCGGTGTTGCTCGACGGGAAGTAGGACAGGTAGGCCTTGATCGCCGCGAGGCACGCACGGTCGTCGGCCACCTCGAGGTCGCCCACGCCCGAGATCTCGCAGTGCACCTTCGACCCGCCGAGCTCCTCGGCCGAGATGTCCTCGCCGACGATCGCCTTGACCAGCGGCGGGCCGCCGAGCGCCATGTTGCTCGTCCCCTTCACCATCGGCACGAAGTCGGCGAGCGCGGGAATGTACGCGGTGCCGGCGGCGCCGGGGCCCATCATGGCGGCCACCTGCGGCACCACCCCTGACATCACCGACTCTTCGCGGAACAGCAGGCCCGAGCCCGCGAAGTTCCGCGAGCCGATCGCCTCCTGGATGCGCGCGCCCGCGGAGTCGATCAGCCACACCATCGGCATGCGCTTGCTGTAGGCCAGCTCGCGTGCGCGGTTGCACTTGATCTCGGCGGTCTTCCCCATCGAGCCCGCCATCACCGTGAAGTCGTAGGCGATCACGGAGGCGAAGCGCCCGTCGATCGTGCCGAAGCCCGTCACCACGCCGTCCGCGGGCGTCGTCTTGCCCTGCATGTCGGGCGAGATCCCCGCGTGCGTCGCGTGCACGCCGATCTCGCTGAAGCTGCCCGCGTCGAAGAGCAGGGCGATCCGCTCGCGCACGGTGAGCTTGCCCGCGGCGTGCTGGCGGGCCACCGCCTCCTCGCCGCCCATCGCCTGCGCGGCCGCGCGCCGCCGCGCGAGGTCGTCGGCGAGGTCCTTCATGGCCATCGCGTCAGCTCTGGCCGGTCGTGGCGAGGATGTACTGGTTGAGCCCGGTGTCCGGCGGCGAGCCGCTGGTGATCGTCAGCATGGTGGCGATCTCGCTCCGGTGGTGCGTGGCGTGGTTGGGCACGTGCTGCAGGAGCTGGCCGAGCGGCGCCTTGAACGCCTTGCCTTCGGTGTTCCTGTAGTCGAGGACCTTCACGAGGTCGGCCGCGGTCACGCCCTCGACGAACGCGCGCTGCTCGGCCTCCAGCGCGTCCCAGCGCTCGCGCAGCTGCTTCATCGAGGCGATGTCCGCGCCCGGCATCGCGGTCGGCGAGCTGCCCTTCCACCGCGTCAGCCAGATGGCGTCGGCCCCGTAGAGGTGCACGAACATCGTGCGGACGCTCGGGAAGCTCCAGTGCGCGCCCATGTCGCGCTCGACCGCCTCGTCGCCGCGCGCGAGCGCCGCGTCGAAGAGCTTGCGATTCGCCCAGCGGTGATACCCGTAGAGGTCGCGGACGTGCTCGACCATGCCCTACTCCAGGACGGCGACGACGTCGCCTTCCTGCACGGTCTGGCCCTCCTGCACCGTGATCTCCTTCACGGCGCCCGCGCGCGGGGCCTCCACGGGGATCTCCATCTTCATCGACTCCAGCACGATGACCGCGTCGCCGGCCGCGACCTTGTCGCCGGCCTTCGTCGGGATCTGGAACACGACCCCCGTGATGTGCGCTCGGATCTCCTCAGGCATGGAACGCTCCCTGTTCGATCATTTGGGTGTGGACGGCGCCCGCGCGGAAGCCGTCGTGCGCGAGCACACGGCGCAGGAACGGGATGGTGGTCTTGACGCCCTCGATCACGCAGCCCCCGAGCGCCGCGTCGAGCCGCGCGATCGCCTCCCCGCGGTCGCGGCCGCGGGCGACGAGCTTCAGCAGGAGCGGGTCGTAGTGCACGGGCACCGCCGTGCCTTCGACCACGCCGGCCTCGACGCGGATGCCCTCGCCTTCCGGGAGCACGAGCCGGCTCACCGTGCCCGGCGAGGGCAGGAAGTTCTTGGCGGGATCCTCGGCGTAGATCCGGCACTCGACCGCGGCGCCGCGCTGCGCGATCTCGTCCTGGCGCCACGGCAGCGCGCCGCCCGCGGCGACCTGGAGCTGCGCCGTCACGAGGTCCAGCCCGGTGACCTCCTCGGTGACCGGATGCTCGACCTGCAGGCGCGTGTTCATCTCGATGAAGTAGAAGCCGCCGCTCGCGTCGACGAGGAACTCCATGGTGCCGGCGTTCACGTAGCCGATCGCGCGCGCGCCTTTCACGGCGGCGGCGGTGAGCCCGTCCTTCGTGGCCGCGGGCAGCGCCGGCGCCGGCGACTCCTCGACGAGCTTCTGATGGCGGCGCTGCACCGAGCAGTCGCGCTCGTGCAGGTGCACCACGGAGCCCGCGGCGTCGCCGAACACCTGGATCTCGACGTGGCGCGGCCGGTCGAGATAGCGCTCGACGTAGACGGCGCCCTCGCCGAAGGCGGCCTCGGCGCGACGGGTGGCGGCCGCGAACGCCGCCGCCAGCTCGCCGGGCGCGTGCACGCGCGCCATGCCGATGCCGCCGCCGCCCTTCGCCGCCTTCAGGATCAGGGGATACCCCACAATCTCGGCGGCGCGCGCGGCGTCCTCGGCGCCGTTGACCGGGCCCGGCGTGCCCGGCACGACCGGCACGCCCGCGGCGGCCATCAATCGGCGCGCCTCGCTCTTGTCGCCCATCGCCCGGATCGCCTGCGGCGACGGCCCGATGAACGTGAGGCCGGCGTCCGCGCATGCCTGCGCGAACCGCCAGTTCTCGGAGAGGAACCCGTAGCCGGGATGGACGGCGTCCGCGCCGCTGCGCCGCGCGGCGTCCAGGATGCGGTCGATCGCCAGATAGCTCTCGCGCGCCGGCGGGGGGCCGAGGAAGACCGCCTCGTCGGCCTCGCGGACGTGCGGCGCGTCGCGATCGGCCTCGGAGTACACCGCGATCGTCCGCACGCCGAGCTGCCGGCAGGCCCGGAACACGCGGCGCGCGATCTCGCCGCGGTTCGCCACGAGGACCGCGCGGAACATCAGGCGGTGGGGTGCTCCGACGACGCCACGACGTCGGCGGCGGCGAGCTGCCACCCGCCGTCGACCGGGCGCCACCGCTGCTGGAGCGTGGCACGGCCCGCGACGCCGTCGAGCGCGAGCTTCACCACGCGATAGATGCCGATCTTCGCGCACGCCACCACGCGCGCGCGCTCCCACGGCCCGCGCAGGTCGACGTACGTCGCGTCCACCGCGGCCCGCGCCTCCGGCACCACGCCGCGCTGGACCGCCGCCCGATCGCCCGCGATCAGCGCACGACCGTGCGCCTCGATCGCCGCCGCGAGATCGGCGGGCACGACGTCGGGATCGAAGCCGGAGCCGAGCGCGACCACGTCGCGCCCCGGGAACCACGGCGAGGCGTCGTCCGCGCTCGCGGGCGGCGCCGTGAAGTCGCGCTCCGTGGCGGCGGCGCCGGTGATCCCGCCCGCCGCGCCGAGCGCCGCGAGGAGCCGCTGCTCCCACTCGTCCGCGCGCCGGCGCCAGTCCGGCGCGGCGCCGAGGCGGTCGAGGACGAGCGCGCCCGCCGCGACGTGACGGCGCTCCTCGTCGAGGCAGCGCTGGAGGATACGACGGGTCGGCGGCTCGTAGATCCCGTTCGCGTCGCCGAGGTGCGCCGCGTACACCGCGGCGAGGTGGGGCTTGAGCACCCGGTAGATGCCGGCGACCCGCTCGGCGCTCGCGCCGGGCGTCTCGCGGCTCTCGACGAGGTCCATGAACGCCACCACGCGGTCGTTCGCGGGCTCCGACTGCTGCGCGGCCGCGCGGAGCTCCGGCAGCCGCTTGCCCCACGCGTCCGCGTGCTGCGCGCAGTCCCACACGTGGCGGCCGAACAGCAGCTTCACGGGCACCTCGGGCGTGAGCGCGATCCAGCCGCCGAGGATGCGCATCATGCGCTCCTCGACGTAGCGGTAGTGGCGGATCAGGCGGGCGGACGCTTCGACGGACAACGCGCCGGCGAGCGGATGCGCGGTCATCGGGGCGGCGGCGCGCCGCTCAGTACACCTGCGAGCGCTGGGTGCTCCTGACGAGCCGCTCGATCTCCTCGTCGGTGAACCCCGCGAGCCTGCGCGCGTCCTTCGCGATCGAGATCGCGACGAGCTCGTGCTCGCCGTCCTGCCGCGAGCCGCCCAGGTTGAAGCGCTCGTCGATCGAGTCCTGGAACTCGATGGCTTTGCGCCGGCGGTCCGCGTCGCCCCGCGTGAGCTCGTTGAGCCAGCGCGAGCCCATCCGCACGTGGGTGATCTCGTCGGCGAGCACGTAGTCGACCGAGCGCTCGAGGATCGGGTCGCCGAGCTTGCGCGCGATGTGGACGAGCTGGTTGAACACGTCGCACGCGAGGCCTTCGAGCCCGCGGTTCACGCCGGCGACCCGCGCCGCCGCGTCTTCCGCGCACGCGCAGCGCCAGAGGATCGTGGTCTCGGGATACTCGCCGACGTAGCCGCCGAGGTGCTCGAGGAGCCCGAGGTAGATCTCGACGTGGCGCGACTCGTCCCAGACCTGGCGGGCCATGTCGAGCGTGAACTCCCACGGCGCGTCCGGGAAGTCGAAGACCGTGCGGCCCGCGCCCTCCATCGCCTGGAGCTCGCCGACGAGGATGCCGTGCACGCGATCGCGCATCTGCTCGCGGGTGGCGAGGCCGGGGAACGGCGGCATGCCCTGCTCCACCTTGAGCTCGCCGACGTCACGCGCCCGCATCCGCACGAAGCGATCTTCGCGGGCGAGGCGGTCGAAGGCGATCAGGCGGTCCATGGGCGCTCCTGTGCGCGCGGGTGAACGACTGTTCAGCAGTGTATCACGCGTCCGGAGGGGGCAGGACCGACGCCGGGCGGATCACCTCGTCGCCGAACCGCGCCGCGAGGCCGTCGACGACCTTCGCGAGCCGCTCGCGGCGCAGGGCCGCGGGATCGAGCAGCGACAATTGCCCGGCACCCGCCGGACCGAGCGCGGAGGCCGCGAGGCCGATGAGGCGCACCGGCTGGTCGAGCCGCTCCCGGTCGAGCAGCGTACGCGCCCGGCGGTACAGCTCGAGCCCGTCCTGCGTCGGCTCCGCGCTGACCGCGCGCGTGATCGTCTGGAAATCGCTGAAGCGCACCTTGAGCGTCAGGCGCGCAGCCGCCACACCCGCCTCGCGCAGCTCGCGCGCCACGCGCTCCGCCTGCCCGCGCAGGACGCCGGCCAGCCGCTGCGGGTCCCGGCAGTCGCTCTCGAACGTCTGCTCGGCGCCCATCGACTTCGCGGCGCCGACGGGGTCTACGGCCCTGTCGTCGCGGCCGAACGCGAGGTCGTGCAGCCCGGCGCCGTGGGGGCCGAAGCGGCGTACGAGGACCGCACGCGGCATGCGCTGGAGCTGGCCGATCGTCGTGATGCCGAGCCCGGACAGCGCTTCCGCCATCACCCGGCCGACGCCCCACAGCCGCTCGATCGCGAGCGGGGCGAGGAACGCCGCTTCGCCCCCCGCGACGACCACCACGAGGCCGTCCGGCTTCTCGAGGTCGGAGGCGATCTTGGCGAGGAACTTGTTCGGCGCGAGGCCGGCGGACGCCGTGAGCCCCGTCGCCTCGCGGATCCGCGTCTTGATCGCGCGCACCGCGTCCACCGCCGGGCCGAACAGCGACGCGGTCCCGCTGAGGTCGACGAACGCTTCGTCCACCGAGATCGGCTCGACGAGCGGGCTGAAGCCGTCGAGGATCGCCATGATCTCCGCGGAGACGCGGCGGTACTTCGCCATGTCGACCGGGACGAACGCGCCGTGGGGACAGAGGCGCGAGGCCTTGCCGATCGGCATCGCCGAGCGCACGCCGAAGACCCGCGCTTCGTAGGAGGCGGCCGAGACGACGCCGCGGCCGCCGGGCTCGGCGCCGACGATCACGGGGCGGCCGCGCAGCTCGGGACGGTCGCGCTGCTCGATGGCCGCGTAGAACGCGTCCATGTCGACGTGCGCGATCGCGCGAAGCGGCGCGGCGGCGATCACACGGGGGGCGCGTCCGGATCGGGGACGCGCTTGCGGAGCGTCTCCACTTCGTCTTCGAGCGCACGGAGGCGCTCGAGCAGCTGCTCGATCGCGCGCGCCACCGGGTCCGGCAGGTCGGTCTGGTTGAGGTCGACGCCGTCCGTGACCTTCTGACCGTCCTTGTAGGTCACGCGCCCGGGCACGCCGACGACGACGGAGTTCGGCGGCACCTCGCGGACGACCACCGAGCCCGCCCCGATGCGGCTGTTGTCGCCGATCGTGAACGCGCCGAGCACTTTCGCGCCGGCGCCGACCACGACGTTGTCGCCGAGCGTCGGGTGGCGCTTCTCGCGCCTGAGGCTCGTGCCGCCGAGGGTGACGCCCTGGAGGAGGGTGACGTTGCGGCCCACTTCCGCGGTCTCGCCGATGACCACGCCCATGCCGTGGTCGATGAAGAGCCCGCGGCCGAGCCGCGCGGCCGGATGGATCTCGATACCGGTGAGGAAGCGCGAGAGGTGCGAGACGAAGCGTGCCGGGCCGCGCCGGCCGCGCATCCAGAGCCCGTGCGCGAGGCGGTGGAAGACCTGCGCGTGCACGCCCGGATAGCAGAGCAGCACCTCGAGGCGCGAGCGCGCCGCCGGGTCCCGCTCCATCACGGTCTGGATGTCGTCCCGCAGCCGATCGAACATCAGCCCCTCCGTCCGAGCCAGGCGCGCGCCGCCGCCCGGACCGCGTCCGCCACGACGTCGGCGGCGTGCCGCCGGTCGTCCGGCAGCCCGTCCAGCGCGCGCTCCACCTCTTGGGACTTCAGATGCTCGAGATCGTCCACGGGTCGCAGGACCACCAGCTCGCTCACCGCGCTGGCCGCCGCGATCGTCGGGCCGCATCCGTAGGCCTGGAACCGCGCCTCCGCGACCGTGCCGTCCCGCACCCGGAGGAAGACCCGCGCCAGGTCCCCGCAGCCCTCGAACTCGCCCTCCCCCACCGCGTCGGGCTCCCGCATCATCCCCGCGTTCCGGGGATTGAGGAAGTGGTCGACGAGCGTGGGGCTGTACCTCACACCGCGCCCGCGGGGACGGCCTGCCGCAGCTTGCGGACGAGCGGCTCGATGGCGTCGACGACGTAGTCGATGTCCTCGGCGGTGGTCGTGCGGCCGAGCGAGGAGCGCACGGCGCCCATCGCCCAGTCCAGCGGCACGCCCATCGCGACCAGCACGTACGAGGGCTCGACGCTACCGGAGGTACAGGCCGAGCCCGCCGACGCGCCGATGCCCTTGAGGTCCAGGCCGAGCACGATCGACTCCGACTCGACGTGCCGGTAGCAGATGCTCGCGGTGCCGGGCAGGCGCTCCGTCGGATGCCCGTTGAGCCGCACGTCCGGGACGCGCGCGGCGACGCCCTGCCACAGGCGGTCGCGGAGCGCGCTCACGCGCATCGCCTCCTCGGCCATGTCGCGCGCGCGGATCTCGACCGCCTTGCCGAGGCCGACGATACCCGGGACGTTCTCCGTGCCCGCGCGGCGCCGGCGCTCGTGCTCGCCGCCGTGCGTGACCGCCACCATCTTCGTGCCCTTCCGGATGTAGAGTCCGGCCACACCTTTCGGGCCGTAGATCTTGTGTGCCGAGAACGACAGCGCGTCGATACCCATCGTCTCCACGTCGATCGGCACCTTGCCGAACGTCTGCACCGCGTCCACGTGGAACGGGATGCCGTGCTCGCGCGCGATCCGGCCGATCGCCGCCACCGGCTGGATCGTGCCGACCTCGCTGTTCGCGTGCATGACCGTGATCGCGATCGTGTCGGGGCGAATCGCGCGGCGCACGTCGTCCGGATCGACCATGCCGGTGGCATCGACCGGCAGGTACGTCGCGGTGAAGCCCTGCGCCTCGAGCGCCTGCACGCTGCGCAGCACCGCATGGTGCTCGATGCGCGTGGTGATCAGGTGACCGCGCCCGCGCGCGAGCGCCAGGCCCTTCACGCCGAAGTTATCGGACTCCGTCCCGCCCGAGGTGAAGACGATCTGGTCGGCGCGCACTTTCAGGAAGCCCGCGACGCGATCGCGTGCCATGTCGAGGCCGGCGCGCGCGTCGCGGCCGAAGCCGTGCACGCTCGACGGGTTGCCGAAGACCTCGGTGAAGTACGGCGTCATCTCCGCCACCACCTCGGGATGAACCGGCGTGGAGGCGTTGTGATCCAGGTACACGCGGCGCGTCATGCTACTCTCCTCTCCGATGGATCTCGCCCGCAAAAAGCTCGGGCTCATGCTGTCCACGGGCCCCGAGCGGCCCGTCAATCTCGACACCGCGGTCGGCCTCTCGGACGCGGCGCTCGCGCGCGGCGGGCAGGTCTACCTCTACCTGATCGACGACGGCGTGCGCGCGCTCGACGATCCGCGCGTGCCGGCGCTCGCCGAGCGCGGCGCGAAGCTCTTCGTGTGCGCGTTCGGCTGCCAGCGGCGCCGCATCCCGCTGCGCGACGATCCGTCGGTCACGTACTGCGGCCTCGTCGTGCTCACCGACATCCTGAACGCCACCGACCGCTTCATCGCGCTGAACTGACCCGCGCCGCATGGCCGAAGACGAGCCGGTCGTCGTCCTGATCTCGCTCGACCCGCGCGTCACCGCGCGCGCGAACGAAGCGATGCGGATCGGCCTCGGCATCCTCTCCGGCGAGAACGCCGTCACCTTCGTGCTGACCGGACCCGCCGTCCACCTGCTCGACGAGGACACCGACGACCTCGAGGACGGCGACGACGTGGCGAAGTTCCGCGCGACCCTGCGCGCGCTCGGCGTCGCGTTCCACATCGAGGCCGGCGCGCGTCCCCCGGAAGGCGGCTGGAACCGTGACGGCCATCCGGTCGTCGAGGTCGGGCCGGCCGAGATCGCGGCGTTGATCCGCGGCGCGCGGCGCGTGCTGGTCTTCTGATGGCGCGCATCCTCCACGTCCTCAAAGGGGATCACGCGGCGACCGCGCTCTCGGTCATCGCGCCGCAGGTCGCCGCGGGCGACGAGGTCGGCGTGGCGCTCCTCGGGGGCGCGGCCGCGCCCGACCTCCCCGCCGGCGTCACCGTCCATCGGGTGCCGGACGAGACGTCGTACGAGCGCCTCCTCGCGCTGATCTTCGAAGCCGATCACGTCGTCACCTGGTAGATCCCCGGAGGGGGGCTTCGCCCCCCTTCCGGCGGTCGTCGCACGCCTGACGGCGTGCTCCTCCCTGCCTCCCCCCAGCAGCAACGGAGTGCGCGGGCGAAGCCCGCGCTCGGACCACGTCTCCATCAGCGGTTCCTGTACTCGTCGAGCCAGGCCATTTGAATGGCTTCCAGAAGCTTTTCGTTCGACGACTTCGGGTCGTCGGAAAAGCCCGGGAGCTCCGTGACGTACCGGTGGAGGTCGGTGAAGCGCACCGTCAGCGGGTCCAGCTCCGGGAACTTCTCGCTCAGCGCGATGCCGATGTCTTCCGTGTCGCGCCAGCCCATCGTCATTCGGGGATCTCCACCGTCACGTCGCCCCGGACCACCGCCTGGCAGCCGAGGCGCGAACGGATCGTCAGTCCCACCGCGGTGTCGAGGCGGTCGTCCTCGTCTTCCTGCATGTCGGAGAGGTTCGCCTCGCCCTCCTTGACGATCACGTGGCAGGTCGTGCACGCGCAGCTGCCCCCGCAGTTGTGCTCGAGCTCGATGCCGTGCGCGAGCGCGATGTCGAGGAGCGAGCCCGGCTTGCCGTGGTCGGCGAGCGGATAGCGCGCGTCGTCGACCTCGACCGTCGTGCCCGCGGGCAGGAACGTCACGCGATGGATCGCCATCACTCCGACTCCATGATCTCGGTCGCCCGCCGGGTCCCGAGCGCGCCCTTGAGCGCCGCGTCCATCATCAGCTCGGCCAGGTGCTCGGTGGCCTGGTTCAATGCGGTCGTGCGCTCGCGGATCTCGTCGCGGTCCTGACCGTCCTTCACGCGCTTCAGCGTGGCCAGCGCGGTCTCGATGCGGCCGCGCTCCCCGGCGTCGACGAGCTGGGCGCCCTGGCGCAGCGCGCGCTCCACGTGGGTGATGACGGTCTCCGCCTCGTTACGGTTCTCGATGAGCATCCGTGTCTCGACGTCGGCCTCCGCGTACGTGAACGACTCCTCGACCATGCGCTCGACGTCGCCCTCGTCGAGCCCGTACGTGGGCTTCACCTCGACCGACGCTTCCTTGCCCGTGCGGAGCTCTTTCGCCTGCACCTGGAGGATGCCGTTGGCGTCGATGAGGAACGTCACCTCGATCTTCGGCATGCCCGCGGGCATCGCGTCGATGCCGCGCAGCTCGAATCGCGCGAGCGAGCGGCAGTCCTTCGCGAGCTCGCGCTCGCCCTGCACCACGTGCATGTCGACGACGGTCTGGCCGTCGACGGACGTGGTGAACATCTCACGCGCGCTCGTCGGCACGGTCGTGTTGCGGGCGATCAGGACGCTCACGATCCCGCCGAGGGTCTCGATGCCGAGCGAGAGCGGCGTGACGTCGAGCAGCAGCATGCTCGTGATGCCGCCGGCGAGGATGTGCGCCTGCACCGCCGCGCCGAGCGCGACGACCTCGTCCGGGTTCATCTGGCTGTGCGGCGCTTTGCCGAACAGCTCCTGGACCCGCTGCCGTACCAGCGGCACCCGCGTGGAGCCGCCGACCAGCACCACCTCGTCGACCTGCGACGGGCGCAGCCCCGCGTCGGCCAGCGCCAGGCGCACCGGACCGAGGGTCTTGGCGACGAGCGGCTCGATGAGCCGCTCGAGGTCCGCGCGCGTGATCTCGCGCCGGTACGTGAAGCTCGCGAACGGCAGGGTCAGCGTGGTGCGCTCCGTCGACGACAGCCGCACCTTCGCGGCCTCCGCGGCGAGCCGCAGCTCCTGCATGACCTCGTGGTCGCGCACCAGCTCGATGCCGTCCCGCGCGAGCTCGGCGTGGTGCCGCGCCTGCACGTCCTCCAGGAGCCACAGCAGGATCACGCGGTCGAAGTCGTCGCCGCCGAGGTGCGTGTCGCCGTTGGTCGCGAGCACCTCGAACACCCCGTCCTTCACCCGCAGGATCGAGATGTCGAACGTGCCGCCGCCGAGGTCGTACACCGCGACCACGCCGTCCTTGATCCGGTCGAGCCCATAGGCGAGCGACGCCGCCGTGGGCTCGTTCACGATGCGCACGACGTCGAGGCCCGCGATGCGGCCGGCATCGCGCGTGGCCTGGCGCTGGCTGTCGTTGAAGTACGCGGGCACGGTGACCACGGCCTTCTCGATCGTCTCGCCGAAGTGGCGCTCGGCCCGCTCCTTCAGCGCTTTGAGCACGGCCGCCGAGACCTCCGGCGGTGTCACCGTACGCTCGCCGACCTTGAGGCTGACCACGTTCTCCGTCGGGATCACCGTGAACGGGAAGAACCTGAGCTCGTCCCTCACGTCCTCGTAGCCGCGGCCCATGAACCGCTTCACGGAGTACACCGTGGTCGTCGGCCGGCGGACGAGCTGGCGCCGCGCCGCCTCGCCGACGACCACGCCGTCCGGCGTGAACGACACGATCGACGGCAGCAGCGCGCGCCCGTCGGCGTCCGGAATGACGCGCGGCAGCCCGGTCTTCGCGTCGACGTAGGCGACCAGGCTGTTCGTCGTCCCGAGGTCAATGCCGATGATGCGCGACATGGCCCTCCCCGGTCCCTTCGAGCGCGTCGGTCAGGTCGTCGATGACGGTGCGCAGGAACGCGCGGCGCGCCAGCGCCTCCCGGAAGGCGGCGAGCAGCGGCGCGCGGGCCGTCGGCGGCGCCGCGTCCCACGCGGCGCTCAGCTCACCGGTGAGGCGCGCTTCGACGTCGGCGTACCGCTCCGCGAGCGCGGCACGCTGCTCGGTCAGCGTGGCGCGCGTGGCGTCGTCGAGCCCGCCCCGGCGGGCGTCCTGCAGCGTCTCCTGGATCTCGAACATCTCGGCGAGGAGATCCGGCGGCGCCGGCGGCTTCGCGGCCGCCGGCTCGCCGGGATTCGCTGTCCGGCCCTCCTCGAGGCGCACGAGGTACTCGACCCGCGCGATCGGATCGCGCAGGGTGCGATACGCGGCGTTCACCCGCGCGGAGGTCTCCAGCACGCGCGCCTGCTCGTCGGCGGGCGCCGCCTGGTGGAAGTCCGGGTGGTGCCGCCGCGACAGCTCGTGGAACCGGCGCTGCAGGTCCGCCGCGTCGATGCCGAGCTTCCGGGGAAGGTCGAAGACCTCGAAGTGATTCATGACGCGGCACGCACGGCTAGACCGTGAAGGACTCGCCGCACCCACAGGCCGACTTCGCCTGGGGATTCACGAAGGTGAAGCCGCCCGTGAGCCCCTGCATCACGTAGTCGAGCGTCGTCCCGTTGAGATAGAGATAGCTCTTCTTGTCGCACACGATCTTGATGCCGTCGATCTCGAACTCCTTGTCGTGCGGGCCCTTCTCGGAGTCGAACTCGAGCGCGTACGACATGCCCGAGCAGCCGCCGCCCTTCACCCCCATGCGGAGGAACACCTCGTCGCCGAGGTTCTGGGCCTGCTTCAGCTGCTTCACGTGCTGGACCGCCTTCTCCGACAGTGTCAGCGCCATTCGCGTATCCTCCCCGACCGCGCTTACTTCGCCGTCGCCCCGGCTTCGGCCTGGGCGGCGTGCTTGTCCTTGTAATCCGCCAGCGCGGCCTTGATCGCGTCCTCGGCGAGCACCGAGCAGTGGATCTTGACCGGCGGCAGCTTCAGCTCGTTGACGATATCCGTGTTCTTGATCTTGGCCGCCTCGTCGACGGTCTTGCCCTTGAGCCACTCGGTGGCGAGGCTGGAGGACGCGATCGCGCTGCCGCAGCCGAACGTCTTGAACTTCGCGTCCTCGATGACACCGGTCTCGAGGTTGACCCTGATCTGGAGCTTCATGACGTCGCCGCACTCCGGCGCGCCCACGAGCCCCGTGCCCACCCCCGGCGTGTCCTTCGTGAAGGACCCGACGTTACGGGGATTGCTGTAGTGATCGACGACCTTGTCGCTGTATGCCATGGCTCCTTCGTCCCTTCCCCTAGTCGGCTTTCCACTGAATGGATTTCAGATCGACGCCCTCTTTCGCCAGCTCGTACAGCGGCGACATGTCGCGCAGGCGCTTCACCACCTCGATCATCTTGTTCGCCACGAAGTCGACTTCCTCCTCCGTCGAGAAGCGGTGGAGGCTGAAGCGGATCGAGGAGTGCGCGAGCTCCGCGCTCGCGCCGAGGGCACTGATCACGTACGACGGCTCGAGCGTCGCGGACGTGCAGGCGGAGCCGGAGGACAGCGCCGAGTCCTTGTTCAGGCCCATCAGCACCGACTCCCCCTCGACGTAGGCGAACGAGACGTTCAGGTTGTGCGGCAGCCGGCGCTCGGGATGCCCGTTCAGGAACGCCTCGTCGAGGCTCGACAGGATCTTGTCCTGCAGCCGGTCGCGCAGCGCGCGCAGGCGCGCGGACTCCGTGTCCATCTCCTGCCGCGCGAGCTCCGCCGCCTTGCCGAAGCCCACGATGAGCGGCACCGGCAGCGTGCCCGACCGCATGCCGCGCTCGTGGCCGCCGCCGTCGATCATCGGCGCGATGCGCACGCGCGGGCCCTTGCGCCGCACGTACAGCGCGCCGACGCCCTTCGGGCCGTACATGAGGTGCGCGGTGCACGACAGGAGGTCGATGCCCATCGCCTCCACGTTCACCGGGACCTTGCCGACGGCCTGGGTGGCGTCGGTGTGGAAGATGATGCCCTTGTCCTTCGCGAGCTTGCCGATGGCGGCGACGTCCTGGATCGTGCCGACCTCGTTGTTCGCGAACATCACCGAGATGAGGATGGTCCTGTCGGTGATCGCCTTGCGGACCTCCTCGACGTCGACCATCCCGTCGGGCTGCACGGGCACGTAGGTCACGTCGACGCCCTGGCGCTCGAGCCGCTTGCAGACGTCGAGCCCGGCGCGCTGCTCGATCACCGTGGTGACGACGTGGTTGCCCTTCTCGCGATACATCTCGGTCACGCCCTTGAGCGCGAGGTTGATCGACTCCGTGCCGCCGGAGGTGAACACGAGCTCCTTGGGGTCGCGGGCGCCGACGAGCGCGGCGAGCTGCTCGCGGGCGCGGTCGACGGCGGCCTCGGCCTCCCAGCCGAACGGGTGGTTGCGGCTGGCCGGATGCCCGAACTTCTCGGTGAAGTACGGCAGCATCGCCTCGACCACCCGCGGGTCGCACGGCGTCGTCGACTGCGAGTCCATGAAGATCGGAAACTTCAGCGCCATCTGTCCCTGTTCCCCCTAGGCCTTGATCGAGAACAATTCCGGCACGTCCGCGCTCGCGAGCTCGGACAGGCTCATCGTGTCGAGGACCTGGCTGATCGCCGCCTGGATCTTCTGCACCGGCCGTCGCAGGTTGCAGTGCGCCATCTGCGGGCAGGCACTCTCGGTCTCCATGCAGCTGACGATGTTGATCGGCCCCTCGAGCGCCCGCACCACGTCGCCCACCGAGATGTCCGCCGGCCGCCGGGCGAGCACGTACCCCCCCTTGGGCCCGTTGTGGCTCACGATCAGCCGCTTCTTCGCGAGGCGCTGGAGGATCTTGGCCAGGAGCTCCGCCGGGATGTGGAACTCGTCCGAGATCCGCTTGGCGCTCACCGCCGCGCCGTCCTCCTGGACGGCGATGTAGTGGATCGCCATGAGCCCGTAATCCGCGCGCTTCGTGAACCTCAGCATGGTGCCTCTCTCACTTTAACCCCGACTATTTAGATCGGCGACTAATTCAGTCGGATTCTTGCACCGGCCTCCGGCGCCTGTCAAGGGTCGGAGAGCACGAACTGGGCAGGAGAAAGACCCAAGAACCGGCTACTTAGACGCCAACATCGCCGCCGAAGGCCTCGCGGAGGCGCAGCGTGACCTCCTCCGGGGGATGCTCGTTGATGAAGATCCCGCCAACCCGGTTCGAGGCCTCGGGCCGGACGACGATCTCGATGTGCCAGTGGTAGTCGTCGCGGATGGTCGCCCATTCCCCGACCAGGATCCTCGAGCGGAGATTCGGCGCGGTGTGGAGGACCATCTCGTAGCCGGGGTCCTCGAAGCCGCGCGCCAGCGCTCCGAAGAACTGCGAGAGCAGCGTCGCCAGCTCCGGCGCGGTCTCCGCGGTCAGCGCGTCCTCGTACGACCAGCCATGGCGGCGCGGCATGATCCACGCCTCCAGCGGGCCGCGCGCGGCATACGGCACCAGGCATGCGAAGGACTTCGTGAGCCGCACCACGCGCTCGCGGGCCGCGATCTCCTGGCGGAGGAGGTCGCAATAGAGGCAGCGTCGCTTGTACTGGTAGTACTCGCGGGCCTCCCGGAGCTCGCGGCGCTTCTCGTCGAACACGATCGGGATCGCCGTCACGCGCGAGTACGGATGGTGGGCGGCCACGCCCGGCTTCTTGTGCCGGCGGGAGATCAGGATGTCGCGGATCTGGCTGTCACGCTTCAGATCGAGGAGCCGGTCGCGGTACATCCAGAGCACGTCTTCGAGCTGCTCGGGGTCGATGGTGGCCAGGGTGTCGTCGTGGCGCGACGATTCGACGATGAGCTCGCTCGCCCCGCGCGCGGTGATCATGTCGAACATCCCGACGCCTTCGCGCACGAGCTCGTCCTCGATGCGGAAGTAGGGGTCGCGCTCAGGCACCACGCGCACCATCCAGCCGGGCGTGTTCGGGCTCGAGCCGTCCTTGCGATACGCGGCGATCTCCGGGCCGCTCGCGGCCTCCGCGCCGGGGCAGTACGGGCAGTCGTCGGAGCCGCCGACGGGTGCCCGGGGACGGATGAGCACCCACTGACCGCGCGTCGGGTCCTTCCGCAGCTCGCTCACGTGCCGCTCCGCCCGCGCGTCAGTCCTTGACCTGGTTCTTCAGCTTCCGCAGGTGTTGCTTGGCGACGTCCACCCAGTCCTTCTCGGACGGCAATTGAGCGGCGAGCGCGATGTACTTCTCCCACTGCACGATCGCCTCCTTCGGGTCGGTCTTCTCGTAGACGATCGCGAGGTTGTACAGCGCGCCGGTGTGCTTGCCGTCGAGGTCGATGACCGTCCGATACTCATCGGCGGCTTCCTTCCAGAGCCCTTTGTCCTCGTAGACCTCGCCGAGGCCCATCCGCGCCTCGACCAAGCCGCCGTCGAGGTCGATCGCCTTCTTGTAGGCGTTCACGGCCTCGTAGTAGAGGTTCTTCTCCGTGAAGAAGATCTTGCCGAGGCTCATGTGCACCCGCGGGTTCACGGGGTTGTAGACCAGCGCGAGGTTGTAGGCCTTGATCGCGCCGTCGACGTCCCCCTTCGCCGCGCGCGCGTCCCCCAGGCCGACGTGCGCGTCCGCGTAGTGGGGACGCAGCTCGATGGCCTTCGCGTACGCCTCCATCGCCTGCTCGAAGAGCCGGCGCGGCTGCACGAGGAACATGTCGCCGAGCGCCTTGTACGGCTCCGGCTGCGTGGCGTCGAGCTGGGTGGCGGCGCGGTACTGCGCGGCGGCCTTCCAGCGGTTGCCGAGCGCCTGGTGCACGGTGCCGAGCGTGTACTGCGCGGCCACGAAGCTCGCGTCCGACTCGATCGCGCGGGAGAGCAGGTCGATCGCGCTCTCGTTGGCGTCCTTGTCCGTCCGCGACAGGGCCGTGTGGGCACGCGCGTAGAGCTCGAGCGCGCGGGCGCTCCGGGTGGGCCGCGACGCCCTGTCGATGCGCGCGATCTCCGCGTCGGTCAGCGAGACCTTCAGGGTCCGGAGGTACGTCACGGGCAGCGTACCGAGCTTCGCGATGAGCTGGCCGTCCGGCACGGCGACGTCCTCCAGCGAGACCGGCTCGGTGTTGGGCTTCACTTCGAACAGGCGCGGGTGGATGACGAGCTCGCCCCCCGCCCGGCTCACCCGGCCGAAGAGGGCGACGTCCGATCGCGTCGTGCGCGCCGTCTGCATGATCACGTCGGGGCCCCACGCGGTCGGCTCGCCCTGGCGTTTCAGCCGCCCGCGGTCCAGCGGGATGACGCTGTGGTGCTGCACGAGCCCGAGGCGCAGGACCTCGGCGACGGCCTGGCCGACCCAGCGCTCGTCAGGCTCGAGCGCGGAGGCGTCGAACGGAGCGACGAGCACGAGGCGCGGCTTGGGCGGGGCGGCCTCGCTCGCCGCGGCGACCGCCAGCACCAGCAGCGCGACCAGCCCCCACGCCCCACCCCGTGCGGATCGATCGGTCATTGTGCGCCCTCCCCGTTACTGGCCGGCCCCTCGCCGCGCCGGCGGAACCGGCGCGTCACCCACCCCACGGCGCCGGTGCCGACGCGCCGCAGCGCGATCTCCGGTAACAGCATGACACCGACGATGCCGACGAGCCAGGGCCAGATGTCCACCGCGATCCGCGACTGGCGCCGCGACTCGAGGAAGGCGCCGCGCGGATCGTTCAGCGCGCCGCCCCCGGTCAGCTCCGCCAGCTCGCGCAGCGACGTCTCGTCCACGCCGAGATCGCGCAGCTCGCGCGCGTACGGCACCACCAGGCCGGCGAGCTGCGAGCCGATGACCTGCTCGTTGCGCCGCTGGGCCATGCCGACGAGGTACACGCCTTCCTGCGGCGCGGGGAAGCGGCCGCGGTAGCGGCCGGGCGCGACCTGCTCCAGGTCGATGACCGTGCGCTCCCTGTTCGGCGCGACCACGCCCACCTCCGAGTCGAGGAAGTTGATGAACTCGCCCTTGCCGTCGACCGCGTCGACGAGCACCTCGCCCATGCCGTCGCGGCGCTCGACCGAGGCCACCGTGTCGCTGCGGTTGCCGCTCCGGAGCGTCCAGCGCGTGAGCTGCGCCCAGAACTTGTTGAAGTCCTTCCAGCGCAGCCACAGCACGCTCCACTTCGCCTTGGCGTCGGAGGTGAACGCGGCCGAGCGCCCGACCCCGTAGCGCCACGTGGCGAGCACCGGATCTTCCTGGTGGCTCATGAGGACGAGCTCGGCCGTGCTCTTCACGGTCGTCGCCACGTAGCCCCCGAGGGGCGGCGCGTTCTTCCAGTCGATGTCCTGCATCGCCTCGTGGGCCGGCGCGGTGAGCTGCGGCTTGAACGGCTGCTCGACCAGCGAGGCCTTGGAGGCGAGCTGGGTCTCCAGCGTGAAGATCCGCGGGATCGTCTGCGAGTCCTCGGTGTAGTAGAAGCGCCCGCGGCCCTGCTTCGCGATGTCCACCATGAGCTGGACGTCGGCGTCCTTGCCGATCGCGACCGACGAGACCGTGATCTTGTCCTTCACCATCCGGCGCAGGAGCCCCGCGAAGTCGCCGCGCGTCATCTGGCCGTCGGACAGGAAGATGACGTGCTTGAGCAGCGCGGGCCGCTCGAAGAGCTGCGAATACGTCTCCTTCAGCGCGGGGAAGCCGTCCGTGCCGCCGCCCGCCTTGATCGTCGCGATCGAGTGGTGGATGGCGTTCTTGTCCCTCGCGAGGCGCATGGGCACGTCCCAGAGGAACTCCGTGTCCCAGCTCTGCACGCCCACCTCGTTACGGTCGTCGAGGAGATCGACCACGAGGTGCGCGGCCTCCTTCGCGAGGTCGAGCTTGGTGATCTTCTCGTCTCCGGTCGCCATCGCCATCGAGCCCGAGCGGTCGACGGAGAGGACCACCGCGAGGCTCGGGATCTCGACCTTCTGCTTGACCTCCATGGTGACGGGCAACGCTTCCTCGATCGGGGTGCGGTAGTAGCCGCCGAGCCCGAAGCTCTCCTCGCCGCCGATCATCATGAGCCCGCCGCCCTGGTCGCGGACGTAGTCGCGGATGAGCGCCATCTGAGGCTTCGAGAGCTTGAGCGACGACACGTTCGAGAGCACGACGCCGTCGTACTTCTGGAGCCCTGCCATGTCCTTGGGGATCTGCGCGGCCTCGACGACCGTCACGTCCATGTTCTGCGAGCGGAGCGCGGCCGCGAGCGACTGCGCCTGGGCCTTGTCCTTCTCCGCGAGCAGCACCTGCGGCTTGCCCCGTACGACGACCGTGCCGACCGCGCGGTTGTTGTCCTCGATCGTGTCGCCGTCCACCTCGAGCGCGGCCTGGTAGACGTGAATGCCGCTGTTGTCGAGCGCCTGGCGGTAGCTGAAGACGTTCTTGCCGGCGTTCAGCCGCACGACCTGCGAGCCGAGGAACTCGCCGTTCCGGAAGAGCGAGAGCCGGCCCTGCGTCTCCTTGAAGCTCCAGGCGACGACCTTCGCCTGGAAGGGCTCGCCGTGCTTGACCTCCTGCGGCAGCACCATCGACTCGGCGACGACTTCCTGCGTGAACGTCAGCGGCGCCGCCACGTAGTGCAGGTCCGTGCCGCCGTCCTTCGCGGCCTGCGCGCCCGCGCGCGCGTCGCCGGACGTCTGCCGGCCGTCGGTGAGGAGCACGATCCGGTTGGCGTGGCCGGGCGGCAGGCTCGCGAGCGCGAGCTGGATGCCCTGGTAGAGATCCGTCGCGCGGCCGCCGACCTCGGCCTTCGGCCGCTCGGTGTCCTTGCGGCTCGTGAGCGGCTGGTCGACGAGCGCCTGCTCGCCGAACACGATCACGCCGTGGCGATCGCCGCCCTTCATGTGCTTCATCGCGTCGTCCACGAAGCGCCACGCCCGCTCGCGCGCCGCGAGGCTCACGCTGTCGGAGTGGTCGAGCAGGAACACCACGTTCAGCCGGTCCACCCAGCGCGGCAGCGTCGGCCGCATGAACGTGAGGCACAGCACGATCACGAGCGCCGTGCGGACCGCGAGCGACCAGCGGTCGCCCGTCGCGCCCGGGATGCGGACCCGGCCGGCGCTCTGGCGACGCCAGTAGAGGAGCGCCTCCAGGATGAGCAGCGCGACCGCGATCGCGACGAAGAGCGGCCACAGCTCGCGCTGGATCGGGATCGGCGCCGCCGCCTCCGCCGGCGGCGCGGCGGCGGCGGGCAGCGGCCGCGGCGCGAGGTTCGACTCGTCGGCGTCGGTGAGGTTCACCGCCACGCGCATCTCGCCGCGCGGGCTGGCGAGCGTGTAGACGCCGACCTCGTCGGTCTCCGTGAAGCTCGCGACACCGCGGGTGACCTGCGCCTTCACCGAGCGCCCGGCCGGCGTGGTGACCGTGACCGCGCTCACGCCGTGCGCGACCGGGAGCAGGATCGGACTGCCCGCCGCGAGCTGCAGGCTCGCCTGGTCGAGCCCCGCGGGATGCAGCCAGCGCAGCCCGTTCGAGAGGATGAGCGGGAACGCCACGCGCAGCGGGAAGTCGGTGCGGAACAGATCGAAGCCGATGAAGACGGCCTTGCGGTCCGTCTCCTCCAGCGCGTAGATCAGCGGCCCGCCCGTCGACTCCACGAGCGGACGGCCGGCCGCGAGCGGCCGGATGCGCAGCGCTTCTTCGATCGTCACCTTGGAGAACTCGACGTGCCGCATGACGGGATGGTTGCGGTCCCAGTCCATGACGGTCGGGCGCTCGGGGCTGCGCCCGAGCACTTCGAGCGGGACGTCGGCGGGCACGCCGTTGACGAAGACGAAGCGCCCGGGGCCGACGCGCGGCGGGCTCACGGAGTCGACGACGACGACGTCCGCGCCTTCCATGCCGCCCTGGTATTGCTCCGGCGTGCGGACGTCGAGGTCGACCTGCGGATCGGTGCGGAGCACCTTCTCGAGGAACAGGTTGCCCGGGCTCACCAGCAGGACGGCGATCTTGCGCGGGGGCGGCAGGATCGCCCACGCGGCGTTGTCGGTCTCGAGGTCGTCGCGCACGTTGAGCGACGCCTTCACGGTGCCGCCGCCGTTGTGCGTGAACGGCAGGATCAGCGAGCGCCGGACGTTCGGCTCCAGCGTCACCGACCTCTCGGCGATGTCCTTGTCGTCGATCGTCAGCCGGAAGTTGAACGTCCGCGCCTCGGGCGACCAGTTCACGAGCGACGCGAACGCCTGGTACTCGAACGTGCCGTAGGACGCCTTGCGGACCGCGAGGTTCGTGATCGCGACGTTCCGGCCGCCCTGCCCGACGCCGACCCAGCGCAGCCGCGGATCCGTGGTTTCCGGCGTGGCCGGGACCGTGTAGGCGCCGTCGGTGAACACGTGGATCTCGGCGCGCGGGTCGGTGCCGACGAGCGCCCGCGCGATGCGGAGCGAGTCCGGTAGCCGGTTGGGCAGGTCGCGGCCGCGCGCCGACCAGATGGCGGCGAGGGCGCGATCGCGGTCGCGGCCGAGCGCCGCGGTCACCCGCGGCTGCACGCCGGACTCGATCACCATGACCTCCGCGCCTTCCGAGAGGCGGCGCACCAGCGCCGCGGCCTCGGCCTTCGCGCGGTCGAAGCGTGTCGGCGAGACGTCGCGCGCCTTCATCGAGGCCGAGTTGTCGAGGACGACGACGACCTTCCGCGCACCGTCGCCCAGCACGGTCACGGTCGGGCGCGCGAGCGCCAGCGTGAGCGCGAGCAGCGCGAGGAGCTGCAGGATCAGCAGCGGATCGCGCTGCAGCCGCTGGAAGAACGCCGACGCCTCGCGGTCGCGCAGCGCGGGCGACCACAGGAGCAGGCTCGGCACCCGGCGCTCCCGGCGCCGCACCTTCAGGAAGTACAGCATCACGAGCGGCAGCGACAGCCCGAACAGGAGGAACGCGAGCGGGGACAGGAACGTCATGCGTGCACGAGTCCCTTCAGCTGCGCGAGCACGAACTCCTCGACGGGCGTGTCCGTGATCACGCGGTGATAGCCGATCTCCTGGGAGCGGCAGAAGTTCTCCGCGCGCTCGAGGAAGCCATGAAGCTTGTCGCGATAGTCGCGCAGGGCGTCGCGGTCGACGCTGAGCTCACGGATCTCCCCCGTCTCCGCGTCCGCCAGGCGGAAGTCGCCGGAGAAGTCGGGGTTCATCTCCTCGGGGTCGAGGAGGTGGATCAGGTGGATGTCGAAGCGCCGCTCGAGCAGTGCGCGCAGGCCGGCCTCGTACCCCTGCGGGTCGAGGAGGTCCGAGATGATGACGGCCACGCCGGACTCCCGCGCGCGCATCGCGTAGGACGCCAGCGCGTCGTTGAGCCGCGTGGCGCCCGTGGGCGTGACGCCCGTGAGGAAGTCGAGCAGCGCGGGGAACTGGTTGCGGCCCCGCACGGGCGCCCAACCTTCGGCGGTGCGCTCGCGCATCAGGCCGACGCCGACCCGTTCGAGGCCGACCAGCCCCACGAAGCCGAGGGCCGCCGCGAGCCGCGCCGCGTACGCGAGCTTGGTCGGGTGTCCGAAGTCCATCGACGCGGAGGCGTCGACGAGCAGGTGCAGGCAGAGGTCTTCCTCGTCGACGAAGAGCTTCACGTGGAGCCGGTCGAGGCGTGCGTAGGCGTTCCAGTCGACGTAGCGGAGGTCGTCGCCGACGCCGTACGCGCGGTAGTCGGCGAACTCGACGCTCTGCCCCTTGCGCGGGCTCCGGCGCTCGCCCTTGACGCGGCCGCGGAAGACCCGCCGCGAGGCGAGCGTCAGCCGCTCGAGCTGCGCGAGGAACTCGGGAGTGAAGTACGCGTGACGCTCGGCAGGACGCACGGCCTATCTCTCGTCGAGCGCCTGGAAGTAGTCCTTGATCTGCCCGTGGAAGTCGCGCGGGATCTGCTCGCGCGTGATCGCGTCCTCCATCGCCTTCTTGTACTGGCCGATGACGCCCATGTACGTGAGGCGCGACGGCATCTTCCCGCCGCGGCCGGTCATGTTCGTGTCGTAGCCGTCCTTCTTGCCCCGCCGCGACTCGCCCTCGACGCCCGCGTCGAACGGGCTGGCGCGCAGCCGCTGCGTGGGATCGCCCTTGGGCGAGCCGCTCTTGCCCTTGCCGGCGAAGCTGCCTTCGCCCTCGGCGAAGTCCTGGTCGTCCGGCGAGCCGTCGCCGCGCCCGCCGCTGTCGCGGCCGCGGCCGTCGCCGCGGTCACGGCCCCCGCGCAGGTTCTTGCCGCCGCGGGAGGCGTCTTCCTGCGCGCGCATCTTGTCGAGGGCCTTCTGCATCGCTTCCATCGCCTTGTCGGTGTTCCCGCCCTCGAGCGCCTCCATGCCTTCGCCGACGTCCTGCCCCCACTGGTTGTTACCGTTCTTGCGCCCGAGCCGCTCCATCTCTTCGAGCAGCTCCTTCAGCTTCTGCGGCGAGATCTGGTCGGGACGGAGGCCGCCGCGCAGCTCCTTCGACTTCTTGAAGACCATCTTGTACTGGCTGGACGTGAAGTCGGACTGGAGGTCCGGCAGCCGGTCCATCTGCTCGAGCATCTTCAGCCGCTCGTCGCCCTTCTTCAGGAAGCTGTTGAAGTCGGGACGCTGGTTCGCGAGCGAGGTGTCCTTGAAGATCGCCGAGAGATCGCCCGCGGTCGCCGCGGCGCCGCTGGCGCCGCGCTGCGCCCAGTCGCGCTCCTCGAAGGCGGGGCGCTGCTGCTTGTCCTTCACGAGCGGCCGCGCGCGGTCTTCGAGCATCGGGCCGTCGGCGCGCTCGCGCGCCTCTTCCCTGCCGCCGGCCGGCGAGAAGTCGGGCAGCGCCATGCGCGGCAGCGGCACCGCCGGCGACAGCGCGAGAACGACCGCGAGGGCGACCGGCGCCGGCAGCCACTTCGCCTCGCGCGGCACGATGCGGCGCACGACCTGGCGGAACTGGACCGCCTCGACCCGCGCGATGGCGTCGGCCACGAGCGTGTCGACGAGCGCGGGGCGCTCGTCGCGCTGCCCCCAATCGAGCGCGGTGCTCAGGCGATCGGCGAGGCCGAACTCACGATCGGCGATGCGCGCCGCGTCGCCCGCGCTCACGCGCTTGCTGAGGCCCCACGCCACGCCCGCGAGGGCGCCCGCGGTCAGCAGCGCGATCGCGAGCGGCAGCGCCCACGGCCCGAGCATCGTCCGCAGCAGCAGCGGCACGACCGCCGCCAGCGCGCCCCAGAAGACGCCGCGCAGGCCGTAGTGCTCCGCGCGCCGCCACCGCACCTGCGTGGTGATCTCGCGGACGAGCCGATCCAGCGCCTCGTGATGGGCCACGGTGTTCCTCCCGGTCAGCGAACGAAGAGCTCTTTGTTCTGGCTCGATGCGGCGACGGCGCTGTCCACGACCTGCTCGACGAGGGTGTCGACGTCGATGCCCTCGGCCTCACCTTCGAAGTTCAGGATCACGCGATGGCGCAGCGCCGGCGCGGCGAGCGCCTTCAGGTCGTCGGTGCTCACGTTGTAGCGGCCCTCGGCGAGCGCCTTGACCTTGGCGGCGAGCACGAGCGCCTGCGCGCCGCGCGGGCTCGCGCCGTAGCGCACGAAGCGGCGCGTGACGGTCGGCGCGTGCTCCCACTGCGGGTGCGTCGCCATGACGATGGCCGACGCGAGGTCACGCACGTGCGCCGCGATCGGCACCTCGCGCACGAGCTCGCGGAAGCCCATGACGGTGGGGCCCGTCATCACGCGGTTCACCGCGACACTGCGCACCTGCGTGGTGCGGTCGATGATCGCGTTCAGCTCCTCGATCGCCGGATAGCGCACGCGCAGCTTGAGCAGGAAGCGATCGAGCTGCGCCTCGGGCAGCGGATACGTGCCCTCCATCTCGATGGGGTTCTGCGTCGCGAGGACGAAGAACGGCATCGGGAGCGGACGCGAGGCCCCGCCCACGGTGACCGACGCCTCCTGCATGCCCTCGAGGAGCGCGGACTGCGTCTTCGGCGTGGCCCGGTTGATCTCGTCCGCGAGCAGGATGTGCGCGAAGATCGGCCCGGACTGGAACTGGAAGTGCTTCCGGCCGGCCGCGTCCTCCACGATGATGTTCGTGCCGATGATGTCCGCCGGCATCAGGTCCGGCGTGAACTGGATCCGGGAGAACGTCAGCTCCAGGCCCTCGGCGAGGGTCTTGATGAGCAAGGTCTTGCCCAGTCCGGGGACACCCTCGAGCAGCACGTGACCGCCGGCGAACATCCCGATCAGGACGTGATCGATGATCTCGCGGTGGCCGACGATGACCTTTTCGACTTCCGAGCGCAGCGCCTGGAAGGACGAGATGAACTGCTCGACCCGGGCGTCCTGCGTCATGCGGTCTCCTTTAGGGCGGGATCGGCGAGCCGCCCTCATTATATGGGGGCGGTGCCTGCGGTCTAGTCTGCGCCCCGACACCGGGATCTGACGTGCAAGCGATCTGCCAGGCCCTCGTACACGGTGACGTAACCATCGATCTCGCGCGACGGGGGAAAGCGCGCGCTGACGCGCGCCTGCCCGGCCGCGCCCAGGCGCGTCCGGAGCGCGGCATCGACGACCAAACGCTCGGCCGCGATCCCAAGTTCCGGCGCGTCGCGGAACAGCAGGCCCGTCACGTCGTGCTCGATCAACGAGCGGTTGCCTTCGATATCGGCAGCCACGACGGCCCGGCCGCAGGCGAGCGCCTCCAGGATCGCGTTCGGCATCCCGCCTTCCGACTCCGAGCAGTTGAGCACGACGTCCGCCTGACCTAACAGCGAGGCCATCCTGTCGTGCGGGACCGCGCCGGCGTAGCGCGCCCACGGGCGCGACACGAGCGCGGCGGCGAGCGCCCGCGTCTCGGCGGCCTCGATCGCGGGCCCCGCGTAGAGCAGCCGCGTCGCCGGATGTCGCGCGACGAGTGCGTCGAACGCCTCGAGCGGCAGGCGCGGACGCTTCACCGGGCGAATGCCCGCGGGGAACACGAACAGCACGCGCCCAGGGGGCAGCCCGGGCCACGCGGCGTCGAGGTCGAACCGCGCGCCGTCCGCGAGCGCGCTCGCCTGCGGCACGACGGCGAGGCGCGCGCGCAGATCCGGCAGCGCCGCCGCCACGCGCGCCGCGATCGAGGCGTCGAAGACGGTGATCACCGACGCGCCTTCGAGCACGCGGCGCGTCGCCGCGGCACGCTCCGGATCGAAGAGATCGTGGTTCGCGTCGGTGCCGGTCAGCGTGACGACGAGCGGCAGCTCCGCGCGGCGCGCGATGCGCAGCGCCGGCGGGCCGACCTGCCACGCGTGAAACGCGTGGACGACCGCGGGCGCGAACGCGTGGACCTCGGCCTCGAGCACCGCGTGGTCGGTGACGGAGCAGTCCCAGATGCGCGCGTCGATCCCGGCCGCGGCGAGCCCCGCCGCGATGCGCGCGACCGTCACGGCGTTGCCGCGGACGGAGGGCGGCGCGAACGGAGCGAGGAGCGCGATCCGCGGCATCCCCCGCAGGATACGGGAGAATCGCCTGGAGCGTCGGGGGCATCTACATATAATGGAAGCCAGCCATGACCGACTCCGCTGACATGGAGTGCCGGCAGATCGCCGAGCTCCTGGGGGACTACGTCGACGGCACGCTCCCCCAGGCGACGCACGAGCTGATCGACTGGCACATCGAGAGCTGTCAACCCTGTGTGGCCTTCATGAACACGTACCGCGGCACGATGGCCGCCACCCGCAACCTCGGCGACGTGCCGATCCCCCCCGAGCTGAAGCAGCGCCTCCTGAAAGTCCTCCAGGCCCGCAAGAACACGCCCTAGTCAGCGCCCGGTCGTCAGCAGCCCCCGGACGACGCTCACCGCCGTCTCCGTCGCCCAGTCGAGCTCACCGATCACGCTGTAGCGCACGCGCCCGTCGCGACCGATCAGATAGCTTCCCGGAAGCACCCGCACACGCCACGCCTTCGCGGTCTCCTGTCCCGGGTCGAGCAGCACGACGAGTCGGAGGCGCTCGCGCTCGACGAACTCGCGCACGCGGGGCGGATTCTCTCCGTAGTTCACGGCGAGGACCTCGAACGTCTGGCCGGCGAACGTCTCCTTGAGCCTCTGCATGGAGGGCATCTCGTCCCGGCAGGGCTCGCACCAGGTCGCCCAGAAATTCACGAGCACGACCCTGCCGCGGTAGTCGGCGAGCTGGTGGACGGCGCCGTTCAGATCCTTGAGCGACAGGCTCGGCGTCTCGGCCCGCGTCCAGGGAACGAACCGCGCGCTGTCCGCCTGCGCCGTCCGGACGCCGGTGCGGTCGCCGATGCCGATGCCGCTGAGGAAGGCGATCAGAGCGAGGGCGGCGCCGTACCCCGCCGCCCCCGCTCCGCCGAGCCGTACGCGCACGCGAGCGCGCGCTACGAGACGACGCGCGTCGTGATCGTGTACTTGAAGGTGTCGGGATCGAGCGAGTCGCGCCGGCCTTCCGAGGTCTCGGCCTGCGGATACATCAGGAAGCCGAGCTTGCTGGCCTGCTGGGCCTTCGGCAACGCCACGTCGTGCGCGAGGTTGTAGGCGAGCCAGTTGCCCTCCCACCCGCCGAAGAGCTGCGCGCGCACCGGCGCGATGAGCGGATGCTCCACCTTCAGCGCTTCGTTCGTCTCCTCGCGCGCCGCCTTCGAGACGTCCGCGGGGTCCATGGCCACCCAGCCGTAGTCCTGCAGGAAGACCTCGGCGCGGCAATGCTGCGCCTTGCTGATGTTCGGCGAGCCCGCGCCGAGCGAGCGATAGCCGAACGCGGACGGCGCCACCCGAATGCCGTAGACGTCACGTGCCGGCACGCCCGCCGCCCGCACGAGGCCGACGAACAGGCCGTTCAGGTCGGCGCACTTGCCGCCGAAGTTCTTGGTCTCGAGCATCGCCTTGATGTCGCCGACGCCGCAGCCGCGCACCGTGGGCTCGCGGTACGTGTTCGCGAGCATCCAGTCGTACACGGCCTGGGTCTTCTCGAGGTCGGTGCGCTTGCCCTTCGTGATCTCGTCCGCGGTCTCCTTGACGATGCCGTCGGTCGGCATGAGATCCGTCGGCTGCGTCCACTTCTTGATGGTCGCCGCGTCGAGCTTCGCGGGCGTCTTCTTCGACCAGTCGACCGCGCGATCCTGGGTCTGGAAGCGACTGATCACCTCGACCACCGGCGCGCTCTCTCCCGCGGGCCACTCCGCGTAGAGCATGCCGGCGCCGTACACGGGGTCCGTGAGCGGCTCCATGACCTTCGCGTTGCCCGACCACTTGTTGCTGCCGACCTTCTGGTACTCGCCCTCGACCGACGGGAGCGGAATCCACACGCGCGTCACCCCGGTCGGCTTCAGCGGCTCGACCCGGGTCGTGACTTCGTACGTGCGCCACGCGCCGGGCTGCGGCTTGAACTCCTTGCGCTGCGCGGCGGCGGGCGGCGCGAGTCCGGGAAGCTTCGACACCATGGAGGCAGCGGGCACCGCTGCGGAGAGTCTCAGGAACGTACGCCGATTCATTCGGGCCTCCTCGAAAGGATTGAGACGACGATCAGCCTTGCAGATGCGCGCTGGACGACGCGCGATTCGTGTAGCGAAATCTAGAGAGCCTTGTCGCACGACGCAAGGGCCATGTCGCGGAAAATGCGCGCGAGATAGCCTGTGACGATGGATGGAGTGCGCGCCGATTGGCGCGAGCGATGAATGGCTAGCGACGGACGCGGATCACGGGCTCGGCGATGACCTCACCGATCTCCGTGCAGCGCTCGCCGCGCTCGGCGAACAGCCCGCCGACCTCGTCCGCCCGCGCCGGCGTCACCGAGAACAGCAGCCCGCCGGACGTCTCCGCTTCGGTGAGCAGCCCCGTGAGCGCGGGATCGATCGCCGGATCGATGACGAGGCGCGCGCCGAGCACCGCGTCGAGGTGACGGCGGTTGCGCTTCATGCCACCGCTGAACGCGCCGCGCTCGGCGAGCTCGCGCGCACCGGGCAGCAGCGGCAGCCGCGCCGCGGAGATCGCGAGGCCGGCGCCCGAGGCCTCGACCATCTCGGTCGCGTGCCCGAGCAACCCGAAGCCGGTGATATCCGTCGCTCCGCGGGCGCCGACGATCTGCGCCACCTGCGCGGCGGCCCGGTTGAGGCGCAGCATGCTCTCCACCGCGCCCGCCAGCACCTCCGCGGTCGTCCGGTCATCCTTCGCCGCGGTCGTGATGACGCCCGTGCCCAGCGGCTTGGAAAGGAAGAGCCGGTCACCCGGACGCAGCCCGCCCTTCACGAGGACACGATCGGGATGCACGCGGCCCGTGACGCAGAGTCCGTATTTCGGCTCGGCGTCGACCACGGTGTGACCGCCCGCGATGACGCCGCCGGCCTCGGCGACCTTCGCGGCGCCGCCGCGGAAGACGTCCGCGATGATCTTCTTCGGCATGTCGCGCGGGAAGCCGGCGACGGCGAGCGCGAACAGCACCTCGCCGCCCATCGCGTACACGTCGGACATCGCGTTCACCGCCGCGACGGCGCCCCACGTGAACGCGTCGTCCACCACCGGCGGGAAGAAGTCGACGGTCTCGACGATCGCGATGTCCGGCGTGAGCCGGTACACCGCCGCGTCGTCGGCGCGGCCGAGGCCGACGAGGAGGTCACGGATCTCGCGGCCGTCGGCGGGCTTGATCGCGCCCAACACCTCCTGGAGATCTCCAGGAGCCATCTTGGACGCTCAGCCGGCGCAGGAGGCGTAGGCCGTGAGCCGGATCTCTTTGCCCGTCATGTGCCTTCCGATGCCGTCGCGGGGAACTGCGATTCGAGGAACGTGAGGAAGGCGAGCGCGAGCGGCGAGCGCGTGCGCTCGCGGTGGGTCACCAGGTAGAAGTCGCGCCGCACGCGCACGCCCGCAATCTCGAGGGCCACCAGCGTGCGCGCGCGGCACTCGTCCTCGACCGCGCGCCGCGAGATCAGGGAGATGCCGACGCCGGCCCGCACCGCCTGCTTGATCGCCTGCGTGGAGCCCATCTCGCCGACGATCCGGCAGGCGGCGAGCGTGGTGCCCGCCTCGTCCAGCACGCGCTCGAGCGCCTCGCGCGAGCCCGAGCCGCGCTCGCGCAGCACCAGGGGCTCGCGCTGGACCTCGGCGAGCGAGACCGTGCTGCGCTCGACCCATGGGTGCTCCGCGCCGACCACGAGCACGAGCTCGTCCGACATGAGGGCGCGCGCTTCCAGCGCGCGGTCCGCGGGGCGCGCGCCGACGATGCCGAGCTCGACGCGTCCGGACTCGACCCACTCGGTCACCTCGCGGCTGTCGCCGATCAGCAGGACGATCGAGATGTCGGCCTGCTTGGCCTTGAACTGTCCGACCAGGAGCGGCAGGACGTAGCCGCCGGGGATCGTGCTGCCGCCGACCACCAGCTCACCGGAGAGGCGGCCCTGGAACTGGTCGATCGCCTGCCGGGCCTCGCGCGCGAGCGCGAGCATGCGCCGGGCGTACCCCAGCAGGAGCGAGCCGGCACGCGTGGGCGCCGCGCCGCGCCCCAGCCGGTCGAGGAGCTGCACGCCGAGCTCGTCCTCGAGCGCGCGGATGTGCTCGGAGACGGTCGGCTGCGTGAGCGAGAGGGCCTGCGCGGCGCGCGAGAAGCTGCCGAGCTCGGCCACTTTCGCGAAGACTTCGAGGCGCCGCAGCTCCATGTGTCAGCCCGAATGACGAAGGGCCCCGAAGGGCCCTTCGCGGGAATCGCCGCGTGATCGACCGGGAATCAGTGGCAGCCGCAGCCGCCGCCGCAACACCCGCCGCCACCGGACATGGCGGAGGCGGCGCCGGACGGCATCAGGGACCCGTCGCTCTTCATCCCGAACACCGAGAGCTTGCGCATGACGTCCGCGCTCTCGCAGCCGGGGCACGCGACGGCGCTGCCGACCGTGGCCAGGTACTTCTCGAAGTCCTGCCCGCAGCCGCGGCACCGGTACTCGTAGATCGGCATGCGCCTACTCGCCGCCTCGCTGGACGTAGCTCTTGACGAACTCCTCGGCGTTCTCCTCGAGGATGTCGTCGATCTCGTCCAGCAGCTTGTCGATGTCTTCCTTGATCTTCTTGCCCTTCTTGGCGATCTCGGGGCTGGCGGCAGCGCCGTCACCGCCTTCGGCAGGCTTGCTCGGCCGGGTTTCTTTTCTCTTCTGCTCTGCCATGTCGCCCTCCTGGAGCACGGAACGCGCGTCGGGCCGTCCCGTGCCGTGATTCTAGCACCCAGCAAGATCGGGGCCGGACGGCTTTCTACCCTCTCCGAAAGTGTTTGCTCAGTGTCAGCGTCTGGTGCTGGTACGAGGACCCCAGGCCCACGCCGTACACGCGCTCGGGCGGGCCCTGCAGACGCTCGAACCCCACTTTGAACGACGTCTGGCCGTCGTAGACCATGAACGGCACCTCACGCGCGCGCACTTCCATCACCACCTTGGTGCCGAGGACGTCCCCCGCGCCGTAGCCGAAGCCCGGATCGAAGAACCCGGCGTAGTGGGTGCGGATCTCGCCGGCGCCGGCGTCGTACACCACCATCTCCGCCGCGTACTCCGGCGGCACGCGGATGCGCTCCTTGGACGCGAGAATGTAGAACCGGTTCGCCTCGAGGATGTAGGCGTCGCGGTTCGGGCGCTTGATCGGCTCCCAGAAGTCGTGCGCGTCGTAGGCGCCGACGCGGTTGAGGTCGACCACCGGCGGATTCGCGTGCGCGCGGTAGCCGATGACGCCCTCGGTCTCGCGCCCCGACAGGTCGATCCCCATGCAGAGCCCGTCGCTGATCACGCGCCGGCTCGGCGGGATCGGCCGGTCGTCGTCGTCGTAGAGCAGCGGCGTCTCGCGGTAGAGGCGATCGAGCGCGGTGTCGCTCAGCGTCGTCGCGCCGGCATGCAGGCGGAGCTGGCTCAGCGACCCGCCCTCGTACACCCGGACCGGAAACGACTGGGGGGAGATCTCCACGTAGAGCGGGCCGCGATAGCCGGCCTCGATCTCGTCGAACCGTGCGGTGTGGTCGGCGATCACCCGCGTGAAGATGTCGAGCCGGCCGGTGGTGCTCTTCGGATTGCAGCGGCCGCGCACGTCCCGGGGCAGCGCGAGGGACTCCTGCAGCGGCACGAGGTAGACGTTGTTGCGCTGCAGCGTGGCGCCCGCCGCGAGCGAGAGCTCGTCGATCACCAGGTCGACGTCGGTGAAGTTGCCCTGGGTGATGCGGGTCCGCACGGGCTCGCGATACGGCAGGAAGCTGGCGCGGAGCTGATAGGCGACGGCGCCGAGCCGCAGGTCCAGGCTCGAGGGCTGGAACTGCACGTCGGTGAGCGGCGTCGCCCCGGTGATCCAGCCGTCGCGCGCCGCCGCGCGGAGCGCGTGGTCCGGCAGCACGCCGGGACGCGGCGCGGGGCTCACGCCGTCGACCCCACGACCGCGACGCCCTCCGTGTCGACGCCGAGGGCGCGCGCCACGCCGGCCA